>Ga0105348_1002758_pt1 | contig 10184 bp, 3 predicted proteins | sample EN8Hudsemesocosm_2_FD_83504 | JGI IMG/M metagenome (GOLD analysis project Ga0105348, IMG submission 83504) | Methane-oxidizing microbial communities from mesocosms in the Hudson Canyon - EN8C Hudson Canyon | ecosystem: Environmental > Aquatic > Marine > Cold seeps | place: Hudson Canyon...
AAGCGTGCCTTCGACCGAATGGATAAAAAGGCTGAGCTTGACCAAGTTAATCTACAAAGGAGGCGGGAGATATATGAAAGGTTAGATGTACTATTCTCCGAACTTGAACGGCGCGTCAATCATGGAGAAGATTTCATGGCTACGGGCATGAGTAACAAAGAGATTGCCAAGGTATTGGGTAAAAGTGATCAAACGGTTAAAGCTCAAGTTCAAGAATTATTAAGAAAACTTGACGTTAGTAGCCGAACTGAAGCGGTTACAAAAGCCACAAAATTGAATATGGTTTAGCTATAATTGTATCAATACTTACCCTAGCTGAACTCTGAGACTAATTAAAAATACCGAAGACAATTAGGTGACCCATTCAGAGCTTGTTATTAAATTTTTTGTTCTCTGTTTTAAAATATTATCAGGCAGTATTTTAAGCTTGGTTTCCCTTAAATATATTCTCAAATTGCCGAAAGTATTTCTTAAACAGAAAGGTTTGTATACTTTTTAATCTATTTTTCTATTGTTTTAAATATTTGGGTCTGGTACGGTCTTCTGGTTTCAGAATTTACAAAAGTTTACGTTGTTTAAAAAATACACATTTTTTGCCGTAATATTTTGTGTGGATTAAGCACCAGCCTGTCTTTGTAAAATCATAAATAACGATCTATATCTAGAATAAGTTAAGAATAATAATACTCTTTGCCATTCATAATCGAATGCAGCGAAGAGATTCATAAACTGATTCTCACTGGTATAACTGCTCGTACAGATGACGGATCATCAGGATAAGGATTTCTGAAAATGATTAATCAATCGTTTTTTGTCGTTACTATATTTTTTGCTTTTTTTCTGTCCGCGTGTTCAGGCGGTAGCTCTTCGAGTGATGAAGAGCCGTCACTAATAGGTGGGAGCGCTACGGCTGACGAAGCGTTGACACCTGAGATTGAGTCGGTCAAATCGCTAAGTCAGCATTTTGCTGAAATCACTTTTAAACAGAAGCCAACTCAAGCGTTGTTAGATACCACCGACGTACAAGTTATTTCTGGTTCTGGCCAAGAACTAGCAGTTAAAAGTCTAACTTTGTATCCCGATAGCTCTGTGGCAATTCTTGAAACTGCGACGCAGGATCCTATTCTATACACATTCTTGCTAGATTCTAATGATGAAAAAACGACGATTAGTACGAGTAGTGCCGCAGGCGTAGTGAGTACCAGAAGTATCGCTAAAACTGCTCAGAACAGCGTAGGAATCAGTACGTCTTTTACATTGGCGGATAATTTTATTGGCAGTACTGGCCCCGAGCCATTCGTATTATCGGTAACTGCATTGTCAAATACATCCGTCTTACTCACGATGGATCGCGACATGGATGAGGAATTTGCTGAACTAGTATCCGCATATAGAATATTAGCGCCTAATGCATCGGTGCCTAATACTGAAGAAGGCCGTATTGAGGTGCTACAGGCTATCGTAGATGAAGATGATGAACGCAGAATTACCTTAACGACTACACCTCTGAGTAACATTGAATATACTTTGGTTGTGACAAATATCATTACTGAGCCAGGTCACGCGCTGATTCATCCCGATCGTAATGGTGGGTACTTTTTTGGCATCGCAGCAACTGACGTCAGCGCTCCTAGGTTACTCAGCGCAGTATCAACCTCACACCAAAGCGTATTAGCGAGCTTTAACGAACCGCTTTGGGATACCGCAGCTGAACCGTTTCATTATCAAATATGCTCCGTTGCTTTTGATGACGCAAGCTTTTGTCCGGAAATTAACCGGGTGAGTGTCATGACGAGCGAGCTAATCGGCATGAATACTCAAGTTGCTATTATGACCGGCCCTCAAGACAGCGGTGTCACCTATTATTTAGCGGTAAATGGCGTGACTGACCGTGCATCTCCGTCGCCAGGTAATGCAGTTGCTGAGCCTACTGTAGCTCAATTTATCGGAAGTGGATTAGATGCGCCCGGTATTGCCAGTACGATTGCAACAGATAATACGCATGTTTTAGTGACTTTCACTGAGCGTATGGACGCTGATGCGTTGAATTATAGTAACTACCGTATTGAAAACCCTGCTCTGGATATTATTAATGCCGTATTTGGTGATGATCAGTGGCATGTGATTCTGACTACTAGTCCTCAAGAACGTAGAGATTACCAGCTAGTTGCCAGCAATATTCATAGCGCTGAAGGCTTATTGATGAACAATCCGCCAGAGCCATCTCTATTTGTTGGCTTTGACAGCAAAGATACACAGTTGCCTTATTTAATTGCTTCAATTGCTGAAACAAGTAGCCGGGTTCGTTTGTATTTCAGTGAACCTATGAGTGAAATTGCTGCGACACCACATTTATATAGCATCAGCTATTGCCCAGAATTTCAAACGTGTAGCTTAAGTACGCTGAGTCAATTACCGGTATTGTCAGCAGAGCTTGCTGAATCTAATACACAGGTGGTGTTAACGGTTGAAAACATCGCGCCGCGTGTATCACATCAAGTTGTTATTAACCCACTAGTAAGCGATCAGGCCTTACCCTTGCCACATAATGGAATGGACCCAGCTCTATCCTCTGGTACATTTGGGCTTTTATTGGCAGACAAAAATGCGCCAACTCTTGAAAATATTACGTTTACTAGTACGAGCAGTATTACTTTAACATTTAGTGAAGAAGTGAACTCAGGTGCTGCTAATCCTTTGTACTACAGGCTGTGTACTCAAGCGTTTGACCAAAGCGGCAGCTGCTTAAATGGTGAGACTATTCAGGTGCTTGGCGCGGAGCTGAATACTAGCCATACTCAGGTTAAGTTAACGACAGCACCATTAGTGGATGGCACTACATATTACGTGCGAGTAACTGGCGGCGTAACAGATGCCAGTGGGAATATAATTTCAGCAGACGCGGATAATCTTAATGCTTTTTATGAGGGGGCTACGAGTGTTGCTGACCCAACTAAACTGCCTCAAGTAGTCGGTGCTGCTTCAACCAGTAATACTAGCGTGACCGTAAGCTTCAGTTCGGTGATGGGTGACAGCGCTCTGCTTAAAAATAATTATCTGTTTGCTCAGGAAAATGTCAACGCAGAAGTCGGTACTGTATTCCCTATGGCGGTGACTTGGTTTGACTCCACACATACCTCAGTGAACATCTCAACCACATCGCAAAATGAAGTGACTTATCGGGTCACTGCGGTGAATGTTAAAGATCAAAAAGGTAATCCGTTAGCGACTCAAGAATCGACGATTAATATTAATTACGATCCAAGTAGCAGTGTATTTCCAGGGTCTCCACCTATAGCCTATGATTTGTTGTTAACTGATACTAACTATGAATGGCTCGATAATGATGAAAACGGCATTGTCGATGCGGGCGACACGATTATTGTTGATGGCCATTCAATGGTATTAACGGATATCGACCTTAATGACACGGTTGATAATTGGGATGATACGAACGGTAATGGCAGCATTGACAGTGGTGACTCGATATCTGGTTTGGTCGACAGTGATAGTGATGGCCTAGCCGATAATGAAGAATTACGCGGCACGACCGTTGTGATTGAACTGGCTAATGGTGAGCAAACGATACGTGAAGTCACCAGTGATCCGACCACAAACGATACTGACCGAGACGGCCTGACCGATATGGAAGAGTGGGCTGCTGGAATGGACCCGCGATCACCGGATACCGATGCGGATGGTCTAAGCGATTATATTGAGTGGAATGTAATTTACAGTGGTCCAGCAGACCAGGACTCTGATGATGATTCACTCCCAGATGGTGCAGAGCATAACTTCTTTTTAACTTCTCCTTTGCTGGCCGATACAGATGGCGATCAGTTTACCGATGATGAAGAAATTACTTCTTTGAATCGCGACCCCAAAATTGCAGACCTGCCAAAACTAAACATTGAAGTAGACGGCATTAATTTACAAATTGATGAGCGCTACACTTATGTAAATAGTGAAGGGCAAACAGTCAGCAGTGAGTCGAGTACCAGCACGTCATTAAGCAATTCGCAGAATACTTCTTTTTCGAATAGCACTCTGACTTTTAGCGAAACGGTCAGTTCATTTTCTTGGGATGTGGGTTTTGGTATTCGCGATGCTCAAGCGGATGATTCAGCAGTTAATGGTGCGGAGGCGGCATTGTGGACATCTTATTTAACCTCTCTCTTTGACCGTTTCTTTATAGAAGTTGGGCTGGGTGGCTCAACTGAATCACATACCGGAACGAATACTCAGATAGACTCCGAAAGCGCGCGCGAAGCGCAGCAAGCACTAGAAAACTCCTTAGTGAAATTTGACGAGCAAGCGAAAGGTCAAGAAGTGACGCGTGAATTAACGGCTGCGCGTATTTCGGCAAATATTAGCGTGTTGAATGCGGGTGATGTCGCATTTACGGTGAAAAATCTAGAGGTATCGGTGTTACAAGTAGATCCGCAAAATCCTTCACGTTATTTGCCAATTGCAACGCTCGTTGCAGATTCGACCTTGATTACAGGCAATGATTTAGAAATAAATATTGGTCCATTCGATGGGGGTAAAGGGCCTTTTGTTTTTGCCAATAATGAGGTATTTCCAACCGTTATTGAAACAATTATGCGTGATCCGAAGAGTTTGGTCTTTAAAGTTGTTAATTACGATATTGTCGATGAATACGAGCGTAATTTTGCTTTCAGCAGTCAAGAGGTCTATGACCGTACAGCAGGTATTAGCTTTGACTTTGGCGAGTTGGGTAGCGAGCGTTATCAAGTAGCGACCAACGGGGTGTTAGACAATAAACTCTATTTGGGTGGCTTTGACGACACAGGAAAACCCAAAAGCCTTCCACTCGGTTACTTGCTAGAAAAGATGCTTGGCTTTGCGAAACATGATACCTCGAAAGACTATATCGATGCAGGTAGCGATGGCGTTTTAAATTCAGTGATCGCGGCGGATGATGTTTTAATTAATAATCAGATTACCGCAGGCGCTGATGGTATCTTGAGTTCGGTATTGGCATTAGGGGATTTGTTGCGTAACGATGCGGTTAAAACGGGCATTATTGCGGGGGTTAATAAGAAGGTCGATACCATCGCTCAAGGTGATGATATTCAATTAGTACCCTATGGCTCAACGGGCATTGCACCTAGAACACTGGTGATTGATCCGGGTAACAATGGCGTGCTTGATTCGATTCAAAGCGATGGCGATGAGCAAGAATTTGTGAGTGGTTATGAGTTGCAACAAACCTGTTCTGTCGCATCAAGTGACGCGACTATGGTTGGGCGTTATTGCTCAGCAGATACCGGCGATTGCAGTTGTGATGGCCCATCTGGTTTGGTGCGGGTGAATACATTCCGTAACGGTGATTATGGTGCGAATTGGTTCGCACGAGTGAATGGCGATATGCCGACCTCGGTTGACTTTGACAAAATTGAGTTACGAGCCGGACAATCTATCCGTTTAGCCTTTCTGCAGGATCTTGATAAAGATGGATTGTTTGCTCATGAAGAATTCCTCTTTGGCTCAACAGACAGCAGCGTAGATCACTACGATAACGATGAATTTACACCCGTCGTGATTAATAATCGTTACCTGAAAAAGGCGCCAGAAGATTTTGAATTTTTTGAAAACGGGGACGGCTTGCCTGACTCTATGGACAGTGATCGTGATGGTATTAGTGATTTGGTTGAAGCAAAACTTGGTTGGTTAATTAGTCGTAACGGAGAATTGAAGCGCGTCTTCTCAAGCCCTGCGACACCCGATTCTGATAACGATGGTTTGTGGGATATTCAAGAACAAGATCTTCGTGAATTCTGCAAAGGGAGTGATGACCCTCGAACAGATGCTTTATGTATCACTCAAGCTGTTTCTAAGGCGGAGGCAAGTGCCATAATCGTGGGTCGTAATGGTAAGTTGGATACGCTAGTGAGTGGAGATGATATTTATGCCTTTGTTCTTTTGGCTGATGACGACAATGATGGTATTCCGGATGACAATAATTTCAACCGAAACTTGATGTTTGCAACGGTTGGTATTTTACCCGGTGCTAACGGCATCATCGATACGGAGATTGTGCGGGTCAATGCGGCAGGTCAATTACTAGATGAGTACAGTAATTCTAGCCTGATATTACCTGCAACAGATCCACTCATGAGTGATACCGATAGTGACCGGGTTAGCGACGGTGATGAGTTGTTTGGTTTTGCTGCGGGTATGGCCATTATTGAATCGGATGAAACTGAATGCCATTACACCGTGGTTGGAACCACAAAAACGTGTAAACCAAACAGCGCACGTTGGGGGATTGTTGAAACAGTTGCTCAAGGTGATGATGTGCAGCGAATATTCCCTGGCAGTCGTACGCAATTGGGTGATGTCATTATAACCGCAGGCCTTAATGGAGTTTTAGAAACCGAGCCACTAGGTAACGACGCTACGGTACCTGATTGGTATTTAGCCGCTGGACCTGATCGAGTACTTAATAGTATTGACCTTACTAACTTTGATTATGAGCAATATGAAGAAGACCGTACTGAGGCAAGTAATGTTGTGGTTTATTTGGGGCCTATTTCTACGCTGAATCCATACGCCCCTGCGATATGGAATAATGAGGGTTCTCCTATTGGTATTAATACTGCTGATTATGTAGAACCATGGCTACCAGTCGCGAATGGCCAAGACATCAAACTCTATGGTCATATTGTAACCACCGACCCATTACGACGTGATACCGATAATGATGCGATACCTGATGGTTTTGAAGTGGCCATTGGTGCTGATCCAACGGTAGACGACGGGGACCAATTCCGCGATAGCGATTTTGATGGACTGTCCGACAAACAAGAATCTCAAGGTTGGACAGTTAGCATCGATAACGCCGCAGGTGTACTTGTTCGTCCGAGTTCAATTGTTCCTGATTCAGATTATGATGGTTTGCCTGACTACGTTGAACGTGATATTGGGTCTAACCCAACCAAAGCAGACTCTGATGGTGATGGCTTGAGTGATTACGAAGAGTTCCGGTCAGTCACGCGCGAAGCAATGGGGGGTACTAAATACAATTTCAGTGTTTACGATTACGGAAAAATAGCGCAATTGTTCACTGGCTTCAATTTGGTTATTAATCCGGACGCCTACAACACCGACCCAACGTTAATGCACAGCGATGCCGATGAGTTAAGCGATTATGACGAAGTCGTCACGGGTTATACTGTGACACTTGCGGGTGAGTTATATCAAGGTGATGTGATCCTAACGGATCCGAATAATGCTGACTCAGATGGGGATGGTATCAATGATTCTGACGAAGCGAAAGGTACATATGGCTTCATAACCAATGCTAATGATGTCGACACCGATGGTGACGGTACCAGTGATGGTGTGGAATTAGCAACGGATAGCTTAACGAATCCACTGATGCAGGATGCAATGGTGACCGTGAATTATGAGTCGCTGTATCTCGCCAATATTGACAGCTGTTCATTTGGTGATGGTCAGCTCGATGAAGAGGGCAATACAATTCCATGCAAAGCTACTACAGATGTATTGTGGTGGTTGTATGCTAATGGTAATGACGGTGTTGAATCGGGTAATCATTTGATATCGAGCTCTGATGAGTTTGCCTACACACCTGAAGGAACGGTAAAACCTTCCGCTGCAGGACATAACACCTTGGTGGAAAGTGATACGAGCTTTGGTGGCGTATTGTTGGACACTGAAATTCCAACAACCGCGGCTACAACACCGGGTCTGCGAATGGAAGCTAAAGAATGCCCTCATGAAACACTAAGAGAGGAAATAAATTGCTCCCCTGCTTTTGTCGTTGAAAAGGGCGATAGTGGTTACAGCCCCAATGCTAATATAAACTTTGGAGGGGGAGGCTTTGTTGGTTTAACGGATAACTTTGTCGCCATCTGGACTGGTGAAATATACATAGAAACCTCAGGCGATCACACTTTTTATATTGTCTCCGATGATGGCGCAAGACTACTCATTGATGGAAGTAGTGTGCTTACTTTCTTGAACGGTAATACTGCTACAGAAGATGAAATTTGGTCAGATCACGGAGCCTTAGAAGCCTCTGGCGAAGTGAAAAGTCTAACGGCGGGCTGGCATAGAATAGAAGTCAGGTTATATGATCAAGGTAGTGTTTCAAATATTACTCTGAAGTGGACAACGCCAACAGAGTCTGAAAAGCTCACGATTCCTGTGAGTGTTTTGAAGCATCCATTAGGCAATGGGTCTTATGCGTGTATTGGTATTGAGCGTGACCCAACACAGTCAAGCTTCATCTCGCTTAATCGCAATATTGATGTGGAAAATACCTTGGTGCCTTCGGAAAGTTATTCACCCGACATGCCTTATTACGGCAGTATTATTGGCGCTGAGTTGAAATTATTCCGTGACATTGTCGCGCTTGATTATGGTGATAATGACAACGCTCCAAATAGTCGGCTTTTCTTGGAGCCAGCTTTAGGGAAAACGGTGCAAGAAATAATGTCTACTGCAATTGATTTGGCGGCTTCACGTGACATTATCAATAATTTGGTGAGATCTGATGTTGAGAATCAATCGGTTATTGATAGTGCAATCATAGAAACAGATGCAGCAGGAGATCGTTTTTTCAAATTATCTGCCGCTGGGCGAATGCTATATCAACAGTTGAATCAGCAGCAAGTGTTCGGCAAACAAAGGTTTGTTGTACGTAAAGGCGAAAATATTCAGTTGTCAGGCATTTTGATGAAAGTTGATGACCAAGAAAGCTTAACCTCTTGTCCAATTGGGGCCGCTGGTGTTGTGAGCCAGTTTAAATCAGGTTGTACGAAGCGTTTCTCCAGAACGCTCAGTTTTGAAGAAGTTAGCCAACAGGCATTCAGAACGTTTGATTTAAACAGTTTAATGGCCCAGACCTACACCTCAGACGGAAACCCATCAGGATGTGATATGGAGTTAAACGTGACCCTCTCGCGTCATTAAAATATGGTGATTAAAGTCATTCATTAATGACTGAATAACTAACAGCTCCGTTTTAACCAAAATATGATTGGTTGAAACGGAGCTTTTTCGCTTTCTAAATACACAATTAACCAATTAATTAAGTTAGTTGTTCGCTATCCAGTGGGGGGTATTTTTTTGATCTCTGCTTCAACAATCTCCAAAATATTCTCACGTAACCACTTTAAGCCTAAATCGCGATCATTACGATGATGCCAAATCATTGAAATGGGTGCGGGTGAAATTTGGAAAGGCGGTGGGGTGATATACAAATTTTTAGTATTGATTGCATGGTCAATAATTGGCCTAGGAATGATGGTAATTAATTCGCTGTTAGTGAGTATTTTCGGGATGCAGGAAAAATGATTAACCGTACACGCGATCCGCCGCGTTAAACCTTGTTTGGCTAATATTTCATCGACGCCTCCAGACGCTTCACCCGACAAAGATACTAATAAATGATCGGCCGAAATAAAATCATCCATTGTTAGGGTTTTACCCGCCAAAGGATGCTGATGGCTCATCGCACAAACGTAATCATTATCAAAGAGTTTAGTGGCTGATAGCGTTAAGTCTGAACTTGGGCTGATATCAATAATTAAGTCTGCTTCGGCCTCTTTTAATAAACTGCTCGCATTAACGGCATAGGGTATGGCATGAATGTTAATGCCTTTAGCTTCTTGTTCAATCACTTCTCTGAGCGGCAACCACAGCATATCTACTGCAAAATCAGTGAGTGCAATGCGAAAGGTTCGTTTAGCCGTGGCAGCGTCAAATTTATATTGATTGGCTGCTTCGGCAATTTGCTCTAATGGCGCGCCTATTTGTCGCCATAAACGATCAGCCATCGGGGTGGGTTTAATACCACGGCCATCTTTCACGAATAAGGGGTCATTCCAAGCGTGGCGCATGCGAGAGACCGCATTAGAAACAGAAGGTTGAGTCATCGCCAGTTGCTCGGCAGCGGCGGTGATAGATTGTTCACGCATAATCGCATCAAAGATTACGAATAAGTTTAAGTCTACCTGCTTCATGGTTAAGCCTTTTAGAGACGAGTGATTAATCTTACTGAAAACGAGCACGATTAATAGCCTATATCAATGAATAGTATCTAATCTAGCAATTATTCAATATGTGTCTAGCATGGCAAAATGCCTTTAAATCTACTGCCTGTGGCTTACAGCAGAGATAGGAAGTTATCA
>Ga0105348_1002766_pt1 | contig 10159 bp, 11 predicted proteins | sample EN8Hudsemesocosm_2_FD_83504 | JGI IMG/M metagenome (GOLD analysis project Ga0105348, IMG submission 83504) | Methane-oxidizing microbial communities from mesocosms in the Hudson Canyon - EN8C Hudson Canyon | ecosystem: Environmental > Aquatic > Marine > Cold seeps | place: Hudson Canyon...
AAGTGACTACACCGCAGATGTACTTTTTGTGGGTTATCAAGCACAAGGCTTATTAGGACGAAATATTCAAAAGTATGGCTCAAGACCAGATAAACAAGGCTATATTTTTATTGATGGTAAACGAGTAGATATTAAAGCAAAAGTTTACACCATCAGTGGTTACTCAGCGCATGCAGATCAAAATGGACTCGTTAATTTTGTTAAGCGAATGCGTCATCAACCAAAGCATATAAAAATAGTTCATGGTGATGAAAATGCTAAACAAGCATTAGCTGAAAAATATAATGAAATGTTACCTAATAGTAAGATAGAAATCCCTAGATAATTTAAGGTTTTATTGAATCCTTGATTCAGTTATATGTATAACAATCATTTTCAATTAATACTGTATTAAAGTAAGAACTCTAGTATAATCCTCGCCGAATATAATAAATTGCTAAGAATTTTCTGTTTAGTTGAACGTTTAATGCAAGGCTGTATTGAACGAGGTGTTTTTTTCTTAGTAAGATAAATTATAAATATTCCTTTTAGATTAAGGGAATATATTAGTTTTCTTAGGAATTATGCTATACCTAAGAGCACCAACTGAAATCAGGATGAGTAATTAAATAGTTAACAGGAACGTTACGGAACTTAACATGTATATACTTGCTACAGCATTTACCGCTTTTTGCTTTGCATTCTTAGCTATAAAATTTTTCAAACCTGTTGCTATTGAAGTAGGCTTAGTTGATAAGCCGAACGAACGAAAACAGCACGCAGGTCATATCCCTCTCATTGGCGGTATTTCTATTTTTATGGCTGTTCTCGCTGCTAGTCTTATCTGGTTGCCTAATACCCTTGAACTACGTATGTATCTTATTGCCTCAGCTATGATGGTATTTATTGGTGCGCTTGATGATAAATTTGATTTACGCGTGCGTGTTCGCATTGTTGGTCAAATTATTATCGCAAGCCTTATGATCTATGGTGTTGGTGGCTACATATCAAACGTGGGTAATTTATTTGGCTTTGGAGATGTTACTCTTGGTCCGATGGGTATACTTTTTACCTATGTGGCAATTATCGTTGTGATCAACGCTTATAATATGATTGATGGTATTGATGGTCTAATTGGTAGCCTTAGTATCAATACATTTACCTCTATTGGCATTTTATTTATTATGAGTGGTCAAACAGACTATTTAAGTTATCCACTGATTTTAGCTACCGCTACCGTTCCCTATTTAATGTTTAACTTAGGAGTCTTTGAAAAGCTACTTGGTAAAGATACTAAAAAAATATTTATGGGCGATGCCGGTAGCATGTTTGTTGGTTTGAGTGTTATTTGGTTGTTAACCATGGGAACACAAGGCGAGCAAGCTTCCTTTAAGCCTGTAACTGCCTTATGGATATGCGCAATACCTCTTATGGATATGTTAGCGATTGTCTTTAGACGATATAAAAATGGTAAATCGCCTTTTAAACCTGACAGAGACCACTTACACCATATATTACAACGTATAGGTTTTAGTTCTCGTCAAACGCTGGTAATTATTTCAGCTGTAGCCGCAACTATGTCAGGAATTGGCCTTGCTGGAGAGTATTTTAATATTCCAGAAATGGTCATGTTATTAGGATTTTTGGTTACATTTATACTGTACACGCTAACTATTCGTGTTGCGGTAAGATAGTTATAAGAGCCTCCTTCTTATGATTAGCTAATTTATTATATTATTAATTGGCTAATTACTTTTATTATCGACATCAATAGCTTATCTTGCTAACATCTCCGACAATTATTTTAATCAGTTAGTAGTTTTTTTTATGCGCAATAATCGTGGTTTTACGATGATTGAATTACTCATCGTTATTGTTATTCTAGGGCTTTTAGCGTCACTAGTTGCTCCTAAATTCTTCTCTCAGTTAAGCACTGCTGAACGCGGTATTGCTTCTGCCCAAATGAATGCCTTTGAAACTGCTCTTGATACCTACAGATTGGACATGGGCGGTTATCCTTCAAAACTTGAAGATTTACGCCAAAGTGATAAACCTCGTTGGGATGGGCCTTATTTGCCAAAAGCTATTCCTTTGGATCCTTGGGGAAGTCCCTACATATACACTACTCCTGGAGATGAAGGATTACCCTATAAAATTCAATCATACGGTGCCGATGGCAAGCCAGGTGGCGTAGATAATAATGAAGATATAGTACATAAATAATGGCACATCAAGCAATGCAGTTAAATGAATTGTTAGTAAAGCAGTTTCAAATATCTCAACAAGACTTATCAAAAGCTGAAAGCTACCAAAAACGTTTTGGTGGTCGGTTAGAGCAAATTCTCGTTAATATGGGCAGTTTGCCTGATGATCAAATTGCGAAACTGTATAGTGAATATTTACAGTTACCTATGCTAGATTTAAATCATTTTTTAGATGTAGATCTACCTACAATTGACGAAGAGTCTTTATCTTTACTTATTGAAAACCATTGGGTGCCTTTGGCTGTTGATGGCAATAAGTGGCAGTTTGCTTGTCGATTTCCACTAGAACTATCTGTCAATGAATGGTTATCTCAGCAGGCCATTGAGGCTACCGTTTTTCTTGCTGATGAATCAGACATTCAAATTCTAACCGCAAAGCTACAGCAAAAAAATCCAAACAATGATGAAAGCCATGAACTAGTTGGCGATGAAGAAGATAGGCTTCGTGAATTAGCAAGTGAAGCACCAACCGTTAATTTACTTAACTCTTTAATTACCAAAGCATTAAGGTTAGGGGCATCAGATATGCACCTTGAACCTTATCAAGGCCGCTATCGTGCTAGATTAAGAGTAGATGGTGTTCTACATGAAGCTGAAACTTTATCACCTCGCATGCAAGTACCTATTGTCACTCGCCTTAAAATATTGTCAGGAATGGATATAGCAGAAAAACGCCGTCCGCAAGATGGCAAAATTGAAATGAAAATAGCGAACCAAGAACTGGATATTCGTGTTTCAGCTTTACCTTTAAATGGCGGTGAATCGCTTGTTTTACGTTTTTTACGTAAAGATAATGTGCAATACGATATGTCAGTGTTAGGTTTGTCTAATGACATTGAAACTCTAATTAGAGAAGACATTAAAACCACTTCAGGTGTGGTTTTATTAACGGGGCCTACAGGCTCAGGTAAAACCACCACACTCTATACCTTTTTAAATGCCCTAAATAATGATGATGTAAAAATTATCACGTTAGAAGATCCCGTTGAATATCAACTTGAAGGTATTAACCAAGTACAGGTTAACAGTGATATAGGGTTTAATTTCTCGGCAGGTCTTCGCTCAATCGTTAGGCAAGATCCTGATATTATCATGTTAGGTGAAATTAGAGATAAAGAAACAGCACAAATAGCGCTGCAGTCTGCTTTAACGGGGCATTTAGTCTTTTCTACCGTGCATACCAATGACGCTGCCAGTGCTTACACAAGATTACTTGATTTAGGTGTTGAAGAATTTTTACTTAATGCTGCTCTTGTTTCTATTGTTGCACAGCGTTTGGCTCGAAAAATTTGTAGCCACTGTGCACAACCTGCAGAAGATTCAGCACAGTTAATTGAAAAATACCAATTACAACATTTGGCTGATAAATTTAATCTCACTGAAATGAAATTGAGCAAAGGTACTGGTTGCGATAAATGTGGTAACTCTGGCTATAAAGGTCGAATGGCTGTTGTTGAATATTTACGTTGTGATGATGATATAAAAGCTATGCCAAAAGATTCTGATTTTATTCCTAAAGCCAAACAGCATAATCACAGCTTAAACCGAAGAACCTTACTTGAAGATGGTTTGTATAAAGCTATATTAGGTTTAACGACCATTGAAGAAGTTGTTCGGATAGCGGGCTAATGGCAATTTTTCTTTATAAAGCATACGACAATTCAGGGGCTAAAGATGACGGTCAAATTGAAGCTGTTGATCAAGTAGCCGCGTTAGCTGAATTAAAGAAGCAAGGTTTATTAACGAGTGAAATAAAAGAATTAACAGCTGCTGGTGACTCTGTTTTCAGCTTTAATCAAAAAGTATCGTTAAGTGATTTAGAGTTTTTAACAGCAGAGTTAAGTTTATTACTTGAATCAGGCGTACGAATTGATAAAGGCATAGACATCATTAAACGCACTAAAGCAAAACCCGCTTTAGCTAAATTATTGAGTGAAATAAGTAGCGGTATCAAGAAGGGCAAAAGTTTATCTGAAGCTTTTCGTGAGCATTCAGATGTTTTTGATGACTTGTACTGTAACTTAATTGAACTAGGTGAAGCCTCAGGAAATTTAAGTGAAATTTTTGCCGATCTTGCTAAAGACTTAAAATTTAAGCGTGAATTGCAACGCAAAATCATAAGTTCATTAGCCTATCCCTCAGTAATATTTTTTGTTTGTATTCTAAGTGTTTTCTTTATTTTTAACTTTATCATTCCAAAAATGTCATCAATGTTTAACGATGTTTCAGAGTTGCCTTGGTACACCAGTGCAATGCTAAGTACTAGTGAATGGATGATAAATTACCAAGGCTTTTTAGTACTCGGTATTATTATCAGTATTGTCGCTTTGATTAAAGCGAGCAAGCAACCTGCTTTTATATCGTGGTGGCAACGTACTAGCTTGAAACTGCCCATTATTGGTCATGCTGTTACCACGGTAGAGCGTATTCGCTTTAACAGTGGTCTTGCCATGATGGTGAAAGCAGGCGTACCCATTGATAAAGCCTTAGGTTTATCCGCAGGCAATATTAAAAACCTAGGGCTTAGACGTGAACTGGATATAGCAAAAAACAAAGTGAAAGCAGGTAGTGCCTTAACTCCTGCATTAAAACAAACCTCACTTTACCCAGACTTTTATATTTCATTATTAGAAGTTGGTGAAGAGTCGGGTAATTTAGCGCGGGTGTTTGATGAAATCGCCAATCGTTCCCGTCAAGAGTTTGAAAGTTGGACTGAACGTATGACAACCCTGTTGGAGCCGTTAATGATCTTATTTATGGGCGGCTTTGTTGGCGGTGTTGTTGTTGTAATGTTATTGAGTATGGTGTCTATCAATGAGATAGGACTGTGAAGGAATTAAGAAACTAGGAAGACATAAAAACCAAGGTGCTAGGTCCTAGGGAGCCCAAACGTCTAGAATCTAACGTCGTATAACCTAGCATCTAGAACCTAGAACCTTTAAACTTAAAAACATGACAAAAAAAACAGCACTACAGAAGCTACTAAAACTACAGAAACAGCTTAAAAATGGCTTCACTTTAATAGAATTAATGGTTGTTATGTCAATAGTGGCACTACTAATGACCATGGTGGGACCGTTGGCAATTAATAGTGTTGAAAAAGCGAATGCCAAACAAGAAATGTTAAGTTTGAAAAACTGGTTTCGTAAAGTTAGTGCTCGGGCATTTTATACAAGTCAAGCTCATACGGTAAAGTTAGCAGGAAAAGAAGTTTATTTGTATGTTGAAGAACAAGAGCAAGCAATAGAAAAATTTTCGTTTCAATCCCTATTTTTTCAACCTCAGGTCTTAAATTATAGTAATAAAGGTTTTGTTGAGCTAGATAAAATAACAGGAACATACCGTGGGAAACTTTTAGTTCTAGAGCTTGAAATTTGGATTAACGGTGAAGAGCCTAAAATAGAAATAGAATGACCAATTTATCAAAATTACAATTTGGCAAAAGTTCAGGTTTCACGCTTATTGAGGTTTTAGTGGCATCTGTTATTTTGTTTTCTGTAATTGCCACCGTCTCTATGGTATATCGTGGCGCTTTTATGAGTAGCGAAAAAGCTAACCAACACATTAAAATATCGGGTGTGTTACCTATAGTTTTAGCCAATATCCGCAATGATATTCGTGAGTTAGGAAGCTCTCTAGAACCTCAAATAAGTCAAAAAGGAAATGCTTGGGAAGTTAGTTATATCTGGCAAGCTACGTTGGAACAACATAATTCAGCGCCTACAAAGCTTGATGTAGATTCTGGTGATTATGTTACTCCTCCACCAAAGTACAAGTTATGGTTAGTTGACTTACAGCTTCAACTTCAAACAACCACAAAACAATATCAATTTTATGAAATGAGTTGGTCTAATGATTAACTTATCTAAGTCAAGACATCAAATTAGCAAAGGTTTTACCTTAATCGAATTATTGATTTCAATATCAATTTTGTCGTTGCTATTATTTACGGGAAGTTACAGCTATAGTTTAATGTCTACACGTTGGAATAAAGAACTAGGTCAGTTTTCTACAACGGCAAAAATAGCAAAGCATCTAGAATTAACTCAAAGAGTACTTGAGGGTATTCAAAGCCATATAGTTGTTGATAAAACCAAGAAGCCATATTTCTTTTTTATTGGTCACCAAAATAGTTTGTTAGCTGTAAGCCAAGCGGGATTATTTAGTGGTTACTTTCCTGAAATTTTTCGATTAACCGTACTGGAAAAATCAACAGGCTTGGTAGATTTAGTTTATCAGTCAGTTTCAAGTGAAAGTGTACTGTTAACAAATACTGAACAACAGATTGATTTTTCAAAAAATATTATACTTTTTTCTGATATGGAACAAATTAAGTTTGAATATTTTGGTTGGAAAAATTATAACGAAAAAACGGATGACGAAAGCAATAACTATAAAGAAAGTTGGCACAGTAACTATTCAGGTATTGATCGCCAATATACGCCATCAAAACTGCGTTTAACCATCGTTAATTCAGGACACGCGTTAGTTATACCTGTTGAGTTACAAGTTGATGTAGAGAAACAACTTTCACCTTATTTTAATAGTGATAGCTAATATGAACTACTATAAAATTCAACAAGGCATTGCTTTAATTCAAGTACTTTTAATTACCGCTATTCTGTCAGTGCTTGCGCTATATTTAACACAAACGGCAAAAAGCCAAGTTCAACAAGCACAATGGGCGGGTGATAAGGCAGAAGCCCAAGTAGCAGTACACAGCGCAGAGTCATTATTGTTATTTGAACTTCTTACAAAGAAAAAAACACCGACTATAAGCACTAGCGATAATGATGGCGATATTATTGCTAGTCAATGGAACTTTTCCGCCGTACCATTTCAGATAAAGAATAACGTAATAGCTAAAATTCAAGATCAAAGCGGTTTAATACAACTACATTACCCTAATAGAGAGCGACTAAAAAAACTCTTTGCTACAAATGGTTTTTCTCTAAATCAAGTTGAAGCCATTATAGATAACTTGTTAGATTGGCAAGATATTGATAGTATTCAGCGACAAAATGGAGCTGAAGCTATCGAATACGGTGGCGTAGAATTTATTCGCAATGGCGCTGTGCCATCAATTCATGATGTTATACATATAAAATCAATGAATTTAGGCGTGCAACAATTGCTTTTGCGTAATGCCACTATATATAAATCGGGGGCGTTTAGCCCTATTAATGCACCCGCAGAATTATTGTATGGTCTAACGAGTAAAAATGCGGTGGAACAAGTACTTAACTTAAGACGTTTGAACCGCTTGACGGGTAAGCAATTTAGCGAAATCACGGGTATTGTTGAGGATGATGATACATATTTTTACACATCAAATTACTTAATGATTGACTTAACAAGTAGGGTTGGCCAGTCTAAAGCGAATAAGCAAATGATCATTCACCTACAGCCGTATGCTGAAGGTAACAGTAAACCTTTTAATATTTTTATAAGTCGTGGCTAATTAGTGATAACAGATATATCTCAACAAATTCAAGTACCAGTAGCGCCATTAATACTAAAAAAAATGTTATGCGCATTGGCTTACTATTTCGATGGAGAATTGCATCAATTTTATTTGGATGAAAATCAGCAATTAAAATTAAAATCAGTCGATAAAGAGACTCAAAATAAAGAAAGAACTTTAGCTTTAGTTATTGTTTCACGTCAGTATTACAACGAAAAAGCTAAAACTTACCCTATTGAAAATAAAAGTGAATTACGTAAGCTGCTAGCGTTAGAAATTAATAATGAACCATCAACCAAATATCACATCTGGCAACAAAAAGATGAACAATCGCATGTTAATGTTTGGAAATTCGACTCTCAAGTCCCATCGGCTTTTATTACGTTACCTGAATCGTTATTAATTGCCTTAGGTAACAAAACTGAGCAAGTGGCTGAAGTTAAAGTAAATAATTCATTTTTTGTTGGACGGCATAATAAACTTATTTACTCGGCCTTATCAAATGCGGTTATTAATAACAGTCAACGATTCTGTATGTCTGTCGGTATTCAAAATAATCAAGCAGTTAAAGAAATTTTACCTGATACAATAGCGGAATACTTAGTCTCGGCTTTTAATCAAGGGGCAATAGCGCTATTGCCCAGTTTTAGCCAAACACCTCGCAGTATTAATTATTTGCATACCTTAAAGAAGATTACTTTGCCGTTTTCTCTAGTATTTATTAGCTATTTAGTCCTAAGTAGTGGTTATTTAGTGGTTAAAAACCACACGTTGCAAAAAGCATTGTCAGAGCAAGTAGTAGAAATAAATAAAGCGTTAACTCAACAGCAGAATTTCGATCGTAATAGTGAACGTTATACCGTATTGCAACAATTTTTGGCAGATAAAAAAAATTCAGCCCAACTTTGGTTAATTATGACTGAGTTATTTGAATACGCTAGGTTTAGTAATATTCGAATTGTTGATGGCCGTTATGTTTTAAGAGGTTCGGCAGAGAAGGCGACTGAGTTGTTGGCACGTATTAGCCAACGGAAAGAGGTTAGTAACGCTACGTTTGATTTTCCTACGCGAAAAAATAGAAACCAAGAAATATTTGTTATCGGTTTTAATATTACCATACCGTTAACGTCTGTCATGGATAATAGTTTGGCTGATGAAACTGAAATTAAGCAAGAACTATCTAAACAGAAGGAGGTAAACAATGGCTGAACTTAAAAAACATGCCTTGTTACTTTCACTTTTAGCAATACTTATTATTAGTAAATTTATTATAGTGCCTATATTTATATGGCAACAACAGCTAATTATTGAAAATAGTAGCCAAGAAAAAAAGTTAGCAAAAATCACCCGAGTTTTAACTAAAGAAGGGCAGGTTAATGTTGTTAACCTGAAACTTACTAATGAACTTGAAAGGATCGAGCGTTTATTTTTTCCTTATCAATCAGAATCGGCATTTAAACTGAGTCAACAGCAAGCGTTCGAAAAACTATTAGAGAAACATCAGCTGCGTTCGAGCAATATTGGCTGGCAAACAGCGACAGAGTATACAGAACAAGCTTTAATTCGCTATCAAGTGAACATTCGTTTTAGTGGACAATTTGTTGACGTAGTTGCTATGTATACTGAATTGGAAAGTTTGAGCCCTTGGCTGGAAATTGACAATTTTAATATATCAACAAAAAGCGGAAAAAATGGTGTTATCGGTAATATCAAAGGTGGCCGGGTAACCGTTAATCTATATATGCATAATACTCCTTCAACGTCAGATACTCCTGAGGTATAAACTATGAATAATTCAGGACTTTTATCACTGTTAACGAGTAAAACCGCCATAGTTGTTATTATAGTAACATTATCATGGGTTGGTGCTGATGTTAGTGAGCGTTTGTTTCAGGGTAGCCAGAAAAACACTCATAATGATAACCCTTTTAATGTTCAACCGATGAAGCTACCGAGTGTAACAGAAGAAACATTAGTTCAAATTGAACAAGGGTATGAAAAGTATCGAACAACATCAACAGAAAAAAAAGCTGATTCCGCTGGAATGAGTATTGAGGAACAAGCCAAACAAACGGGCGAATTGAAAAGCGTCTTTATTGGTAATAAAAAATTAGAATTGAAAGCGGTTCTCACAGAAGAGAGTAAAATAAATCAAAAAAATGAAAAAAAACAATCGGTGTTATTACAAGTTATTGATACGGAAAAAGACACATCGGTAATTGAAAAGTTCAGCAATTTAGATAGTGTTTATGGCTTTCAGTTGGAAGTGATAAGTAATACGCAAGTTCAGCTAACAAAGCAAAATAATGATCTACAACAAAAAATTATGTTAACTATGTATAAGCCAATACCTAAGCTTGCATCTAAACAATAACCATTAAGTAAGTAATAAATGATTAATTTAAAAAACTTCAGTCTTAGCTTTATCTCCATTTTATTATTAGGTGCTTGT
>Ga0105348_1002767_pt1 | contig 10151 bp, 3 predicted proteins | sample EN8Hudsemesocosm_2_FD_83504 | JGI IMG/M metagenome (GOLD analysis project Ga0105348, IMG submission 83504) | Methane-oxidizing microbial communities from mesocosms in the Hudson Canyon - EN8C Hudson Canyon | ecosystem: Environmental > Aquatic > Marine > Cold seeps | place: Hudson Canyon...
AATACCGCTGTTGCCATCGATGGTGAATCGGCCACCGGCATCATCACTTAAGCTATATGTGACGGTATTAGTGCTTTGATCCGCATCGCTCGCAGAAGCAGTAATTCCGACGGCCGTGCCATTCGCCACATTCTCTGCAATGGTATTGGCAGCAGCGTTACTATCGGTGACCGCGCCGACATCGAACTCATCAATGTCGGTGACATTAATCGTAAAGCTTTGGCTACTGGTGCTGGTATCCGCACTGGTGGCCAAGACTGTTATGTTATGACTAGTCGCGGCTTCGGCGTTCAACAAGCTATTGTCCAATACAGTCACGATGCCTGAGTTGCCATCGATGGTGAATCTGCCACCCGCATCATCACTCAAACTGTAAGTGACGGTATTAGTGCTTTGATCCGCATCACTTGCAGAAGCAGTAATTCCGACTGAGGTTCCATTAACCACATTCTCGGCAATGGTATTGGCAGCGGCGTTGCTATCGGTGACTGCACCAACGTCAAACTCATCAATGTCGGTGACGTTGATGGTGAAGCTTTGCGCGCTGGTGCTGGTATCCGCACTGGTGGCTAATACTGTAATGTTATGGCTGGTCGCGGCTTCGGCATTTAACAAGCTATTGTCCAATACAGTCACGATGCCTGAGTTGCCATCAATGGTGAATCTGCCACCCGCATCATCACTCAAACTGTAAGTGACGGCATTAGTGCTTTGATCCGCATCACTTGCAGAAGCGGTAATACCAACGGCCGACCCATTCGCCACATTCTCGGCAATGGTATTTGCTGAAGCATTACTATCGGTCGCGGCACCGATATCAAATTCATCAATATCGGTGACGTTTATGGTAAAGCTTTGGCTGCTGGTACTGGTATCCGCACTCGTTGCCAATACCGTGATGTTATGACTGGTCGCGGCTTCGGCATTCAACAAACTGTTGTCCAATACGGTGACAATACCGCTATTGCTGTCGATGGTGAATCGGCCACCGGCGTCATCACTCAAACTATAAGTGATGGCATTGGTGCTTTGATCCGCATCACTTGCTGAAGCGGTAATACCAACCGCTGTACCGTTGGCGACACTTTCAGCAATGGTATTTGCTGCGGCATTGCTATCGGTGACCGCCCCCACATCAAATTCATCGATATCAGTAACGTTAATGGTAAAGCTTTGCGAGCTAGTACTGGTATCGGTACTGGTGGCCAATACCGTGATGTTATGACTAGTAGCGGCTTCAGCATTCAGGAGCGAATTATCCAAAACTGTCACAATGCCGCTATTGGTATCGATAGTAAATCGACCACCGGCGTCATCACTCAAACTATAAGCCACTGTATCGGCTACATCGGCATCATCGGCGTAGGCGGTAATGCCCACGGCCGTGCCGTTGGCAACGTTTTCAGCTATGGTATTAGCAACCGCATTGTTATCTGTCACTGCTCCAACGTCGAAATCATCGGCTGGCGTGACATCCATAGTCATGGTGTAGTAGGTTAATTTATCGATTTGTACATCATCGAAATAGACCTGTACAGTCTCATCAACGGTTGATGAAGCATTATTATAGGCACCCAGCGTCAAGGTATGATTACCCGCGGTCAGTTCAATATCAAAAGTGCTGGTTTGCCAGCCGGTATCATCATTCGCTCCAGAACCATCAACACCCTGAATGTGCACAAGAGAGTTATTGGTATCGTTACCATAGCGAGTGCCATCGATATCCAGGATAGTCTCACTATATTCAGAAGATTCAAATGCGTCGTCCATAATCATGCGATAATTGACCGTGACCTGAACGATGGAATCTTCCGCCAGATTAAAGGTATTCGACCAACCACCTGATGAGGGGTTGCTACCAGTGTCCCCTCCGAGAAGTACACTCAGACCACCACTGCTGTCTCCGGAACTTACACCCCAGCTTCCGTCTGCATGAGTAGGGTTCGAGGTACCAAAGGCATCGTCAGAATAGGTAAAACCCTCAGCATCAGTATCGAAAGTGGGATTGATAATCGTCACTGATGAAGAGGCTGCGTTATATTCCGTTCCGTCATGGACACGGAATTCAAAACTATCATAAGCCATGCCACTTTCGTCAGCTATCGGATCAAAGGTCAGCTTTCCGGCGGTAATATCAGCCGCGGTAATCGTCTGGTTAAGCGTGACATCAACACCGTCAAGTTTCAGTGTACCGGTACTCTCAAGACTGGTAATTTGTATATGGTCAAGGCTGTCACCATCGACATCGGAGTAGTTAAAGTCTGAGGCAGTGAAGGTGTGGGTGGTATTTCCACCAACCGTAACGGTATTGTCTGCCGTGGTCGGTGCGGTATTGGTTACATAATCAATTTTAATATCGTCAACATAAAAGTAACTTTCGGCTTCACCTGAACCGATAAAACGAATTTGTGTGTCGGACGCAGCATAATCAATAATGTCAAAATTAATTGAAGTTGGGCTGCTACTGATTCCACTATTCAGCGTGAACGTATTCAACGTGGTCCAGGTAGCGCCGCCATCATCCGAAACATCCAGATTTATGCTGCCTCCCGATCCATCGATATCTTTACGCCAATAATCAAAAGATAAAGTTGCACTGATCGCATTAGACAAGTCTGCTTCACGGCTCGCACCATCTCCGGTAATAGTTACCTCGTCCCCCCCGATTCGCAAGGCGTCACCTTGGCCAGGATTACTCGTATCGTCGGTCACTCTCACACTACCTGAAGAGGCACCATTTGCTTCGCCAAACTCTTGCCAAGCGCCCGTCCAGTTGGCGGTGCCATCATCGCCAGAATAGGAACCAGCCGTGGCAAATTGATCCAGAACCGTATTAGCGACAAGTACACCGTCCCAGCTCTGTTGAACAGCATTACTCAATGCTATTTGCGTCTCGAATTCACCCACCCGGTATTCCAGATCCCAGTCACCACCTTGATCAGCACTACCCGTTAAGTCATCACTGGCCGCCACATCGGCACCGGTCAGTTCGGCAAGCGTGTTAACGAAATTTTCGCCTGCTTGATCACCTGCTAAATCACAGCCATATAATAAGATATCCGCATCCTCGGTGAGCGCATTTTGCCAGGATGAGACGGCATTGGCATTGGCTTCGAGGGTAAATTGATCAAGCTCGGTATTGCCTACTTGCAGTGAGCCTTCAGAACCGTGAGAGATAAGATGAATCGCTGAAAGGTCATCGAACTGAGAGAGCGATTCAGTGATTTGTTGGACGCCGTTGCGTTGGCTATCGAGGATTATGACCTCTATCTGACGGTCATCAGCAGCTTGATCCAATATGTCGTTCAATAGGGATTGATAATCGTCAACTTGGGTATCGACAAAGACAAGCTCGTGGCTTTGTACAAGGTCTTGATTATCTGAGGCTGATGTTTTCTGATCGGATAAGTCGATCTGTTCAAGGTCATCGTCGACATTCTGATGCACCGCATCCGCCAAGGCATCGCCCGCCAAAACGCTTTCAATGCCCCCAGAAAAGAGAATTCGAGGTTCTAATTCTTCAAGTTTAATTGGAGGTGGCGCAGCTACTTTTTTCTTCCTACCCATCGTTCATACCTTCTTAGTAAGGTCATTCGATATCCGGGCTGTTTAATACTACTTTGCTGCTAAAGAAACAGGCTAAAAAACAGTGTCCTTTTAGTTCTTAGTCTTGGTGTTTATTTTTCGAGATAACCCACTACAGGAGCGGAGGCTTCTTGTTTATTGAAACTCAACTTGCAATTTAGCCCCCCCACCACTTTTAAGTCTGGGTTAGGTAAGGTCAGACTGATACCAAAGCTGCCACTGGCCGCATCAACGATCTGATCAACCTGTCCCACCACGGCTTCGTACTGGGCACCGATCGGGAATTCAGGAAAAACTTTCGCTGTCATACCGGGTTCAGTTTGCCCGAACAGTCTGGCAGGGGCGATAAGTTCAACGCGTAAGGGGTCAATTTTGGCAAGCGTTAGAATAGGTCTATCATCAACAGACTCGCCTGGCTCCAACAAACGGTCTACCACCACACCAGTGATTGTACTTCTGACGGTGCGTTTTGCCAGGTTGGCTTCGGCACGCTGTAGTTCCAACTCGGCTAAACGTTTGTTGGTTTTGGCTTTTTCTAATTCAAAAGCAGCAAGTTTGGCTTCCGTCTCGTTTTTTTGTTTTTCATCTATCGAAATAGCATGTTTCTTATAGAGCTTTTGCGCCCGAATCTTTTGTTTTTTGGCAAATTCTAACTTGGTACGTTTAGCTTCGATGTCGTTATTGCTGCTAGCTTTTCTTTTGGCTAACATAACGGTTGCCTGCTCCACTGAGGATTCTAATCTGGCGACAATCTGGCCTTTTTCGACAAAGTCACTTTTATTCACCAGAATAGACTCGACTATACCGTCGACAGAACTACTGAGTGCAACCGATACATCGGGTTCAATCAAGCAGTCGAACTCTAAGTCATCATTGGCGTGAGTAGGGAAAGATAAGCCACATACGAGCACATAGCCCGTCGTAATTTGAAGGATGGCATTTTTTATTGTTGTTTTTGTTTTTCTTTCTGCTTTAATCGGGTTTTCAATATCCATTGTTCTGCCCTGTCTAAATTTTACTCCATCAGCCTTTAAAGTTAGTTGCTTACCCGCAATTCTCAAGTTTTTGGCGTAAAAAAAATTCGCTATCGACATGACTATTCAGCTCCACCCGAAAACGCCAGCTTTCTTTTAAGCAGCTGGTCTGCTTTTAATAGTTTCATTCTGGCCATCCGGTGTTGTTGCTCCAGCTTGCATTGTGGCCTGCGTGAAACTAGCTCACCTAATTTTACAGGTAACTGCTGTTTTCCGAACGTTAGCTTTGCGAGTAATCGAAGTACTATAGTGGAGTAATACAAGCCCATATGGACATCGTCCAAAGACAAAAAAGTCTCAACACTCCCCGGGTCGCCCTGCCTGGCAGTACGACCATACAGTTGCCGGTCAACCCGCTGCGCGATATTCCGTTCAGTAACGATGACGTGCAAGCCTCCTAAAGCCGACACACCGGGCCCCAGTTCAATATCGGTGCCTCTACCGGCAATATTAGTCGCGATCACAATACTACCAAGACGTCCCGCTTGAGCAATAATTTCTGCCTCTTGCTTATCTTGCCGCGCGGTTAAGACCTTATGCTTTAAGCTATGCACGGATAATAGGCGACTCAAGTCATCAGATGCGGCAACAGAGCACGTTCCTATCAATATAGGTCGTCCCTGTTGATGAATGTCTTGAATGCGCTTAATCAAGGCAATTTTCTTTTTCTCTAAATTGACATAAACACGCTGGGGAAAAATTTTCCGCTTAGACGGCGTATGCGTGGGGACCTTTTTTACTCTCAAACCATATACCTCCCCCAACTCCCCTGAGACTTCACTTACCGTTCCTGACATGCCAGCCAGCCGTAGATAACGATGGAAGAAGCGTTGGTAACTGATTCTGGCCAATGATTGTTTTGGTACGCTCAGCTTACAATTTTCTTTTACTTCGATCAGTTGATGTAAACCTTGCTCCCAGGATCGATCTGCCATCACCCGCCCGGTGTTTTCATCAACAATTTGAACTTTGTCATCCTTCACCAAATAATGCTTATCTCTTTCAAAAAGGTATTTTGCAGTCAGCGCCTGCTTGACAATTAATTCCCGACGTTTACGTCCCTGCCAAAAACCGGAGAGAGGCTCCACGAATTCTGCCAGACGCAGCTTTCCTGCTTCTGTTAACTCGACGTTACGGGTTTGGATATTCAGGGTAAAGTCCATCTCTTCTTGCAGCTTGGAGATTAGCTCCATACCTTGATGATAAACCTGTTCTTGCTCTACGTTAGGGCACTCCTTTGACAAGATAAGCGGCGTGCGCGCTTCATCTATCAATACACTATCGGCCTCATCGACGATGGCATAACATAAGCCACGCAGCAAAAGTTTGGAGCCGCCTTGTTGCTGGTCACGTATCTGTTTGAATTTGAGTTGCGTTTGCCCCGTCTCCTCGCCCATTTCCACTCTATCCCTTAAATAATCAAATGCGAGTTGTTTATTACAGGCATGGGTAATATCACAGCGATAGGCGTGTTGACGGTCAGCGGTGGCCATACCTTCAACAATAAGACCCACGCTTAGACCCATTCTTGAATAAATAGGCCGCATCAATTTGGCATCGCGCGAGGCCAAATAGTCATTGGTGGTAATGACGTGCACAGGAATACCGGCAAGCGCTGCAGTACACGATGCCAGAGACGCCGTTAAGGTTTTACCTTGCCCTGTTTCCATTTCAGCAATCATGCCATTAATCATCAGCCAGCCACCAAACAGCTGAACATCGAAGTGCCGCTTACCAGTGACTCTTTGAGATACTTCTCGAATGGTTGCGAAAGAGCGAAAAATTAATGACTCTTGTAAACCCTGTCGGTTTAAGTCGGCACGCAATTGACTGATATACAAATCTAGTTCTTGTTCCGAGAGCCTTGCGAGTTCATCTGAGTAAGCATTAACCTGAGGAACGATAAATTGAGGCTGATATTTCTGACTCGTAAACCGGTCTTTTAGACAGTCAACAAAACGCGCAATACCTTGCTCAAAGCTACCAATAGCGCCATCCTGTTTTTGTGGATACTCACCCAGCAATACGCCAGGTTTTAACGATGCAACCGCGTCCATAAATCTTACCTCTACCGCATTCAAAAATCGTATATTCCCGGCATGCGTACTTTCTCAGCATGCCATTAGAATGACGTATTGAATTTAGTTAGAGAGTAGAGATTTATCCGTTATAAACTAGTTACGTTTTGCGCTTTCGGAATGCGATTTGTGAGGGAGGTAAAGGCAAGTGTTACGCGATGTGTCTAGCTAGAGTGTGTTGAGCACTATGTAATCATAAGAGAGTTTATCTGACTGGCTTTGTAAAAATAGTATCAGTAAAGATAACGTCATTAAGCCTGATAAGACATCACCTTAGAGATGGCTTCCCGACCACCCCAGGGCCGCGCTCTCTTACTTTGCAATTTACCTTGTGCGCGGGAATGACGGTCGTTTCATCAATTCTACTTATACTTATACTTCGATATTTTTCAGAAATAGCTGACGTAAACTTCGATACCACTGGTAAGCCACTGGCTCACTACTGTGATAGAAACGAACGTATACCCGACTACCAATCGGAACCTTTACCGCATCATTGAGGATTTCAAGATCAACTTGAAAGAATTTTTCCAATGCGCGTAATTCATCAGGTTGGCCAGGGTCAACCACAATCGGCCCCCCATTGATCGTTGCCAAGGCCGCTGCAGGTAATAAGTCAGTTGCTTCGGGATACTGTCGTATCACTTTTGCATCCAAGGCCACCCCCATATTGCCCGGTAGCCTGACTTCAACAGCCGTGACACCCTGCTGCACCCGCCCTATATCATTTTGGTTGACGATAACCCTAGCGGGTGATTTAGAGGCACTTAGTACATATCCGATTAAATCTCCTTTTTTTACGAACCGCCCCGGCAAGTCCTCGGGAGAGAAAATAACCAAATCACCCTGCTTTGGACTTCTTAAGGTTGTGGCATCCAAATCATCAAGCGCAAAGTCCAAATCAGCCTGCGCTCGCACGAGCTCTTCTTTTACTATTTCTGCTTGAACACGGTCAGTCACTCTATACGCGGTGTAACGCGCCTTCACTTCTCTTACCCTTGCTTTTAATATGTCTACTCTCGCAGGCAATAAAACATCTTCGATCCGAATAATAGGTTCGTTCGCGCTCACAGTTTTGTTGGGCGCTGCAATTAAATCACTTAAAAAACCGTCTACGCCAGCCTTTAACTGCGCGTCTTCAGGTATATCCACAACCCCCATAGCGTGGGTAGAGGATGGTGCGGGAACCACAAATAAACAAAGCCCAATAATCAGCAATAAGGAACTACTGACGGTTAAGGCGCGTATTCGTTGCTGATCGATGCGACTATCGGCCAACACAAAACGTATGCCTTTGAAGATCGGCATGGCTATCTGAGCAGCCAACAACCATAGCGCCAACACAATGCCTAGGAAGAAGGCTTTGTCTACCACAAACCAAATAATGAACCACAATAAAGTAATGCGATAAATAAAAGCCGCAATGCTATAGAAGAAAAACCAACCAGCCTCCCCTTGGGCTGTTGCAGGCGAGACACTAACATTAACACCAAACAAATAACGCTGACACAAGTAGTACATATACTGACTGGCGCGCTGATAGAGGTTAGGAATAGCGATGGCGTCCGACAACACATAATAACCATCGTAACGCAGCAAAGGGTTTCCATTAAACAACAAGGATGAAACACTACCAATTAACACAACGTTAAAAGCCACATCCCGAAAAAATCCAGGCTGTAATTGAATCCACAGTAATAAGGCCAGAGATGCCAGGACCAGCTCAACGACAATACCAGCCGCACTCACCATCATTCGTTGGTACTTTGAATGAAATGCCGTCGAGCAACTCACATCAATATAAGGAATAGGCAAAAAGAGCAAAAACATGATGCCCATTTCATGAATTTCGCCGCCACCTAATTTCGCTGCAATGCCATGACCCAGCTCGTGAAGCCACTTAACCAAAGGATAAATGAGACAGAGAGCAAGCAGGTTATAGGGCTCTAAACTACGGGTTAGAATGTGATGATTAAGCTCATGCCAATGAACACCAGCTTGCATCAGGGAAACCACCAGCAAAGCTATAATCGCAAGGGCAATAGTCCAGTGATTCAACCAGCGAAACCATGGCGAGATATGCCCCAAAAAACGATTTGGGTCCCAAAGTGGAATACGTTGCGCAACAGGGTTAACTAACCTGCTTTTAAGTTTACCCAGCTTACGCTCACTATTGCGCAATAGTACTTCTTCTGCATCGGCGGGCACATCACATAACAGTAGGTCTGCCGCATGCAGCTGTCCCAGAAGTTGAATAATTTCATCCTGACTGGGTACCTCATCATCAAGCCGACTATTTAGGGAGTCCCAAATATCATTAAGGCAACGCTCGCCGTCCATTCGGCCAATAATTTGATAAGCGCTCAAGCCAAAGCGGTGATAACGACCAGAGGATGCGTCTTCAAGGGCGTACCAAATTTCGCCTCTATATTCATGACGATGAAAGCGTACCTGATGGCGTAGTTTGGGTTTTAACTCTGCCACACGGTACCAAAAAGCACTAAATATCGCTTCAGTCACACCAGCGTCCCTCTATGTTCCGTCATTTTTGCTTATTGTTTAAAGTACGGTTTGTCTTGGGTAATATTTATATTTAGTAGCGGCCCTTAACAACGACTAATAACGACTAATCACGACTAATAACGACTAATCACTACGGCCGCCAGGACCAAAACCATAATTTTAACCAATCGATCAAATCGTGAGTCCATAACCAAATATAGGTTGCTTTACCTGTGTCAATTCTGGCGACTCCCTGCATCCCCGGGCGCATGAGCGCTTGTTTTTGTTCGAGGCTAGCTTCGACACGAAACGTATTTTGGCCATTTACGGCTTGTGCAACGGGCGTAATCTTTTCGATCTTCATTGGCATTGTTTTACCCGGTAAGCTGGCTAGCGCCAATAGCCCTTTTTGACCGTCTTGTATTTGTAGAATATTTTTTTCATCAACGCTTAAAATAATCCGATAGCCTTCCAGCGGTGCGATTTTATATAGCAGTTCACCACGTGACACTGGTGAAGCAAGAGACTGGGTAAGATCACCATCAATAATAATCCCGTCAAAAGGGGCGATTATTTGAGTACGGGCCAGTTGTTCATTAACAAGACCAATGTCTGCATCTATCTGGTCCACTTGCGCGCTGAGTATTCTTACTTGAGTCTTATTATATTTGGCCAAGGCTTCGCGATACTCTCTCTGAACTTTCTCTCGCTGACTACGCAGTTTAAGATGCTCTAGCTCCAAATCTTTATCATCTAATATTGCGATAACATCACCTTTTTTGACTATATCTCCTGCGCGAAGATTCGAAGAAGCGATAAAGCCATCCATCGGCGCGGCGACCACCCTTTGAATTTTACCTTCAACAACGGCAGAGCTAGTCACCTGCATATCACCTTCGGCAATGCAGATATAAGCGATCAGAAAAGTGCAAACCGATGCTAATACTTTGAA
>Ga0105348_1002773_pt1 | contig 10132 bp, 8 predicted proteins | sample EN8Hudsemesocosm_2_FD_83504 | JGI IMG/M metagenome (GOLD analysis project Ga0105348, IMG submission 83504) | Methane-oxidizing microbial communities from mesocosms in the Hudson Canyon - EN8C Hudson Canyon | ecosystem: Environmental > Aquatic > Marine > Cold seeps | place: Hudson Canyon...
AGTTTTGCACCCTGGATATAACCAGGCGCTGTATCAAGCCGGTCATGATATGCGAGTCTGAGTCCAAACTGTGCGTAGCTATTATCTCCATCATGGCCGATAGTGCTTTCTAAACGATGAGATCGATGTCCCTGATCATCTCTGTATTCAGGTGAGGGGTAGGGTGTAAACACTTCTTTATCAATTAGTTTACTTCGCGCCGATAATAGCGAAATGGCTCGTTTGTTTTGAGATTTTGATTTTTGCTTTTTTCTGACGGCAAGGTAGCGACTATATTGATACGCGAGTTCCAGTACTTGAGATTGCATCTGGCTGTCCAAATTTTCGAGTTGTGTGTGCACGGGTATTTGCGTTTGCACCAGGTCTAAGGCTTTATCTTTCAGTTCAGGTGTTAACTGGTTTAGCATGTGGTTCATGCTACTTTGAGTAGACGGTCGAAACTCAGCTTGTTCAATTAATCCGGCTTGCTCGATCACTCGAACCGTATCTGCAGGCTTTGCACTCAGGTGGAATTGGCTGGCGAAATCGAACCTCGGGCTGGCGGCATCTAAAATAGTGAGTATTTGATAAGAGCAGTTCTCAGAAAAAAAGAAATAATCGAGATGAATATTTCTTACTTCCCATATATGCCTGACAAATTGATTAACCTCTTCGGGTGTCATACTTAAAGCGTACTCCCAGACATCTCTGGACTCTAAGTAGCTGTACTCTTTTACTTTTTCATAATAAGGCAAAATACTATAAACCCCAGGGTATCCCCCCGTTAAACCTTTGTAGCTAAAAACTAGCTCATTGTCGTTAGGGTCAGCATTAGCGGCAAAATTGACACTGTAGTCGAGTAAAGCATTGCTTCCAGGCGCTCGGTTAAGGCGTATAAAAGTATGACCAAACATAGATGACGGACTATTGAGGTAGGCGGCCGGGAAAATAAGCGTTAAACCTTTTGCATCTATGTTATTAAACCAAGCTGTAAACTCTTCACAGGCCAGCTCTGGGTAGCGCGTATCTGCTAGTTGACTTTTAATCCATGCGAGGCGGGCTGGGAATCGGCAAATAGCGTTGTTTTTAAAATTGCTATTATTTTTGAAGGCTTGAATGGTCGCGTGCAATTCTGCCAGAGGGTTTGTTTTGCCTTCGGGTGAAAGGAAAAAATCAGGATCATCTATTTGACTTTCAAATGAGCTGAATAAACCTGCTTGATGATAATGCAGTAAATGTAGCCACTGTGAATCTTGAGATAGTTCTTTAAGTTGACTCTCTGAAGGTGGGCTTGCAGAGCTGGTAAAAGAAAGAGCGGCAAGCACGGAAGTGAAGAAAAATAAGCGGGCTATCATGTTGAAGGTGTTGTTTCAGTGTTGGTTTCTGTAATGGGAAATAAAAAAGGGCACGATAATCGTACCCTCTTAAATGTCTTAGTGTTAGCTAAACTCACTTAGCTCTCACTTAGCTCTCACTTAGCTCTCACTTAGCTCTGACTTAGCCCAAGTTCGGTTTTAAGCTAAGTGCTGTTTTAAGCTAAGTGCTGTTTTGACCTAAGTACAACCTTAACCCAAGTACTTGGCTAGCGTCGCGTCTTTGCTCATAACGTCGACTAAAGCGTCAAAAGCATCGCCAGAAGTAGTATCTACAGAAGCGAAGATTTGATCAAAATTAGTTTTTAAAGCTTTTTTGAATGCGGCATCGTCTGCTGCATTAATACCAATTAGCTCAGATAGTGCAGAAAGTGTTTCACCTGCACCTGTCGCAGTTTCAACGGCGAGCTGTTCAATGTTGCGATTCAAAAATAAAGCAATGCCGTTTTTTAAGGGGCCGTTTGCATCTTCACAGTTTAATGTACCTGAGGTCATGCCAAAAGTCTGGTTGCCTGATGATGCATTAGTTGTCGCAGCTAATACATGTTCATGCCACTCATCCGCGTTTTGAAAAATGACCTTGGTACCCAAGCCACAGCCCGCGGGTCCATGACCTCCTGCGGCCATAACGGTAAGGGGTGCGGAAATGATACATGCACTTAAGATCAGTTTTTTCATAGAGTGTCCAAGGTTGAAGGTTGAAGGTTGAAGGTTGAAGGTTGAAGGTTGAAGGTTGAATCATAAATCAGGCCAGTATACCTAGGCTATTTTATTAAGGAAACGATTGTTGCGCGGCAAGTTTAGTTTGGTATTTGACTATAATGTGTATTCGATGAAAGCGAATTAGCTGAAGGTGGTGAGACGACAGCGCTTATCTTAGTCGTTGTTAATTAATAGTCGTCGTTAATTAATAGCCGCCTTGGGTTAATAAAAGTGTCGATAAGAGATGTTGGCTTCGAGTTGGTCATAGTCTCGTTGCCATTCCTGAGATACGCCTATTCTTAGGGCATTATTAATACCTAAATGAATATTTTGTTCTATGCTTGCTACCAGGCGGTACTCATCATTAGTAAAATAGTCAGTCTCTAGAGCTGTTTTGAGTGTCCCAAAGGGGAGATAGTTTAACGCGCCGGCAGAAACACCGAGAGCAGTGTTTAAAAAGGGTTTGTATTGACTGTTATGTTCTAGTCGCGCATCGGCAAAAGCGTACAATAAGGTCGATTCACCCAGGCGTATCGATGCACCGCCGCCAGCTTTAACATAATAAGCGCCTGTATTTTTACCTAAGTTATTTTCATTCTGGGCGAAGACATGTTCATACCCCGTTTTAACGTGCCATGATGGTGAGTCAAAAAACTGGTCCATCTCAGACATCGACATAATATCGATAAAATCAAAGCGGTGAAATTTCACGCCTTCAGACTCGGTATATCTTAACTGAGTATTGCCCATCGCAATATGCGCGCCTTTGGGGTAACCAAGCGGGTTGTCGAGCAAGTCGTGATAAGTGACTCGAAAGTCGAATTGAGCATATGACTTGTCTGCTTTAATGCCAACTGAGCTGCCTACCATGCTGGTTTTATGTCCGGTTTCTGGTCTTGCTGGTATAGCAACCTGATGCTCAGTGCTGGGTAGCTGGTTCAAGGTTATTAATAGCTGATGGCTCCGTTTTGCTATTTGTTTATCTCTGACCATTTTTAATTGACGGTAACGCAAGAAACTGTAGGCGACCTGTACAACCTGTGCTTTCTTTTCAGGGCTTAGGTCTAGGTATGACTGAGATTGTAATAATAAGATATCATCAGCGAGCTCTCTTGCCAGTGTGGCTTCAGTTTCGCTTAATGCTTTGATTCTACTTTTTAGTTTTGTCGTGGCAGAAGGTTTAAAGGAGGCTGTACTGACTAAACCTTCTTCAATTACTGCTCGAACTGTATCTGCAGGAATCGCGGTCATATTAAACTGGTTGGTGAGTTTAACCTCTGGCCTAACTAGTTCAATAAACTCTAATAATCTAAATGCGCAATTTTCATCGAGAAAATAATAGTCAAACTCCATTTCTTTTAGCTCCCAAGTATGGGAAAGCATTTCATCGACGTCACTTTCGGAAATATCGAGAGCATATTCCCATATATCTCTGTTTTCCAAGTTATTGTATTCTTTTATCTTTTTGAAATAATGTGACATGTTAAAAATGCCGGGATAACCGCCAAATATACCTCGATAAGCGAATGCAATTGAATTATCAGAGGCATCTAACTGAGCGCCAAAACTTAAAGCCCAAGATAGCCAGTCTGTGCGTTTTTCAAGGTCTCTTGGGTCAAAGCGAAAAAAGGTATGGCCAAACATAGATGAAGGGCTGTTGATGTACGCGGAGGGAAATATTAAGGATAAACGTGTCGCGTTTACTTGTTCTTTCCAATCAATATAATCACTGCATAGCGGTTTTGGTAAAGACTCATTTGATATATTAAGCTCTTTTGCTAGCCATGCATGTCGTGCAGGGAATCGACAAATGGGATGAGCATTGCCGCTGCTAGCATCCTCAAATAAGGCTTGAATCGTTTCATGCAATTCATTTTCAGGGTTAGTTTTGCCTTCAGAAGAGAAGTAGTATCTAGGATCATCCACGTAACTTAATAGCTCGCCACCGACTATCGCGGTTGTATGATAATGCATTAAATCCTGCCACTTTCTTTGTTCAGAGAGCCTTCTATCCAATGCTTCTTTTTGAAGTGCAGTAATTAAGCTTTCTCTTGATATAGTCTCTGCAGACAGGAGCATAGAGAAGGTGTAAATGAACACAGTGAAAATGATATGAACAGAGAGTTTTATCAGCATGGCGGGTCTTAAGAATATTAAATAGGGTCGTTCGATAAGAAAACAGAAAGGAAGTAAATAAAAAGAAGATATTTACAGCGTAAATACCTTCTTTCATTTAGATTAACCTATGTGTTAAATCAATCTAGGTCTTTATATTAACTAATGTACAGAGCTAATTTTGAGTCAGACTTCATCACGTCTAAAACAGAAGCCATCACGTCTTCTGCAGTCACTTCAGCTGAAGGGAAAATAGTATTAAAGTTCTGTTGCATGACTGAACTAAAGTGCATACGGTCTTCCGCTGAAATATTGAAAGAGACAGCTATTGTTGTTAATGCATCACCATGACCGCGTGCAACATCATTAGAGAACTCATCCATAATGGCCGACAGGTCAACCATGCCAGTACCGCCGTATGTCAAAGAGCCATTCGTATTACAGCCATTCGTACCTGTTGTCATACCAAAAGTTTTATTGCCTGACGTTCCATTTGTCGTAGTGGCAAGAAAGTGCATTGGTAAACCAGATTGGCCTTCTAACAACATATTACCCCAGCCACAGTTAGGGCCGCCAGGTGAAACAGCGAAGCTAGATGCAGAAAAAGCGAGTAAACCAGCAGTGATAAGCGTTTTTTTCATAGTAAATCCTCTTACAGTGTATTTATTGCTTATTAGATGAAAGGCCGAACTTCCATTATTACTTTGGAAAAATCTTTTATGGCCTCAGGTAAGTAAAGTGGATAACCCTAAAACTTTCAAGCATTATTCTATCTAAAGTAAGAAAGTCACGCTTAAGTCGTTTTGACTTAGGTTATTTAGTGGTTGTAATGAATACTGTGACGTAAATATGACGATGAGTGACCGAATAGCAGTGCTGGTATGCTAGGAGTGAGAATGAATTGCCGATAAACTAGCCCTCAAGAATCAATATCGTTTAATTGTAAGTGGATAAATATTTTCATGGCAAAAAAGAACAAGCACAGACCTGTTTGGCACCCCGCATTATGGCTCACGTGGCTAGTCGTTTTTCTGCTATTTTGTATCTCCCTTCTACCCATGAAAACCAAACAATCTATGGGCGAAAAGTTAGGGCGTTTGATACATGCAAAACTGAAAGGGCGAACCAAGGTTACCAAGAAGAATATAGCGGGCTGTTTTCCTGAATTGAGTGAAACCGAACAGGCAAAATTGGTGGAAGACACCTTTATTGCATGCTCAAAAGGTTTTATGGAAACCACCCATTCCTGGTGGCGAGATGTTTCGCCTTATGTTGATAATGTTATTATCACCGGTCGGGAAAATCTAGAAGAGTCTCAACGACGTGGCAAGGGTGCCTTATTGCTCGGCGGACACTTCAGCCTCTTTGACTTTGCGTTACCTTTTTTTGCTTCAAAGCTGTCAAAGCCCGGTTACATGTATCGCCCGCATGATAATCCGGTGATAGATCGAATGATCGAAAATGGACGTCGTCGTCATTATGGTATTCAGGGTTTTGATAAGCGTCGTCTGAAAGACATGATTCAATTCATCACGGATGGCGGCGAAGTTTGGTATGCGGCCGATCAAGACTTCGGTAATAAGTGTGAAGTCTTCGCGCCATTTTTTGGCATCAATGCCGGGTGTATTACCGCGCCAAGCTGGATTGCCAGAGAGTCTGGTGCGAGTGTGATGGTAGTGAGCCAATTTCGTCACCCTGATGGCCAGTATGAAATCAATTTTTCCCCGATTCTCGAAAATTTTGGTGAAGATGAGCAGCAAGATGCTATTGCATGGAATGCTCAACTTGAAACGGCTGTGAGGCGCTTTCCAGATCAATACCTCTGGTTACATAAACGTTTTAAAACCAGGCAGTCTGGTGACCCGTCTTTTTATTAGCGTACTGTTATATTATTAGTGGACTGTCATATTATTAGCGTGGTTTCATGAATTAAATGCGTATTTTCTAAGACTGATTCACAAATTTTACCTCTTGAGCTGTAGGGATAATTCTCTGCACTGTTTAGGTAGGATTCTCTCAACAGAAATCTATACAGTTTACCTTTTTAGTGCATGGATGCATTATTTACTCTTAAACAGATGAAAGGTAATCCAATGCGCAGTAAAATTTTTCTTTTCGCGATCAGTTTCCTGATGGCCTCTTTCTCTTGGGCTGAATCCTATATCTATCTTACGAATAGTACGATGGAAGAAGTGAGCTTAAGTACCATTCAAACCGGTCACACTAATATTACCCATGGTGATCAGTGGGAGCAGTTAGCGACGACTGTGCCGCCTTTGGCGACAGTTAAATTCCTTCGTTTCAATCGTGATGACGGTATCAAATGGGGTAAAGCCTATCAATTCATTACGACTGTACAAGGGGCGAATAGCTCTGTTGAATTGCAACAGTGGTTAGAAGGCACTTGGAATTTCAGTAAGATGTGGCTTTCAGCAGAAAGCGATTCTTGGATGTATGATCGTGATATTCATACCATTCCTATGGACTTTGACGGCAAAGATTCAACCCTTGCTTATCGCTCTCAGTATGCCCGTGCCTCGGGTGATGATATTTATTATGTGATCAACAACGACTGGAAAACTGAAACACGGGATGAAACAAATACTAGCTTTAAAGTGTTGAACTATAACGTTTGGAATTTATTGCCGGGTATTACAGCGAAAAATACCCATGCGCGTTTAGATACGATTGCTGACTATGTAACGGGTTATGACGCGGTTGTATTTGAAGAGTTATTTGATCCGGCATTAACGGCTCACTTTCGCAGTAAGATCAGTGCAGAATATCCTTACTTAACGGCTATTCCATTCAAATTAGGTAAGCTTCTTACAGGCGGTTCATTTATTGCGAGTCGTTACCCCATTATTGAGCAGGATGACGCGGTATATGATGCCTGTCGTGCCGATGGCTGTTTAGCGTCTAAAGGTATGAACTACGCTAAGATCAATAAAAATGGCAAGATCTATAATCTATTTGGTACCCATACGCATGCTTACACAACTGACGATGACGTTGCCGTTCGCTTCGCGCAGTTAGCACAATTGAAGAGCTGGATTGACAGTAAAAATATTCCAGCTCAGGAACCAGTATTAATGGGCGGTGACTTCAATGTCGATAAGATTAATTTTCCGCAAGAGCATGTGGACTTCCTTGAGCTGATGAATGGCACCGAGCCTATGGCTTTGGGTGAATTTGCTTACTCTTATGCTGGCAAAGTGAATGTCTTCGCAGAGGATCAATATTCTGAATATCTAGACTATGTCTTGTATTCAAATGACCATGTCGCGCCAATTTACTCAAGCAATACACTACTTGTGCCACGTAGTATTGACTCTGATCATTGGACCACTTGGGACTTATCTGACCACTACCCGGTTGCCAGTGAGTTTGTATTTCCTGCCGAGTAAGTGGATCTGAATGCAAAATGGCCACAGTATGTGGCCATTTTTTTTGCTATTTTTTACTTTAGATAAGCAGATAAGCAGATTAATTGTCTTTGATATACTGCGCGCGATATTGCTTGGGCGTCTGATCAAACCAGCGTTTGAAAGCACGGTGGAAGGCACTGGAATTGGCGAAGCCTAATACATAAGTGATTTCACTGAGACTATTGTCTTTTTGTTGTAGCATTTGTTCGGCTATCTCTTTTCTGACCTGATTGTACAGCGCTAAATAAGTCGTGCCTTCACTCTGTAAGTGTCGTTTAAAGGTACTGAGACTATAGCCAAAATGTTTAGCGATTGTTTCGGCTTCTGGTATCCCTCGGCCTAAGCTTAGTTTTTTACCTATATAAGACGAAACACTGTTTGCTAACTGTGATGTGCCCAGCTCTTTGGTTACCAGCTTATCGACAATCTTGAGCATGATGTCACGCAAATCGCTATTGGGTGCATGGATGGGTAAGTCCATTACCTCGTCGCGACAAACGACTTTATTTCGAGTTTGCTCAAATTTTACCGGGCAGGCAAAGGTCTCTTCATAAAATGCTAGAGGGGCATTCGGCTGGTGTTTAAAATGAACCTCTTTGAATAGGACTTTATGTTTATGACTTCTTTCAGTTAGAAAATGTCCTAAATGAAGAATACTCGCAAAGTCTAACTCAACCAAAGCACTGCTTTCTTGTAAAGGGCCGTTTGAAAAATCTAAATAGAATGCGCTGTCACCATTTCCAAGCGAGTGGAATTCAGAGTGAAAAGCTTTATTCATTAGGTGCTTATAATGAATAGTGAGTTGTGCGGCCTCACGTAAATTTTTACAGTTCATCCAAACGTGCGACATAATGCCATAATCGGAAGGGTGAAGGTGTATGCCAGCCTCAAGCCCCAAGCTATTGCATTGGGTGAGCTCAGCTGCTTTTCCCCAATAGAAGAGTACATCACCAATGGGCAAACGTGCCTTTTTATCGGTGATCGCGCTACTGTCACGGTCGCAGTAATCTAGGAAAAACTGTTTGTCTACTCCGTGACGTTTCAGCGTCTGGAATAGAATATGTAAATAGAGCTGAGAGGCTGTATTGTTCATTATTAAGCGATGCGTTTACCAATTATCATGACATTGGCGCTATTACCATCCCATTCTTTAAAGCAGCTGAAGTTACGTTCTAGAATAGTCAGCTCAAAGCCAATTTCAGTCATCCAGTTTTGTACCTGAGAAATATTCACAGCGGTCATTGTATGATGATCATCCCATGTTTGTTGGTTTAAACTTATGGATAAGTGTAGGTCGAGCTTATCGCCTTCGCCAGTATAGTGCCAACGGGATTGAAAACTCAGGCTGTCTTCGCCATCTTGTATTTGGTGAACCACACCTGCATCATTTTTAATGCCGTCTTTATCGACCATATCAAATAGGAAAATACCGCCGGGAACCAAAGCTGAATAAGCGCGTTTTAATGTTTCGATAAAACAGCTAGAAGGTTGACTGTAGTGCATGGAATAAAGAAAACAAGTGATGAGGTCGAACTCTTGCTGGTTTTCAAACTGCGCTAAGTCGCAGCATACTAGACTTGCTTCTGGGCAGCGTTGCTGTGCTTGATCTAACATATCTTGGCTATTATCCAAGCCTGTTACATTAAACCCGTGTTGCGCCATATGCTGTAAGTGTTGACCGGTACCACAGGCGAGGTCGTAATACTGTTTTAGCTGAGCATCATTGAAGGCTTTGTAGACGCGAAAGGCAAAGTCGCACTGTTCAGCATAATCGACATGGCTACAGAATTGATCGTAATAAGATGAGAGGTCTAAATAGAGTCTGTTTGTTGAATTCATGACATGCTTTATCTTTTTCTGTGGCTGATTACTTGGGAGGCTTAGGTGCTAGCGTCGTTATTAAACCACAAGCATCGATATTAAATCATAAGTACGGGCATTAAATCATAAGCATCGGCATTGATAAAAAACAAAGTATCATCCCAAGTGGTCTCATAGACATTAATAATCATGAGGCTCCAGAAAGAGCCTTTATCAACTAAGGTTCCCTGTCAGCCTTTTCTGATTTAAGTAGTCCTTGATGTATGACTCTTCAATGGGCTTGGAAAAGTAAAAGCCCTGAAGAAAATGTACGCCGAGTTTAGATAGTTTCAACATTTGCTCTTCCGTTTCTACACCTTCTGCGACGACGAAATAATCAAGCAAAGCGGCAATGTGCATGACCGCGGTGATAATCGCAAAGCCGTTACTATTGATACTGTTAATGAAAGATCGGTCTATTTTAACGATGTTGACAGCTAAATCTTGCATCACAGAGAGGGATGAATAGCCGGTTCCAAAGTCATCAATCGAGACTTTAATGCCACGGCTTTGTAGGCGTTTAATTTTATTCGAAATGATGTTTTTGTCAGTGGCAAAGACTGATTCAGTAATTTCGATATGTAATAACTCCGGCGTCAGTTTACTGTCGGCAAGTGCAGCATACACAATTTCAATAAAGTATTCTTCTTGTAGTTGTAGTACCGAAACATTGAC
>Ga0105348_1002776_pt1 | contig 10128 bp, 7 predicted proteins | sample EN8Hudsemesocosm_2_FD_83504 | JGI IMG/M metagenome (GOLD analysis project Ga0105348, IMG submission 83504) | Methane-oxidizing microbial communities from mesocosms in the Hudson Canyon - EN8C Hudson Canyon | ecosystem: Environmental > Aquatic > Marine > Cold seeps | place: Hudson Canyon...
GAAACCAGAATAGAGTCACTTATCGACCACGGCTCAGGCTGATAACCCAACAGTTTCATCGCATATATTTTTTTTGAAGCAAGGCCTGCATTCACACCATCACAATAGGCCTGACACGAAGCCCGTGATGTTTCGTCAAGTTTTGTCACCTCATCATCAATATTATTATGCCAGTTTGCGCGGCGGAAAAAGCGATCTATCTCAAGTGACTCTTCAGTATCAGACAAAAGCTCACATAAGCGCCCCTGTCCGAGTACACGCATCATCATTAACTGCGTGCATCTGTCTACTGCATGCGCATAACCGCTACCCCAAATTGCACCATTAAGGTCTAGGGCTTCAATATGAGGTACACCGGCTTTGTCGCGTTGAATGCTCAAGCCTTGAGGTTTTGGCCCTGATATTAAAAATTTGTTTTTGTTAAACATGCAGATCACCTGTAGTTATAAGAGTAGTCATAAGAGCAGTTATGCCTGTTGTTATGAATGCACTGTGCTTTTACAGCACAATTAATAATTCCCATGTTTGGGAATATAAAGTGATTTATCTCTTAATGCAATATAGATTCCCACCCAAGGGAATTAATATTGCTATTTTTCTGGTGACACATCACAATATAGTTCTAATTTTATAGGGAGCAATTAAAAAAGATGGGTCGGAAAAGTCTAAAAACAGAACGGGTAAGTGAAATTCTTGATGCCTTTGAACGCTGCCTTGAAAAGAAAGGGCTACAGGCAACTACCTTAGATAATATTGCTGAAGAAGCTGGTCTTGCTAGGCGCATGATTCGCCACTATGTTGGAAATCGTGAAGATTTAATTGATGCAGCCGTTGTAAGAATTATCGAAAAATTCAACCACTCAGTATTTGAAACCATCGAAAAATTCGAAAGTGAAGTTCGTTTTAATGCCGCCCTGGATTATATTTTCAGTGAAGAATTTAATACCCTACCTGCAACAAAGCTCGTCGCGGCTTTATTAGCCGTTAGTTTATATGATGAACAAGTTTGCCATGCCGTTAAAACACTTTACGATTCATTTCACCTAGGGCTTGATCAGGAGCTCAAAAAGCACATTCCCAATGCCCCTCAAGCACAACGTATACAAACAGCTTACTCTATTATGTGCTTATCCTTTGGTGGAGGTTGGATGCGCAACATAGGTTTTGATGCCTTACTGAATATTCAAAATAAAAACATTGCACAGGGCTTAATTGATCAATTACTTAAAGAGTGCATTGCACGACATCCGTTTGACTAAACACCTTAATTGAGCACTTCAAGCTGAGCCAGTATTCTGTCTAAAGTACCGCTCACCTTGGTATTATTCCGAATGCGTTCCATCTGCCCCCATGCAGCTAACTCACCTTGCCTGACTAATTCAAGTAACTCTTCTTCTTTAAGTGGGCTAAGAATTTTTCGGAAATCAAAATTATGAAAATCCGGGTAAACATTAATATTGGCACTGTATTCCTGATTTAACACAGAAGCAATCATGCTGCTCCAAACATTAAACTGAGTCCAATTTCGAGTGTAGTTTTTACTAAATGAACTAATATACCGCGATGATCTGGCTGCAATCCTGTGACTGAATTCTCGTACCAGCGAAGGAACATGCGTGTGCTCCCAGCCATCTTTGGTGAATAATACAATTGGGTTGATCATACTTGCGATGTAATAGTTCACACCATACAGTCGTGCCAGACGCTTGGCTGGTAGGTCATCACTTAAAGAACCGTCTACCCATCGCCTTGTCGGCAGATAAGCCTGTCGCTCGCCGGCTACATTTTTAGCTTCCAGCATCACTGAAGGGTAAACCCCTGGCACTGCACATGAAGCCAGTACAGCCTTTCGAATATAAACATTGGGTGAAGTCACCGCATTCAGCAGTCGTGAGGTTTGATGCAGTTCTGCTGGCGCAATTGTGATATTTATTTTTCGGCCAGTGAGCTCATACGCTTCTTCAAAGGTTAAGTCAGGTACTAAGCGATTTAGCACTAATTCTTCAAAGTCACTTATATTAGCTTTGCTTGTTCTTCCATAGAGTATTTTATCGATCCAGCCACGCTCTTTTTTTACTTCGGCTAAGAGTCTGGAAGGTTTGATTAACTCAGTTAATTCAAGATTTGTATGCGTCCCGAAAATTGCGGTTACCACAGAGCCTGCACTGGAGCCTGAAATAACATCTGGTAGTAAATCCTGCTCCAATAAGGCTTTCACCACCCCAACATGAAAGTGCCCCAATGCACCTCCACCACTCAACATCAACGCTGTTCGGCCATAGCAGGTACTTGCGCGACGAAAGAAATCCAGTTTATGCGCGTGACTGATCTCACCCTCCGGCATACAAGCAATTTGTTCAAGCGACTCGACAATTTCATCCACATAATCTTCAACAAGCTGCTTGGTACCCAACTTGGCAACACCATATAAATCGTTACTTCCCATCCCCCCCATATTGCCGTGAATACCTTCATTCAAGGCAAACAATAAACTATGGTTATCCCCCTTAGCACGATGTAGACGCAGGTTATTCAAGCGGTGACGAATTTGGGTGTGATCATATAAATTAGTCGCTTCAAGTTGCTTCCATTGTTTAGCCTCTGACAACTCATCTTGCGCAGCAGCCGCCTCGTGCCACTGTGAATAAGTGCTTGCTTCTGCCATACGACTTTCTATATCGCGACGCACTCTTTTACTCGATCCAAACATGAATTACTGACTCCACTAAAGACAAATACTAATACCTCTATTAAGACTGAAAATTTATAGCCTTATTATTAAATATAGCAGCATTTGTAATTTCTTCAGTTTTTTCAGGCATTTAGTGAAGGAATGTGAACAGTATGAATACTCTGATGAACGATCATTGCATATATTTCTGGGTAATCTGTTCTCTGACACCCTCTTGCTCCATAGCCTGCAGGGTTTCAGTGATTTTAGCTTTCCATACGAGTGGTTCTTTTATTGGAAATTTCTTCGATATAACGAAAAATGCACCTCGTGATTTTTTCAATGGTTTTGGCAGAGATACGATACTAGATAAGCTTTCAATGCTGTGGGGTTTAGCATTCATTTTTTCTTTCAATTTGTATTTAACAACCAGTTTATTGCCCACAAAAGCATCAAGCCCACCTTTCAGTAAACGCCTGAAGGATTGACCGTGATTATAAAATTCAACCACATCTATATCACCTCTTTCCCTAGCAGCATCAAACTCAGGGCTAATCGCAAACCCAGCTTGCAGGCCGATACGCTTACCATATAAATCTTTTATGCTTTCAAACTGAATATCACTACCTTTGGAAGTAAATAATACAAATGTACTATAATGAACGGGATGAGTGAAAAGTGAAAATAACTCTCGGGCAGGTGTTTTAAAAAGGGAAAATGCACCAAAAATATCGCCTTTTTCGGTCATTAACAAAAGACGTTTCCAAGGTACCAATTTGATATTAACTTCTATCCCAAGTCTTTTTGCCATTTCATGCAGTAAGTCAACATCAATACCTTTAACTTTTTTATCACTATCAATGAAGCTGTATGGGGGGAAGTCATCATCCGAAACAACATTAAAGCTTTCTGCGGCAACAATTAACGGGAATAATAAGAGAAGTACAGCGATTAACCCTCTTTTCATTTTTAACTCTCTCATCAATGACAGATAAAGTAAGTATAGTCGTTTTCTTAAACTATTCTGAAGGTCAAATGCATTTCACCGTTCGAAACTAAGACGTTTCAAGAACTGAAATTTAAACGCAACGTGTATATTTTACATAAAGTTATAGGTAAATCTTACGCCCAATGTTCGTGGTGGATTTATGTCTTTTGTTACACCAGTAGATGCGGCAGGAAACTCCCGACTTGATGTGGAATAAACTTTGTCATCCAAATTTTCACCATAGACTTGAAGCTCCCAACTTTCATCTATAGGTGTAAAGTTGATACGAGCATTCCAAATTCCGTATGCACCTTGGCCAGAAGTATCTTCATTAAATTCAGTAAAATAAACCTTATCCTGCCAAAAGTATTCAACTCGGTAACTCAAAGTACCTTGACTCACATTTTGAAAATATTGCACCGCAGCATTTACTTTATGATCAGGAGCTGAATTCAAACTATTACCTGACACATCCACCAACACAGCAGGAGCGCCTCCCCCTGGATCAACTATTACTTCTGCCTCTTTATAGTTTGCATCAAGAAAAGCATAGTTCAACTCTAACATCCAATCATAACTTGGCATCCAGCTCGTTTCTAACTCTATACCTTTAATTTCGGATTTATCGACATTTTTAACAAAGGTTACGCCAGGTGAAACAAATTCAGATATTTGTTGATCTTTATAATCATATAAAAATAATACCAAATTTGTTCGTAGAGTCTTTTGTAGCCAGTCCTGCTTAGCACCAACTTCATAAGACCATACCTTTTCTGGTTTATATTCAGCATCATCTGCAGTAAAGTTAAAACCACCGCTCTTGAAACCACGACTTACAGCGCTATAAACCATCGGTCCATCATTCGTAAAGGTATAATCCAGTATCGCCTTAGGATTCCAGGAATCCCAGCTTTCCTTTTCATCAACAATTGGTTTTGGTATAAGCGCACCGCTTGCATTAACACTAGTTGCACGAATGTTGTTAAACTTTTTTTCTTCATTACTATAACGTAAGCCTAATGTCGCATTTAACCTATTAGTTACGCCATAAGTACCTTGACCGAAAGCTGCATAAGAGCTGACTTCATTAGAAGTATCAATAAGGCTTTTGACCCCTGCAGCATTTACATTAATAATAGCATTGGAGGTATGATCTTCAGACAAATAATATAATCCAGTAACTAACTTCAATTGATCTGACTGATAATTTAAGCGAAGCTCCTCAGAAAATTGATCTTGCTCCTCACTTAACTCAGTTACTAATACATCAATATTACTTCCATCTGTATCTTCAATAAGGCTGAATTCCAAGTCACGATAGGCTGTCAAAGACGTTAAAGACCAATTAGGTGATAGCTCTCTAATGTACTCGATTGAAGTCCCTTTATTAATTTGCTTGAAAAAAGGATCCTGATAAGAAAAATCCACCTCATGTGAATCAGAAGGAATATTTACAACAGGTGCAGCAGGTGCCGCACTACCATCTTTAGCTAAACCTGTTGACTTATATGCTCTTGGTGCCTCGTCAGTATTTGAATAATCAGCTCGCAAAATTAGCTCACCATTTGCCCCAGCCAAATAACGTAATGTCCCTTTACCTGCAAAGGTATCTTCATCTTGCAACCCCTGTGAAGTCGGTGTGTTCACATTCGTTACATAAGGAGAGTGGTCAGCCTTCATAAGCGAAATACCGCCTAATAGGCTTTCATTCTCATTAAGCGCGCCACTCACATAAGTAGAAAAACGCTTTGACGATTCAGTCCCTACATCAAAGCGCACAACTCTCTCAAGCTCAGCTTCTGGTAGCTTACTCACAACATTAACCGTACCACCTATTGAGTTACGACCATATAAAGTACCTTGCGGGCCTCGAAGCACCTCAACACGTTCAACACCCACAAAGTCATCTAACGCCGTGATAATGCGAGACTGATAAACACCATCAACATGAACTGTCACACTAGGATCAGAGCCTATAAAGTCTAAATTTGTTCCAATCCCACGCATATACAATCTTGAAGCAGGGCCGTTTCGATTGATGCCTAAACCAGGTGTTTGTTGTGCTAAATCTTCAATATTATGCGCCCCAGATTCTCGAAGCTGATCTTCATTCACAACCGTAATCGATACAGGCACTTCTTGTAGTGACACTTCACCAGCTTTAGTCGCCGTTACAACGGTGTCTGCAAGTTTTAGTGGCTTTTCTTCAGCTGATAAGGTGCAAGAAAAACTAGCACTTACCGCAGCAGAAAAAGCTAATATTAGCCGTGTAGGATTCTGAGTCGTTATTTTTTTCATTCTGGCCTCATAAATAATACTTAGGGTGTCAATGGTGTAAAGTGTGACACATTTAAAAGTATAGACGGTATTTTTGAGATCGAAACGAATTTCAGTCTTAAATTTTGATGAGTTTGATTTTAGGGGAGGAAGTTGAGGGCCTGAGTAGTCTTTGTTTAAGGCATTTACCTCCCCCCATATCATTCCCAATGTCACTTGGTCAGAAATCCATTCTCTTCAAGGTTGCAAGGGCGGCATCTCTTTTGAAAACGTGAATACCGGTTCAAGGGACTACCGGTATGACAATAAGTAAGAGGCTACCAGTATGACAAGCTAAGATTACCCCTTTCTCATGCGAAGTATGCGCCTTAAATCCCCAATTTTAGCAGCTCATTCACTTTATTTTTGAAGGCAACCATAAGGCAAGCTCGGGAAACATTACCAGCAAGAACACCATCAAAAGGCAAATTACCACAAAGGGCAAGGTACCTTTGTAAATATCCATCAGCGGAACATCAGGCACCACCTGCTTCATCACGATAACGTTGAGCCCAATTGGCGGAGTGATTAATGAAAGCTCTATCATCATAACGATAAATATACCAAACCAAACAGGGTCAATCCCTATCGATATAACCAGAGGAAAGACAAAAGGCAAAGTGAGAATAATCATACCAAAAGTATCAATAAAGGCGCCTAACAATAAATACAACAACACCAAAGCAGCAATCACCAAATAGGGTGAAAGCCCCATTCCAGCGATGCTCTGCACTAATATCGAACTAAGATCAGTTTGTACTAGAAAGCGACTAAAGATACCGCCACCTAACAATAATAAGAAAATATTACTGCTCAACTTTGAACTTTCACTAATACTTAACGCTAATAGGCTTTTATTGAGGCGTTTTTTTGCTAACGCAATCACCAACATCCCGGATACTCCCACCGCTGCGGCCTCAGTAGTGGTGGCAATTCCTCCATAAATACTGCCTAAAACCAATATCATCACACTTAAGAAGGGTACTAAATTGACCAGGGAAGTAAACTTCTCACTTAAAGGAAACTTTCTACCTGCAGGCCCTGATGCAGGTTTGAAATAGCAGTATCCCCAAATATAAACACTAAACATCAGAGTGAGTAAAATACCGGGGATTACACCAGCAATAAACAAGTCCCCAATCGAGCTTTCTGTCCAAACACCATAAAATACCAGCGGGACACTGGGTGGAATTAATATCGCTAATACACCCGCCGAAGCTAAAGAACCGGAGGACAAAGAGTTTGTATAATGATAACGTTTCATTTCTGGCATGAGCATTTTGCCCATAGTCATCACAGTAGCTACACTGGAACCGGTGACTGCACCGAAGCTTGCTGTACTCACAATCGAAGAAACCGCTAGCCCACCTGGACGATGACCAAACCATTTATAGAAACAGCTATACAAATCCTTACCCACACCGGAGCTATAACCTAGCTGCCCCATCCAGATAAAAAGGGGCAAGGCAATTAGAATAAAATTGGTAGCCACTTCCCAACTTAGCAATTGAAACTGCACTAACGTGGCATCAAAGCCTTGAAAATAGGTATTCCCGACCACACCAGTGATTAACATCGAAATAGCAATCGGCACTCTGATCAGAATCATAAGCAGCATAACTAGCATGGCCAGCAAACCGACGTTTTGATCACTCATGTTGAACCTCATGTCCAAGAAACATCACCAGTGATTGTAAAGCCATTAAAACGCCACTCGTTGCAATCATGGCTGAAAATGGCCAGAGCGGGATAGCTAAGGTTAGTGCAGTTTCATCAAATTCAATCATATCCTGCAAGCCAACATATGCCTGCCACACAATAAAAACTGACACCAGGAAACAGCAAAGCAAGGCAAATTTTTGCACCAGCTTTTTCCAGATAGGTGAAAAATAACTGTAGAGTAGGTCTACTTTCAGAAATTCACTTTTGGAAAGACAATAAGGGAGATCGATAAAGAAAATACTCAATAGTAGCAGGCCCGAGACTTCATGACTCCAGGTGAGCGTACTAGTAAACACGTTCCTTAGGGTAATATCTAACAGAATTAACAGCAGTAAGGCTGGCATAAGCAGCCACAGATTTATTTTATGCGTATAGCTGATCAGGACACTGACGAACTTGGCATAATGAGTAAGTATGGAAGACATCAACTTTTTTCTATTATTTTTCTAAAAATCAGGGTAAGACCTTCTCACCCTACATAAGCTATTTTAGGCCTACACAATAATCGGCAAAGGCGCAGGTTTGGCCATGTGAAAACCCTGGCCAAAATCAACCCCTATCACTCTTAAAGCCTCAAGGGTTTCAGCATCCTCAATAAACTCGGCAACCGTTTTTAAACCCGCAGCATGCGCGATTTGATTACAAGCTTCAACAATCCCCTGGTCTATTGGGTCATTAAGCATATTCTTCACAAAGCCACCATCGATCTTTAAAAAATCTACAGGGATAGTTTTTAAATAAGTGAATGAGCTAAGACCTACACCAAAATCATCCAAAGCAAATTTGAAGCCTTTTTCTCGAATATCAAGAATAAAGCCAACAGCGTCGACCAGATTATTAATAGCTTCTGTTTCAGTGATTTCGAAGCAAATAATCTGAGGATTTATATTATACTCTAATTGTAGTTTTTTGATGTATTCAAAAAATGATTGATCACTCAAAGTTGACCCTGACAAGTTAACAAAGTACGTGCCGTGCTCCTGACGTCCCAAGCCGCTTTCATCCAAGTATTTAAATACATTTTTAACCACCCAGCGATCAATAGTAGGCATTAAGTTGTATCTTTCTGCCGCAGGCATAAATGCACCAGGTGGAATTAAACCATCACCTTCATCCATGCGTACTAAAAATTCAGCATGAGGCCCCTGATCATCTTGCAGATTGGTCATGGGTTGTAGATAAAGTACAAATTTATCTTCTGCGGCGGCTTGCTTAATTCGGGGTGCCCACTGCATTTCATTACGGCGTTTGTTTAATGCGTCATCATCGGCGCTATACCAGGTTACGCCATCATGGGCTTTTTCCTTGGCTGCATAACATGCAATATCTGCACACATTAATAATTCTTGCTTGTCTCTAACATGCTGGTCAATTTGCACAACACCCAAGCTAATTGAGGTATCAAAAGGTGTTTTCTGCCAGACAAAACGCATATCACTAACGCTAGATCTGATGTCCTCAGCTAGTTGCAGTGCTTGTTTTTTCGTATAGTTTTCTAGCAAGATACCAAATTCATCCCCTCCAAGGCGAGCCAAAGTATCTCGTTCTCTTATTTGGGATTTAATGGTCTGGGTGATTTTTACTAGTAATTCATCACCAGCAACATGGCCACAGGTGTCGTTAACAATTTTAAACTGATCAAGATCCAAGAACATAAAAATATGCGTACCCTGGCTGCTCTTAGCGTCTTGTACTGCTAAGTCGAGTCTGTTCTCAAACTCTCGACGGTTCACTAAGTCTGTTAGCGTGTCGTGATAAGCCAGGTAGTGGTAATTCGCCTCAGCTTGTAACTTGGCTTTGCGTGATTCATTTTGTTTCAGTTCCCGGCTAATCACCGGAATCAGGCGAGCCAGATTGTCTTTCATAATAAAATCTTGGGCACCACCTTCTTTCATTGCATCAATAGCGGCTTGTTCTGCAATTTCACCTGACACAATAATAACCGACAAATCCTCACAATGCTCTCGCACGACGGCTACGGCTTCGGTTGAATCAAATCCAACCATATTATGATCAGTAATAACAAGATCCCAAGGCTTGTCGCTTTTTAAAGCTTCGCTTAGCTCATCTTTAGATTCTATATGGGTATATTTGGGGTTTAAGCCACCTTTTTTCAGGGCGTGCATTAGCAAAAATACATCATCATCTGAATCATCGACGATCAGTAAGTTGAACGCTTTTGCTTGTAAACTACATTTTTCTTTCAGCATAGGGCGTCCGATTATAGTCAATCCAATAATTGCCAAGGGTTTTTATTTGTAGTACAAATTCGTGAAAATCAAAAGGTTTATGAATATAACTATTAGCGCCCGACTCATAACCGTCGATCATATCCTGTGGTTCATCAGACGAAGTCAGTAGAACGATGGGTACGTGCTTCGTACGCGGATCAGTGCGTAGTATTCTTAATACTTCAATACCACTAAGCTTA
>Ga0105348_1002781_pt1 | contig 10117 bp, 9 predicted proteins | sample EN8Hudsemesocosm_2_FD_83504 | JGI IMG/M metagenome (GOLD analysis project Ga0105348, IMG submission 83504) | Methane-oxidizing microbial communities from mesocosms in the Hudson Canyon - EN8C Hudson Canyon | ecosystem: Environmental > Aquatic > Marine > Cold seeps | place: Hudson Canyon...
CACTTACACTCGAATACTTTATTGGCATATAAATAGACATCTAATAAATCGATTTTTTAACTTTAAATACAACATCACGCTCTTTCGAGTTGATAGACCAAGGCTCGTCTGCCAAATCCAGTATGCGCCGCTAAACTTGAAGCATGGCGACACCGTCTGGCAACAATGACCCTTCAATCACATCAAAATCACCACCATCATCTTTGATCATCAATTCAATAAGGCCATCATCTCTAGTGGCTATCTTGCCACTAAATGCCGGCATAATACGTTCATGACTCTCTCGTCCTGCGGGATAAGAAATATCACCACCACTCCATGACAGACGCCCGGTAGCCGAGTGGATTTTGTTGTCTTGCAACTGCACCTCAACATTGCGTGCCACAAGCTCTCCGCCAATCTGAATGCGTTGACGTTTAAATAGTGGCGCGAAAGCAGCCAAATCGGCATTTAAAGACACTAGCTTGATGTGCGAATTCAGCAAGCCAAACGACCCTTCTAACTTCGCTTCCGCTCCATGAGTGGTCATGGTGACCGTCAAGGGAAGCGCCAAAGCCACTAAACCAGTTAGAGGCATTTCCCATTCAATAATAGACGATATATTTTTATAGTTTAGCAGCACCCGACCATTCCAGACAGAACCATCTATTGCGTGAACACTTGCTCCCATTTTACGAAGATCAATATTCGGCTCCAGGACATGTTTCCAAAGCACTGAAGCCGGCATCGTTACCAATAAGCTAAAGAGCAAACTGATGACAAAAACAGCTAAAATAAGAAGAGAATTTTTTATCACTGAACTACCAGCTTCTGAATAAGGTTTGTCCAGCAAGGGCATCACGCCACTTCATTTTAAAGGCTGGAAAAAAGTCGACCAATTACAGTCTATTTGTACACGTAAATCTAGCTTTATTACCGCTATTTCATGGCGAAAGGCGAACTATTACTAGAATTACAGGCAAAAAAAACCCCAGACAACGCTGGGGTTTTTTTGAGACCGCCTGATTTACATCATGCCGCCCATACCACCCATTCCACCCATATCAGGCATCGCTGGTGCGGCTGTGTCTTCAACAACATCTGTAACCATACATTCTGTCGTAATCATTAAGCCCGCAACCGAACCTGCTGATTGTAGAGCAGTACGCGTCACTTTAGCTGGATCCAGGATACCCATTTCCAGCATATCGCCATACTCACCTGTCGCCGCATTGTAACCAAAGCTACCTTCACCTTGTTTAACCTTGTCAGCAACAACAGAGCCTTCTCCGCCAGCGTTTTCAACGATTTGACGCAAAGGAGATTCCATCGCGCGGCGTAACAAGTTAATGCCCACGTTTTGGTCTTCGTTGTCTCCCTCTAGGTTTTCAATCGACTGTAGAGCACGAATCATAGCAACACCGCCACCCGCGACAACACCTTCTTCAACCGCAGCTCGAGTAGAGTGCAAAGCATCTTCAACGCGTGCTTTTTTCTCTTTCATTTCGACTTCAGAGCCGGCACCAACCTTAATCACCGCAACACCACCAGCCAACTTAGCCACGCGCTCTTGAAGCTTCTCGCGGTCATAATCAGAGCTGCTATCTTCAATTTGCTTACGAATTTGACCAACCCGTGCTTCGATATCAGATGCTTGACCAGCACCATCAATAACTGTGGTGTTCTCTTTGCTGATGTTAACGCGCTTAGCTGTACCGAGATCATCCAAAGTTGCATTTTCAAGTGATAAGCCAACTTCTTCAGAAATGACCGTACCACCTGTCAAAATCGCGATATCTTGTAGCATTTCCTTACGACGATCACCAAAACCTGGCGCCTTAACGGCTGCAACTTTAACAATGCCGCGCATGTTATTAACGACCAACGTTGCCAGGGCTTCGCCTTCAACATCTTCAGAAATAATCAACAAAGGCTTACTTGCTTTGGCAACATTCTCAAGAATTGGAAGCAATTCACGAATGTTAGCAATTTTCTTATCAACCAACAGAATGAAAGGTGCTTCTAATTCTGCACTCATATTGTCCTGGTTGTTAATGAAGTAAGGTGACAGATATCCACGATCGAACTGCATGCCTTCAACAACATCCAATTCATCTTCGAAACCGCTACCTTCTTCAACCGTAATCACACCTTCTTTACCAACCTTGCCCATTGCTTCAGCAATAATTGAACCGACAGAAAGGTCACTGTTTGCAGAAATTGTCCCTACTTGCTCAATGGCCTTGCTATCTTCACAAGGACGAGCGAAGCCTTTAATGGCATCAACCGCAACATGAACACCTTTATCGATACCACGCTTAAGATCCATTGGGTTCATGCCCGCCGCAACCGCTTTCAAGCCTTCATTAACGATAGATTGCGCTAACACTGTGGCAGTTGTTGTACCATCGCCTGCTGCATCATTAGTTTGCGAAGCCACTTCTTTAACCATTTGAGCGCCCATGTTTTCAAACTTATCCAGAAGTTCGATTTCTTTGGCCACTGAAACACCATCTTTCGTCACTGTCGGAGCACCAAAAGATTTATCTAATACTACGTTACGACCTTTAGGCCCCAAAGTTACTTTTACTGCGTCGGCGAGTACGTTTACACCGGCCAACATACCTTGGCGAGCTGGATCACCAAATTTAACGTCTTTAGCTGTCATATCTATATCCTGTTCTTACTTAATAATTTACTACGAGAATGTCATTGAATTTGCTACTTAAGCTTCAATCACACCGTAAATTTCGTTTTCTGCCATGATTAACAATTCTTCACCATCAATCTTGACCGCGTTACCGGAATATTGACCGAAAACAACCGTATCACCGGCTTTTAGTGCCATCGCTTGAACATCGCCATTATCTAAAGCCTTACCTGCGCCAACAGCGATCACCTCACCTTGCGAAGGTTTTTCGGTAGCACTTCCTGGCAACACAATACCACCAGCAGAGGTAGTTTCTTCTTCGTTACGGCGAACAACAACACGGTCGTGTAATGGACGGATTTTCATTTCTTTGATTCTCCTAACAGGTTTTCAGTCCTAAAACTTATAGCGGTGAAAACTTTAGACGCTATAAAATAGATAAAAAACAGAGAGTTAAACTTAGTTCTCTCCGTTTTATTCGATAAGTGGCTCTATAAATGGGGCTTAGGAGGGGCATTTCAAGGAGGTTGTTAAAATTTTATCTATAAATATTACTTTGAGATCGTTGCATGGATAGAAATTTTGCTTCCAGGCAAGGCAAAAAGCTCACTTTTCTATTCCTGACTTATCATCAGAAACGTCTTGAAACTCACCATTAATCACGTCACCCCCCCTACTCTGAGAGTGCATCGCCTCAGACGAAGAATAGAAGCCACCTTGACTCAAAGCGCCGCCTCCACTGGCCACTAGCCTTTCGGCTATTTTGTGCGCCAAACGTTGACGCACCCCAGGCGTGAGTAAAAGAAAACCAATGCTGTCCGTCACAAACCCAGGCGTAAGCAACAATGCACCGGCGACAGCTAACATCAAGCCTTCTCCTATTTCTTCAACGGGCATTTGACCAGAACGCATTTTCTGATTCGCATGCAACAATGTTCGCAAGCCTTGTTGCCGGAGTAAAGCAACGCCCACCACCGCAGTCAAAAGCACCAAAGCAATGGTGTATAGCGCACCAATCGATGACCCTACCTTGATTAACACCACCATCTCGAGAATGGGCATAATGACAAAAAGTAAAAATAAAATCCGCATCGCAACTTAGCCCCTCGTTAACCTAACGCTCAAGAATCACTATCAGTGATAGCCATAACAAAAAACGGCCTGATATGATATCTACCTACAAATCATAGTTTCATATATGTAGGTAGATACTGAAACTTCAAGATGCTGTATTGAAGTAGACATAACGACATGTCAGTCGTAATGCTCAAATAAGCAAAGCTTACGAGAAGAATCATGTCACATGACGAATGCCACCAAGCGATCATAGAAACAATCGCGAGAATCCCTAGGGGTAAATTATGCCCTTATGGTGTCATTGCAAAACTCGCGGGTTATCCCGGAAAAGCAAGGTATGTAGGCTACATACTAAAAAACCTTCCTAATGAAACTAAAATCCCCTGGCATCGCGTCATCAATGCCCAAGGCAAAAGTTCATTCCCGACAAACAGTGACCGTTACAAAGCACAACACGCCAGACTGATAACCGAAGGCATTGATATAGCTAGTTCCAGGGTGAATTTGAAAACATTTTTCTGGTAAAAAGTAATTCTCTCCAGATATAAAACGCAACAATTCTTTGCGAAGTTTCCTCCTTATATTTGCTAGATTTATCAATACACACGTTTTTTGATGGCGACGTTACGGATAAGTATCCCGACAATTGGATGATCCATGATTTCAGATGCCTCAAATCACATTGGCACAACACTAGAGCAGTAATAAAATGTACGGCTGGTTGTGACTTACATACTCTTATTTATGCAGCATATGCAATTAGTCCGTCCGAAAAAAGGACCGAGAAACTATGAATTATCTAGGCCTGACACAACTTAACTTAAACGAATTACTTTCGTTGCCCAACAAAGAGTCCCCTTTAAAGGCCTATATCGAAACCGTTAACGGCTCATCCACGTCGGTAAATAATCTCAATAGCCGACTTACAAACAAATCCAGTGAGCTGCAACAAGAAAACAACAGACTCAAGCAAGAAATAGAGTTTTTGGAAAAAAACAAAAGCGCTCTACTTTCGGCTTATGCACTAATGGAAGCTGGTTTCAATTCTACTTATGATGGCTTACTCATGCTGGATGTGAATGGGAATATCAGGCTGAGCAATCAAACCTTCAAAAAGTTATTCAAGCTGGAAAATGAAACTCAAAACCTAGAAACTGTAACCCAGCTTGTCAAACACATCGACACTCACTTATCCTCCACGCAAACATTATCTAACGCCATTCGATCCGCACTAAAAGCACCACAGACAGGTGTTGAATGTGAATTCAAAACCACGGATAACATTTTTGTCGAAGCGCATTCCAGACCCCACAAACTAGGGCACGAGATCGTTGGTCAAATGTGGACCTTTAGAGACGTCACTCAAGCCAAATTAAACGAAGAAGAAGCCAAGCACCGTGCTTACCATGATTCGCTCACCGGCTTACCAAATCGGCGTTTATTATCATTAAAGCTGAATCAAACCCTGAACGCTGCAAAGAAAAATGGTAGCAAAACGGCAGTGCTATTCATCGACCTTGATGGCTTCAAAGACGTCAATGATTCGCTCGGACATAGTGTCGGTGACGCACTACTTAAAGACGTATCTTCAAGGTTAGAGGCTATTTTGCCTGCGGGTACGGTACTCGCGCGTCATGGTGGCGATGAATTCGTCGCCGTTATGGGCAAGCAGCAAGATGAACAACTTGCCATTCAATTTTGCCAACGGGTAATGGACTGCTTTGCATCCCCCTTTGAACTATGCAATGAGCACATTTCCATGAGTGTGAGCATTGGCGTGACTATCGCACCAGACTACGGGGATGAAGCGGATAAACTCATTAGCAATGCCGACATGGCCATGTATCAAGCCAAACAAAAAGGCAAAAACACCTACGAGTTTTTTAACACCTCAAAAGATACTGAAGCCTACCATCGGCTAACCATACGTAATCAAATAAATGTCGCTTTGGAAAACAAAGAATTTGAACTCTTCTTCCAACCAAAAATTTGCCTGGAGTCAGGCTCAATCAAAGGCGCTGAAGCATTAATTCGGTGGAAATCAGAAGATGGCAGCTTCCGAAGCCCAATGGAATTTATTCCTATTGCTGAAGAAAGCGGTCAAATCATCCCTATTAGCCAATGGGTTATTCAGCGCTGTGGCGAACACCTAAATGACTGGAAGAGCCATCTTGATGATGACTTTGTCCTCGCACTCAATATTTCGGCTAAGCACTTTCAAAAGGGTCAGCTGCAAGCGGATATGGCACAAGTTCTAAATCAACTAAACATTGACCCGTCGAAGCTGGAGCTGGAAGTCACCGAAACAGCCATAATGGACGATCTTGACTTGGCTGTAGACACCTTAAACGAATTGAAAAAGCTTGGCATACGAACCGCTATCGATGATTTCGGCACCGGCCATTCTTCGCTAAGTTATCTAAGAAAACTACCGATAGAAGTACTCAAAATAGATAAGAGTTTCATCGATGAAATTCTTATCTCACAAGAAGACCGGACTTTGGTCAAAGGCATCATCGACATGGTGCATGCACTGGGTATTGAGGTGGTTGCAGAAGGCGTCGAAAACCATCAAATGGCCGAACTTTTACAGGAAATGAACTGCGATTTGGTACAAGGCTTCCATTATTGCAAACCTATTTCTGAAGCTGACTTTATAGAACTCATTAAAAGCAGGCAGTGTTATATCTAGGGTTCAAGCTATATCAAAAATCCGAAGATAGCTCACGCAGTCGATGCCGAATTCGATATAACAGAACTAAGCTAGGTATCACCATAACAGAGGTCACGACAAAAAATACCGCCCAATTCCCACCTAACTCATCAACGACCCAGCCACTATACGACGCAAAAAATGTTCTCCCCAAAGTTCCGAGAGACGCCATCAAAGCATACTGACTGGCCGTAAACGCTCTGTTACACATCATCGATAAAAATGCGACGAATGCAACGGTAGACCATGCGGTGGTAAAGCCATCCACCACAACGGCCGAAACCAATAATGCTTTATTGGGCCCGACAAAAGCCATGAGCGCGAACATTAAATTGCTTCCCGCCATCGCTAGCCCACCGAGAAATAGCCCTCGCAGAATGCCATACCGAATCGTTACTGCACTCCCAAGCAATGAAAATGCAATCGTGACCCACCAGCTAATTAATTTTGAATAGATGGCGATATCAGCGTTGGTAAATCCAACTTCTTTATAAAAAACAATCGACATTCTGCCAAGAAAGGCTTCGCCAATTTTAAACAGAAAAATAAATAACAATATCGATAATGCCAGCTTTACCCCGTTGCGACGAAAGAACTCGGCTAAAGGCTCAACAAAACTAACCAAAACCCAAACCAAGGCTTTGGAATAAACACTACTAAGTTCATACGCAAGCGCTTCGCTATTTTGATGACCTTCAGACACTACGGCAAACCCTAAAGTCACACGATCAATAGTAATCAAACCCCGAACAATATAGATAAGCAATGCCATTAGCACAGCACCAATTCCAGCATATCCTGCAGATAACATGGCTGCTGAGAGACCCGGAAGCCCGATGAGCAACCAACCCAAGGCGAATACAAAGAGCACTAACGCAAAACCCAAACTTCGATGTTCGCGCCTCTCTTCACCAGCACCAGCAAAATACTGCCGATATTTTTGTGCGCTTTGGCTTTGTACCATCTGCCGGTTGCTTTTAGGTTCTGGAGAAAACACAGGGACAAGCACCAGCAAAAACATAATCGCCGCCATCATTTGATAGACGTCTGCCCAGTTCCAAGCGTCCATGTCAACCAAATATAGAGGCAAAGCCCCTAAGCCAGCAAACCCGGTCCACCAACCAGAGGTTGCCATAGCGGATCCTGCCGACATCAACTTAGCATCACCCGCAGGCAAAGAGTCTATGCGGTAAGCATCGATGGAGATATCTTGTGTTGCCGAGGAAAGCGCCAACATGAAGGCCATCATTTTGGCGAACGCCAAATCCTCAGCGGGGTGTAGCGAGGCAATACCCCAACAACAAAACGCCACAAGCAATTGCATCACGACAATCCAGCTTCTACGCTGCCCCAGCCAAGAGGTAATAACAGGTAATTTGACGCGATCAATCAAAGGCGACCACAGAAAATTAATTGAATACGCAACGAAGATAAAACCAAAGAAGCCTATATTCGAGCGCGACAAACCTTCCTCAGACAACCAGGCACTCATAGCAGAACCAATCATCACCCAAGGAAAACCACTCGCCAAACCTAAACCGAAAATTCGCCATAGGCGGCGGTCTTGATACAATTTGAATGTCTGGTTCCAGCTCATTGCCGGGTTTTTATTATTGTTCAAAAAAGACCCTACTCATTTAGTCTCTAAAGTTATTGAATTGCAGAGGAATATCGATCTCAGACTCTCGCAACAAGGCCATTGCCTGTTGCAAATCATCCCGTTTTTTTCCAGTCATCCGAACCTTCTCACCCTGAATAGCTACTTGCACTTTAATTTTTGACTCTTTCACAAGCTTGACCATTTTTTTAGATACGGCTTGATCAATTCCTTGCTTCAAATCAAAAGTTTTTTTGACCAGCTTTCCCGCTTTGCTATCACCAGAGTCAGATAAAGCGCGAACATCCAAACCGCGTTTTGCAAAAGCCATTTGAAGTATTTCAATCAACTGATCCAACTGAAAGTCTTGTTGTGCCGAAAATACGATCTTCTGATTATCCAAAACAATATCCGCGTCAACATTCTTAAAGTCCCAACGGTTACCCAGTTCACGTTTTGCCTGATCGATTGCATTTGTCACTTCATGCATGTCTACTTCAGACACCGTATCAAAAGATGGCATGATATACTCCTCCCATAATAAAATAGATGCGCTGTATTATAACTAACGAACCCCTCGACAAGTCCATGTTCGTTATACATTATTTTAGAGCTGCCAATAAAAATGAGTAGTTTGTATAGCCCACGCGTGATCAATACGAACATTACATGTCATTAGAAACGGACTATATTGTTGTTATGCCGAATTTAGATCTACCCATACTCGTCGTCGATGATGCCAAATTTAGCAGCACTATCATCGCAAAAACCTTGTCCAACGCTGGATACCGCGACCTGCGCGTTGCTAACGATGCCAAAACAGCATTGAAACAAATAGAACAACGCAAAGCGAGTGTACTCATTGCAGACTGGCTAATGCCAGAAATGGATGGCCTTGAGTTAACCCAGCATGTACGGCAATTAGATGAAGCTGATAATCACTTCACCTACATTATCCTATTGACTGCCAAGGAATCGCCTGAAGCACTACGCCACGCCTTTGAGCAGAGTATCGACGATTTCGTATCCAAGTCAGAAATGTCAAAGCAATTACTACCACGCGTTTTTGCTGCAGACCGAATGGCCGACCAGCAAAATACACTGTTACTCGCCAACCAATTACTCATTGATAATAATCGTGACCTTAAACATTCAAATGTTATCGACCGGGAAACCGGTATCGGAAACCTCCGCTACGCAAAAGACTCCCTCACAAAACAATTAAAACATACCGAAGCTAGAGGCGGCGTAACAAGCTATCTATGCTTGGATATTCAACACTGGGGAAAAATAAAACAAGAATTCAGCCATATTGTTTGTGAAGAGCTGGCATCAAGCGTTTCCCGTCGCCTACGGAGCCTAATTCGCCCCTTGGATGTCTTGTGTCGCGTAAGGGAAGACCAGTACGTCGTCGTTGCTCAATTTTCAAAACTCGAATACTGCACTGCTAGTGTGTACAAGAGAATACTCGATGGTGTAAACCTGAAATCGTTTAGAACCTCATCCGGCTTTCACTCTGTATGCTCGAATATTGGCGTCTGTTGCATTGATGATGCCGGCCCTATCCCCTCAGTCGATGAGGTAGAAAAACATTGCGAACAGTTAGTTGCCCAAGCAAGGGAAACCTCAACCATCTCAATTTCAAACTGGCGCTCTTCTGACGCGGCTCAAGCCAGCTAGTCGCGCTATAGGGGTACATACAAGAGCTGCGTCACGCTTTTTGAATAAGAGATAACATCTCGTTTCATCCGTAACACAATGCTACGCGCAATCAATAGAAACTACGTTCAAGCAACAGTTGCCAACAATTGTTCACGCTATTCACCTACTTAATCCAAGCGCTAATCCGTACACTTATTTTCGTGGATTTGAGTAGTATCCCCTTTAGCGGAGGGTAACGTAGTACCTCCGCTGTTTTTTAGGGTGATTCAATCCACAGCTTTTATGCAAACCCTTTCTTCTAGTTACAATTTTTCGGGTGTTGGTTTTTCCAACACCCTTTTTTTGTCCGCAAAAAACACCTGCCGCACAATTCATACGCTCTCAAGCTCCCCACAAAGCCTTTCAAGTCAAAACAGCTACTTTGGATACCCGGTAATCG
>Ga0105348_1002782_pt1 | contig 10115 bp, 7 predicted proteins | sample EN8Hudsemesocosm_2_FD_83504 | JGI IMG/M metagenome (GOLD analysis project Ga0105348, IMG submission 83504) | Methane-oxidizing microbial communities from mesocosms in the Hudson Canyon - EN8C Hudson Canyon | ecosystem: Environmental > Aquatic > Marine > Cold seeps | place: Hudson Canyon...
ACAGTTGGTCCAGGTACACAGCGTGATGCTGACTTAGGCCCTGTGGTATCACCACAAGCCAAAGCACGAATTATTAGCTTGTTAGATTCAGGTGTTGAGCAAGGTGCAGAGTTATTGGTTGATGGCAGAAACTGTCAAGTAGATGGTTATCCAAACGGAAACTTTGTCGGACCAACCTTGTTTAGCAAAGTAACCACGGATATGGACATCTACACTCAAGAAATTTTTGGTCCTGCATTATGTGTGCTTGAAGCCGAGACATTAGATGAAGCTATTGAAATCATTAATGCCAACCCAAATGGTAATGGCACTTCACTATTTACTTCATCTGGCTGGGCGGCGCGAAAATTTGAAAACGATATTGATGTCGGGCAGGTTGGTATTAATGTGCCAATCCCTGTTCCGGTAGCTTACTTTAGTTTTACCGGCTCTCGTGGCTCAAAACTCGGTGATTTAGGACCAAATGGTAAACAAGTCGTGAGCTTTTGGACTTTCACTAAATCAGTGACCGCTCGTTGGTTTGAACCTGATCACCAAGATGGCTCGAAAATCCATACCACGATTAGTTTAAAATAGTTTAAGCCCCTTTAGGGGATAAATAAAAAGGGCCACTTATTACTAAGTGGCCCTTTTTAATGTCTTTTTACTGACGCTAACTTAGTGCAATATTCTTGCGCGGATAGTCCCTTCGATTTGCTTTAACTCTTTTAGCGCAAGTTCGCTATCTTCAGAGTCAATATCAATAACAACATAACCAATTTTGTCATCAGTTTGTAGATATTGCGCGGCAATGTTTACATTATGCTCAGCGAAGGCTTGGTTGATTTTTGTCAACACACCTGGCTGGTTGTGGTGAATGTGCAATAAACGACTTGTATTTTGTTCACCTGGTGTTGAATGCTCTGGCAGTGATACTTCAGGGAAGTTAACCGCAGATAAGCTCGAACCATTATCAGAATATTTAGCAAGCTTAGTTGCTACCTCTAAACCGATATTTGCTTGTGCTTCTTTGGTACTGCCACCAATGTGTGGTGTTAAGATAACATTGTCAAAACCGCGTAACGCTGAAATAAACTCTTCATCATTACTTTTAGGCTCTACAGGGAATACATCAATTGCAGCTCCTGCTACTTTTTTAGTTTCTAGAGCTTGCGCTAATGCTTCAATATCAACCACAGTACCACGAGAAGCGTTGATAAAAATTGCGCCTTCTTTCATTGCTGAAAACTGAGCTTGTGCGATCATATTTTGCGTTTGAACTGTCTCAGGTACATGTAAGCTGACAACGTCAGCCTCACCCAGCAGTGCATTTAACGATGGCGCTTGACTGGCGTTACCCAGTGGCAGTTTAGTTTCTACATCATAGAAACGTACTCGCATACCTAAGGTTTCCGCTAGAATGCCTAATTGCATGCCGATATGACCGTAACCAATAATACCTAATACTTTTCCACGAGCTTCAACTGAACCTAAGGCAGATTTGAACCATTGCCCACGGTGCGCTTTAGCACTTTTTTCAGGGATACCGCGAAGTAATAATAACGCTTCACCAAGCACTAGCTCTGCAACAGAGCGAGTGTTAGAGAATGGCGCATTGAAAACAGGGATACCACGACGTTGTGCCGCTTTTAAATCTACTTGGTTAGTACCTATACAAAAACAACCAATAGCAGCGAGCTTTTTCGCATGGCTCAACACCTTATCGGTTAATTGCGTACGTGAACGAATACCAATAAAATGAACATCAGCAATTTTTTCAATTAACTCACTTTCAGACAATGAGGTTTTAAGCGACTCAATATTTGAGTAACCCTTGGACTTTAATTCTTCTAGAGAGCTTGGGTGTAAGCCCTCAAGGAGTAAAATTTTAATCTTATCTTTTGCTAATGAATTTTTACTGTCAATGGTCATAAAATGGCTTCACTTATCCTAACGTAAACGGTTGATTAAATTCGTTTAGATGGCTAGATATCTAAAACAGGCGTTTAACATACCATATAGTGTATAAACTCTAAAGACTTTATTTAAATGTTTAGAATAAATATTCGAAATAATGTGCTTTTACTGAATTTTCAAGCTATTTACTGAATAACTTTAATGCCATCGCTGCTACCAAGCACTAAGGTGTTAGCCCCTCTAAGGGCAAATAAACCGTTTGTTACTACGCCAACAATATCATTAATTTCTACTTCAAGTTTTTTTGGGTCGAGGATTTCAAGGTTATAAACATCAAGAATAACATTGCCGTTATCTGTGGTAACACCTGTACGATAAACCGGGTCACCACCAAGTTTAACTAATTCACGGGCAACATAGCTTCGCGCCATAGGAATAACTTCTACCGGTAGTGGAAACTGACCTAACACTGCGACTTGCTTTGAGTCATCGGCAATACAAATAAACTTTTTAGCAACAGCAGCAACAATTTTTTCGCGTGTTAATGCGGCGCCGCCACCTTTAATCATCGCCATATGTTCGGTGATTTCATCCGCACCATCAATATATACGTCTAAAACATCAACGCTATTTAGATCAAACACTTCGATACCATGAGCAATTAAACGTTTTGTTGACTCTTCTGAGCTAGACACCGCACCGACAATTTTATCTTTTATTGTTGCTAATCCATCAATAAAAAAGTTCACAGTAGAGCCGGTACCAACACCAACAATAGTATCGTTTTCAATGAATTCTAATGCCTTAATTGCGGCTGCTTTTTTCATCTCATCTTGGGTCATGTTACTTGCCTTGAAGTTTTTAATTTACTCAGTAGGGTTAACTAAGTAATGGGTGACTTAAAAAAGGCGATTATAGCACTAAACGAATTGGTTGGTGAAAGCTAACTTACCGGTAAATTCGAAGTTATTTTATCGATGTAGAAGATATCCTTGAATTACTCTGATAGGGGAAGTGCTTAACGTATAGCATCTGGAAATATTGGCTATTTAATCAGAGCTTGCTTTCACAAAGCACTAAAGCTGTGAAATTTTTATAATGTAGGCAACCTTTTTGACGCTAGCTGAGTAGCTGCTGTAACGGGGATTAAAGTAAGAACAGCTTATTTGGGCATGGCGCTAATAGCAACAGCATTATTATCTTGTGCAATAATGTCAGCATAGATTGATATATTTTGCTGCTGTAATTTATCATCGGCTTTATTTCCTCTAATTTGAATACCGACGATAGTACTATCAGGCAAGTAAGTTTCTTGCTGCTTAGCAAAAGCAAGCATCATGCGTTGATCCTCAGGCACCGGTCTATTTAATAATGACACCATTAAGGCGTGATCAGAAGACAAAGGTTTTTTGGCAGTGTTTCTATTATTGGCAATAAACTCAGTATGCGAAAATGTTTTGGTATAGTAATCGCCGTTCATTGACGTTGAATTCAGCGTTGAGCTACTACTACTACAAGCACCTAGAAAAAGGCTAAGGGCTAATACTGATGCTACTTTTAATACTTTCATAATAAACCTAAGAGCGAAATGGCTAAACTGCAATGTGTTAATAATGATTAATATGGCAAGTGTTATGCCAATGCAGTGTTCTAAAATGAATATTAAATAGTGAGATTTTTAGTTTATTGAAAATAAAAGTAATATTAGCTAATTTATTTTTTATTTTGTGTATAAAAAAAGCTTATAAGCTAAATGTTTCTCAACAAATGGCTTATAAGCTTAATAATAGAAGGCAGTGTCAATTTTTTAACACTCACTTAGTTTTCTCAGTGAGCTATTGCTTAAATTAGCAAAAATTATGTTTTATTATTACTCTTCAGATACTGAACGAAGTAACTCATTGATGCCTACTTTAGCACGCGTTTTAGCATCAACTTTTTTAACTATGATTGCAGCATATAAGCTATATGTGCCACACGCTGATGGTAAGTTACCTGGCACAACTACAGAGCCTGCAGGAACACGACCATAATGTACTTCACCTGTTTCACGATCAAATATACGGGTACTTTGTCCAATATAAACGCCCATTGAAATTACCGCACCTTCTTCTACCACGACACCTTCAACAATTTCTGAACGTGCGCCGATGAAACAGTTATCTTCAATAATGGTTGGGCCTGCTTGTAGCGGCTCTAATACACCACCGATGCCTACGCCGCCCGATAGGTGAACATTTTTACCTATTTGAGCACATGAACCTACAGTTGCCCATGCATCAACCATACAGCCTTCATCAACAAAAGCGCCGATATTAACAAAGCTTGGCATTACCACTACATTTTTAGCGATGAAGCTACCAGTTCTAACACTTGCGCCAGGCACTACACGCACACCATCATTTTCAAACATTTCTTGAGTGTAGCCATCGTATTTCATTGGCACTTTATCGAAGAAAGTACTTTCGGCGCCATCAATCACTTGGTTATCATAAATTCGAAAAGATAATAATACCGCTTTTTTTAGCCACTGATTAACTTGCCATTGTCCTGATACCTTTTCAGCAACACGGGCACTGCCGTCATTAAGTGCTGCTAGGGCATCAAGTACCGCTGTTTTAACTTCACTTGAAACGGTTGACGGGCTAATGCTTGCTCTATCTTCAAAGGCCTGTTCGATTACACTGGCTAACTTGGTTAAATCTGTCATTTGGTTTCCTATTTTTAATTTTGTATTAATTTTGCGCTAATTCGGTACTGATTCGATAATAACTCGGTACTGATTCGATAATAACTCGGTACTGATTCTTTATTCGTTTTTTATTCATTCTACATTTATTTTAACTTTGCATGAGTTCAGTCATGGTAAAGTTAGTCAATATCATTAATTAACCGTTGCGCTAAAGCTTCCTTTTCTTGGTCTGTTAGTGCGTTATTCTCTGCTGTAGAAATAGTAAAAACATCATCGGCTTTTTCACCAAAGGTGGTTATTTTGGCGTTGTGAATATTGAGTTGTTCTTTTTGAAATACTTCACCTACGCTAGCAAGCAACCCCGGTCTGTCTAAAGCAATAATTTCAATCATGGTACGGTTTTTAGCATGTATTTTAATGAAATTGACTTTAAGTGGTACTTTAAATTGTTTTATATGTCGGGATAAATTTTGCTGAGGAAGAATACAAACACCTTCCATGCTTAACTTTTCAATCAGTGCATGACTGATCTCTTTAGTATAAAACTTCTCTCTCAAAGGTTTATTGCGACTATCAAGCACAATAAAAGTATTAACGGTATAACCCGTTTTGGTGGTGATAATTTTAGCGTCATGAATCGAAAGCTTTTTAGTATCTAAAAAGGAGACGGTATTGGCAAAGGTATTATTTTTCTCTTTGGTAAAAATAAATACTTCGGTACCGCCTCGATAGGGCACAGGGCTAATAAGCACCAGTGGTTTTTCTCTATCATGAGTAATGATGTTGGCACATTGTCTGGCTATTTGCTCAGGGGAGTAACGTAAGAAATAATCGACTCTAAACTCACCCCATAAGTCCTTGACCTGACTTTCATTGACTTGCTGCTCAGTTAATAGAGCTAAAGCTTGTTGTTGGTTCTCGCGAATTTTAGAGCGAATTTCAACGGGTTTTTCTAGACCATGACGAAAAGCACGCAGCGTATTGAAGTAAAGCTCTTCAAGTAAGTTTGCCTTCCAATTATTCCATAAACTTTCGTTGGTGCCGCGCATATCGGCAACCGTTAAACAATAAAGGTAATTTAAGTGCGCTTCATCACGAACAACCTCGCCAAAAGTTCGGATAATATTTTCATCATTAATATCACGGCGTTGGGCAGTCACTGACATTAACAAGTGATGCTCAACTAACCAAGCCACCATATTACTGTCATGCTTACTCATTTGATGAGATAAACAAAAGTTGAGTGCATCTACTGCACCTAGTTTTGCATGGTCGCCACCACGACCTTTACCTATGTCGTGAAAAAATCCGGCGAGATAAAGTACTTCTGGTTTACGAATTTTTTGTACAATTTTACTACATAGTGGAAATTTGTGGTTATGTTCTTTTTGACTAAATTGATGTAGGTTTTTAATTACACGATAACTATGCTCATCAACAGAATAGGCATGAAACAAATCAAACTGCATTTGACCAGCAATATTGCGCCAAAGTGGTAAGTAAGCACCTATAATGCTGTGTTTATGCATTAACGTGAGCGCTAAGCCTAATCCTCTCGGATGGCGGATAATGCTCATAAACATACGACGGCATTCTGCATAATCAATAAGGCCAGAAATTAAGCGCCTTCTAGCATTTCGCATTAATCGTAAAGTATGTGAGTGAATACCTTTAATGCTTGGCTCTTGGGCAATAATTAAAAACATTTCAATCAATTTAACGGGTCGCATAAAAATACGATCGTTTCGAGTATTGATTAAGGTATCAACGAGTTCAAAATCTTGATTAATGATACTGGCATTAGTTTGTTCAGGCTTTTGGATTATCGCTTGCTCAAAATGCTGTAGCAACATGGTATTTAACTCTGATACCCGTGCAATGATGCGAAAGAAACGTTTCATCATGCGCTCTACAGGTGCTTTACCTTCATCGCCAAAGCCCATCATTTTTGCGACATCAGCTTGATAATCAAACAGCAGACGGTTTTCACTTCGCCCAGAAACAAAATGCAAAGCAAAGCGCATGCGCCATAAATAATCTTGCGACTCTAATAGTTCAAAAAATTCATTTGGATAGAGGTAGTGGTGCTCAACTAATTCTTCAAAAGAGTCAGCAGAAAAGTGACGCTTAGCTACCCAAGCAATGGTTTGAATATCTCGAAGGCCGCCAGGGTTGGCTTTTAAGTTTGGCTCTAGGGTGTAGGCGGCACCACGATACTGCTGGTGTCTATCATTTTGCTCTTTACGTTTTGCGATAAAAAACTTTTCAGACGTCCAAAAAACATCTTCATGTAGTAAAGGCAATAATTGTTGAGTCAGTATTTCATTACCGGCAACTTGGCGCATTTCCATCAAGTTTGTCGCAACGGTTACGTCATTTACTGCTTGCTTTAAACATTCTTTTATTGAGCGAACACTGTGGCCAATATCTAGTTTAATATCCCAGAGTTGAGTAATAAAGCTGGATATTTTCTCTTCAAGTACTAGTTCAATAGTTTCTTGGGTTAATAATAAAATATCCACGTCTGATTGCGGGTGAAGTTCGCCTCGACCATAACCACCTACCGCAACTAAGCTAATTTGGTATTCATCAAGATGGTGCTGGCACCAAAGCTTTTTTAAAATCGCGTCAACAAAAACGGCACGCGCTGATAAAAGATCACTGATATCACTATCGATAAAAGCTTCTTTTAACCAATCTTTAAAGGCTAAAGAGAGTTGGCAAATATCACGAGTTGATAAAAAGTCAGCACTAACGGCCAAGTTGTTAATAAAATGCGGTGGTACTATATGTGCTGCTACTGGGTTATTAGTCAAGAGCTTACCTTTTATCTTATCGTCATAATTTATTGGTTTAATTAACGTTTGCTTGGCTTAACAAATATGCTCATTATTTTTCAAATCGCTAACAGTTTATTAAGCCAAGAATGGTTTAGTTATGTAAAATTCGTGGGATAGTCTCTTCATTACGCAGTGTTAAAATCTCACAACCGGTTTTTGTCACGACTATGGTGTGTTCCCACTGCGCAGACTTTTTACCGTCAACAGTATAAACCGTCCAGTTATCTTCTTTATCTAAAATAGTATTGGCGCGGCCTAAGTTAATCATAGGTTCGATGGTGAAACACATGCCTTCAACCATTTTAGTTTTGTCATTATTTTTATAATGCACAATTTGCGGCTCTTCATGAAATTCAATGCCAATACCGTGACCACAATATTCTTTGACAATAGAGTAGCGGCCAGACTTTTTGATAAACTTTTGAATAGTTGCACCAATTTCACCAAAGGCAACGCCTGGCTTAACTTTTTTCAGGGCTAAATATAATGATTCTTGGGTGATGCGACATAAGCGGTTGTCTTCTGGTGAACCTTCACCAATAACGAACATTTTACTGGTATCACCGTGGTAGCCGTCTTTAATTACCGTAATATCAATATTAATGATGTCGCCATCAGCTAATACCGTATCATCTGGAATACCGTGACAAACTACATGGTTTACCGAGGTACAAATTGATTTTGGAAACTCATGATAATTTAGCGGCGCAGAAATCGCGTCTTGTACTTTGTCTGTGTATTCAGCACAAAGGGTATTTAGTTCATCTGTACTGATACCGGCTTTAACGTGTGGTTCGATCATTTCAAGTACTTCTGCAGCTAATTTCCCTGCAATACGCATTTTTGCAATTTCTTCTTGGCTTTTTATCTTAATGGCCATGGTGTTATATCTCTTTATGTTTGGTCGATGATTAACGAGAATCATCATATTTCATTGATTATTTATTTAGCAGGTTATTTAGTTAACAGATTATTATTTGCTAGCACAGACTTAGGCGTGCTTAGCTAACTCAATATTAATTGCTTCGACAATCGCCTCTGGGTTTGACAAATATAAGTTATGATTAAGTAAAATTAACTCGTCATTTATTGCCAATAGTAACGCTGGTATTGCCTGAGTAGCAATTATCTCTTGTAGCGCATATATTTCATGTATTTGAGCTTCAGCATCATTGGTTAATTTACTGCTATTAAATACCTTTGCTGGCGGCGATAATTTTAACTCAGTAACTATCTCTATCAAGTCAGCTTCACTGCTTAGTTCATTACCTGCATTGAAATGTGCTGACTGTAGTGCATTTAGCAAAGTAAGTGCTTGCTTAGGCGTTTTATTACTCGCCCAGGTCATCAGGTTTGCACACAAGGTTGAATCTTTATTCTCTGATAGTTTACTTACATAAGCAGGGGGAAAGTTAACATTTGACTGTTCTTTCACTTGAACTAATTGCTGCTTGGTTATTACGCTGTCACCATCGGCATCAGAAAAGTAGCCACAATGCCATAAATGAATCGCTACATCAGGCAAAGATTGATCAACGGCATTGATTAAAGGGGTAGCTGCATAACTCCACGGACAATGACTATCATAAATAAAAAATAACTCTACTGACATTACTTACTCTACAGGTTGTTGAAACCAAGGCTAAAAGCGTATTTTCCCACTCAGGGGTACTTTATAGCACTGGTATAATTAGGTTAAAAATTAATATTGCTAATGATTTTAACGCGCATTGGCCTTTTATCCCACTATAAATCGAAACTATCATAGAAAATCATTTTTATCTCGCTAAGTGATCCTTTATGTGGTATAAAGTGCCGCGCTAAATTCATAGCTGAAATTATATAATCTTGTTTTAACAATTTTATCTGATTTTGCTTGGTTTAGTGACAACATTAGAACGACTATTTTACCTATATGTCTACAGGCAATTTGTAAAAGGTCATTATTATAAACTCACATACATCTATTAAAGATATACCGGGGTGCTCAGATTTTGACAATAAGTCTAAATCAAAGGGTTGTGTATATTGGGTGTATGAACGCTTAACCCCATACAAAGGAAAAATTATGTCAAACGTTTCAATGCGCGATATGCTTAAAGCAGGTGTTCACTTCGGTCACAAAACTCGTTACTGGAATCCAAAAATGAAGCAATTCATTTTCGGTGCACGCGATAAAGTTCATATCATCAACCTTGAGCAAACTGTTCCAATGTTTAACGAAGCACTAGCTTTCGTAAACAACGTTTCTTCAAAGAAAGGTAAAGTATTATTTGTTGGTACTAAACGTGCTGCAAGTGATGCGATCAAAGACGCTGCTATTAAATCTGACCAATTCTACGTAAATCACCGTTGGTTAGGTGGTATGTTGACTAACTGGAAAACAGTTCGTCAATCAATCAAACGTTTAAAAGATCTTGAGTCTCAAAGCACTGACGGTACTTTCGAAGCACTAACTAAGAAAGAAGCGTTAATGCGTACTCGTGAAATGGAAAAGCTTGATAAAAGCTTAGGTGGTATCAAGAACATGGGTGGTTTACCTGATGTTATCTTTATCATCGATGCTGATCACGAACACATTGCGATTAAAGAAGCAAACAACCTTGGTATCCCAGTAGTTTCTGTTGTTGATACTAACTCAAATCCAGATAACATTGATTACATTGTTCCTGGTAACGATGATGCAA
>Ga0105348_1002783_pt1 | contig 10115 bp, 6 predicted proteins | sample EN8Hudsemesocosm_2_FD_83504 | JGI IMG/M metagenome (GOLD analysis project Ga0105348, IMG submission 83504) | Methane-oxidizing microbial communities from mesocosms in the Hudson Canyon - EN8C Hudson Canyon | ecosystem: Environmental > Aquatic > Marine > Cold seeps | place: Hudson Canyon...
CTTCCAAAGCTTGAGTCTGGTCAGTCATTAATGTGTGATCGGGGTGAGTTAGTTGAAAAACAAACCCAGGCACCCAAACCCTATACAGATGCGACTTTACTTGCCGCGATGACAGGCATTAGTCGCTATGTTAGTGACCCCGAGATAAAAAAAATCCTGAAAGAAACCGATGGCTTAGGGACTGAAGCCACCAGGGCAAGTATTATTGAGCTCTTATTCAAGCGTCAGTTTTTACAACGACGAGGTAAGCAGATACACGCAACAGAAGCAGGTAAAGGTGTGATTAATAGCTTACCCGAAAGCATGACCTTGCCAGATATGACGGCTCAATGGGAATCCATGCTAAATAAAATTAGCCTCCGAAAGCATAACTATGCTGACTTTATGAGCCCGTTACAGCAAACAATTACTGCTTTAATTACCTCAGCTCAACAGCAGCTACCTACTGCTTTGAAGGGCTTGAAGCAAAGCGGCATAAAAACTAAAAAAAGAGCTAAACGAACAAAGAAAACAAAGGAAAGTGCGTAAAAACGTTGGCTAGAGTATTTTATATGACTCATTCCTACTGTCATACCGATAGTCCCTTAAGCCGGTATCCACTTTTTTCAAGAGAGATGCCGTCTTTCGCTTAAATCGCCTACTTTTGGTTAGCTGGAATCCATAGGTTTTATTTACAATTCTTGTATCTGGCTGTGTCGAAAACTACCCAGAAAAACGTTTAGCTCATTTAAGTGCTGTTTCTCCATAGCAATGCTTAATTGGACCGTTTGTGAATAGTCAACTTGTTGTATGCTACCGTCATGTTGGTTAAGCCAGTGTCGAATGGCTTGTTCATCTGCAAAACCACAAGTGAGTCGATATTGATCCAAATGGACTTGCATGCGCGTTGGGGTGTTGTCATAGGCAAGCTGTGCTGCATGAGAATAGGCTCTAACCAGACCACCTGCGCCAAGCTTTATGCCGCCAAAATAACGTATAACAACTAGCATTACGTCGCCAAGTTCTTTGTGCTGCATTACGTTTAATATCGGTTTTCCTGCTGTGCCACTGGGTTCTCCATCATCAGACATAGCCATGAGGATCGGCGTTTTAGGTGAGCCGATTAAATAGGCCCAGCAATGGTGACGTGCGTCAGGATAATCTTGTTTGGCTTGTTCTAGCGCTGCCATCGCATGAGCGCGGTCTGTGGCTAAGCATAAGCGTGCAATGAACTTACTCTTTTTAATTTCATAAAGAGTTTCGCTAGAGTCTAAGGGGGTTAGATAGCTTTTGTTCATAAATACTTTTATATCCTTTGTAGCGCTTAATGCTATTCGAAACACTAAATCTCCGTTATGCTTGCGGTACTTATTTTAGGGTAATTGTTTTGTTAATTCACCCTGGTTGTCGCTAATTGGACGGAATCAAAAAATGAAATCATTGAGTTTGGCAGATCAGATTTTTTTATGGCTAGAAAAAAGACAACAACCCATGCATGTGGGGGGCTTACATTTATATAGTTTTCCTGAAGGGGCAGGGCCAAAATATGTTACCGAACTTGCCGAATATATGCGTTCTTTTGACCAGCCAACTGCACCTTTTAATCAGCGGCTCAAAACTCGTTTTGCACAATATTATTGGGAAGAAGATCAGCAGTTTGATTTAGACCACCATTTTCATCATGGCGCTTTGCCAAAACCGGGGCGAATTCGTGAGCTCTTATCCCTGGTTTCAGTAAAACACAGTGCTTTGTTAGATCGTCAACGCCCTATGTGGGAATGTGATCTGATTGAAGGGATCCGTGGTCGTCGTTTTGCGATGTATTTTAAAGCGCACCATTGTATGTTGGATGGTGTAGCTGCGATGCGCATGACCTCGAAGCTTTTATCCGAAGACCCGAATGCAAGGGATTTACCTCCTTTATGGGCTTTGCCAGAAACTAAAAAATCTCGTAAAGAAAGTGTGACTCAGGGTGATATTGCTTCTAGCTTGGCGTTGTTGGCTAACGCTGCGGGTAAACAAATTTCAACTGTACCAACGCTCATTAAAGAAGTGACACACGCCATTGGCCAGGCTCGTTCTAACCCTGACTATGTTTCAGCTTTTCAGGCGCCGGCAAGTATATTAAATCGCCCAATAACCGGCTCACGACGATTTGCTGCCCAGTCGTACCCGCTTGAGCGTTTTAAAACCTTATCTAAAAAGATGGACGCAACCTTAAATGATGTGGTGCTGGCAGTTTGTGGTAGTGCTTTACGTAATTATTTAATTAGCCAAAAAGCACTACCGACTAAGCCATTGATTGCAATGGTGCCCATGTCAATGCGCAAAGATGATAGTACTGCCGGAAATCAAATCGCTATGATTCTGGCAAGTTTAGGAACACACGTTGCTGACCCCGCTAAACGCCTTGAGTTAGTTAAAAATTCAGTGAGTGATGCTAAAACTCGCGTTTCACAAATGTCTCTTGATGAAGCGCTTAATTATACGGCACTTACATTAGCACCTGCCGGTTTGAATATGCTTACAGGTTGGTCAAACAAACTGCAGGCTTTCAATGTGGTGATCTCTAACGTACCTGGCCCTAAAAAACCCTTATATTGGAATGGTGCGAAACTAGAGGGGATGTATCCGGTGTCTATTCCGTTGGATCAAATCGCATTGAATATCACCTTGGTTAGTTATGTTGATCAATTTGAATTCGGCTTTACAGCTTGTCGTAGAACACTTCCGTCGATGCAGCGTTTATTAGACTTCGTAGAAGTTGCTATTGATGAGCTGGAAATTTCAGCAGGTATTAAATAAATTTGAACGGTAAAACTAAAAATGACAGATAAAAGCAGTAAAAAACCTGAAACATTTGAACAGAAAGTAAGCTATGGTTTCGGTTGGCAGTTTGGTCGCCAGCTCCAAAAAAATAAGTTTGAGGGCATGGATGTAGAAGCCGCTGTTTTGGCCTTGCGCCAATGCTATAACGGTGAACCTTCTTTGTTATCTGAAAATGAGTTAAATGAAGCGTACGATGTGGTTAAGGAAAGCCGCAAAAAGTTTGAACAAGAACGGGCTGAAAAATACCAGTTTTTGTGCGCTACATTTTTAGATGATAATGCCAAACGTGATGGGGTGGTAACAACTGACTCGGGTTTGCAGTATGAAATTCTGGAAGTCGGTGAGGGTGATCAGCCAAATGCAGAGCAAACAGTAAAGGTTCACTATCATGGTTCGCTTATTGACGGCCAGGTGTTTGATAGTTCAATTACCCGTAATGAACCCGCTGAGTTTGCGCTGAACCAGGTGATACCCGCCTGGACTGAAGCCCTGCAATTAATGGCAGAGGGTTCAAAGTGGCGCATTGTTGTACCTTATCACTTAGCTTATGGCGAAGCCGGTTCGCCGCCCTCCATTCCTCCAAAAGCGATTTTGATTTTTGAAATTCATTTGATGGATATTGTTGCTTAGTTCGTTATTCCGAGAGTAAGAAGAGAGTCAGATATTGGAATAAAAAATTACGGTAGGTTGCGCTCAATCACAATCGGCGTTTAGCTCAATATTAAATGTCGGGTTTAAAGAGCAAGCTAGACGCCCAGGTGATTTGAGTTGTTGCACTTTAAGCTTAAGTAAGGGCTGTTCCAGTCAGAACCCATTATTTTAATGCATAAATATCACTAAAAAGAATGAGTTCCGACTTAAACTTTATTTGTTTTCGCGGTTTTCAATTAAATGCTCAACCACTGACGGGTCGGCCAAAGTGGAGATATCACCTAAGCTATCGTGCTCGTTAGCAGCAATTTTACGTAAAATACGTCGCATAATTTTGCCCGAACGTGTTTTAGGTAAATTAGGCGCCCACTGAATAATATCAGGCGTAGCAATAGGGCCAATTTCCTTTCTGACCCACTGCTTGAGTTCTGCCTTTAATTCATCTGTTTGAGGTACATCCTGGTCATGCATTACGGTGACGTACACATAAATGCCCTGGCCCTTGATATCATGTGGATAGCCTACAACTGCGGCTTCTGCAACTACAGGATGAGCAACCAGTGCGCTTTCGACTTCAGCAGTCCCCATTCTATGGCCAGATACATTCAATACATCATCAACACGGCCTGTTATCCAGTAATATCCATCTTCATCACGTCGCGCCCCATCGCCAGTAAAATACATACCTTCGTAGTTACTAAAATACGTTTGTACAAATCGTTCATGATCACCATAAACAGTACGCATCTGACCAGGCCAGCTATCAAGCATAACCAAGTTTCCTTCAGCTGCACCGTCAAGGATATTACCATCGTTATCCACTAAAGCAGGCTGAATACCAAAAAATGGACGTGATGCAGAGCCTGGCTTAAGATCTGTTGCACCAGGTAAAGGTGAAATAAGAATACCGCCTGTTTCTGTTTGCCACCAAGTATCGACAATGGCACAGCGCTCATCACCTATCACGCGATAATACCACTCCCAAGCTTCTGGGTTGATTGGTTCGCCAACACTGCCGAGTAGCCTTAAACTATCGCGTTTACTTTGCTTAACAAAGCCATCCCCTTCCGCCATCATAGCTCTAATTGCAGTTGGCGCAGTATAGAGCACATTGACTTGATGCTTATCAACTACCTGGCCAATTCGGGCAAAATCAGGGTAATTAGGCACACCTTCAAATAATAAAGTGATTGCACCATTAGCAAGTGGTCCATACAGGATATAGCTATGACCGGTAATCCAACCAAAATCTGCGGTGCACCAGTAAACATCCTGATCCTGGCCCTGGTTGCGACAATCAAAAATAACCTCATGCGTCATTGATACATACACCAAATAACCACCCGTAGTATGCAAGACTCCCTTAGGAGTACCCGTTGAACCAGAGGTATACAGCATAAACAAAGGGTCTTCAGCAGACATTGGCTCAGGTTCACATTCACTGGAAGCTTGCGCCATCAATTCATGATACCAAAGATCACGCCCCTCCTCCCAAGCGACATCAGCCCCTGTACGTTGCAATACAAATACCCGTTCAACAGTAGAGACCATATCATTTGAAAGCGCTTGATCAACATTTGCTTTTAGAGGAATGGTTTTCCCGCCTCGAATCCCCTGGTCAGCCGTAATCACCCATTTAGATTTGCCATCTGCGATTCGCGTAGCCAAGGCCTCAGGTGAAAATCCACCGAAGACGACCGAATGCACCGCACCAATACGCGCACAAGCAAGCATGGCAACAGCTGTTTCAGGCACCATTGGCATATAAATCGTGACAATATCACCTTTTGAGACCCCTTGGGATTTCAATACATTGGCAAATTTACAGGTATCCTGGTGAAGTTCACGGTAGGTAATATGGCGCGAAACATCAGGTTCATCGCCTTCATATATAATTGCGGTTTGATCCCCTCGCTCTGACAGATGCCTATCTAGGCAGTTAGCAGAAGCATTTAACATGCCATCTTCATACCATTTAATATCAAGGTTGGCCGAAGCGAACGAGACATTTTTTGTGATGGTATAAGGCTTTATCCAATCTAAACGCTTCCCTTGTTCGGCCCAAAAACTTTCCGGGTCACGAAGTGAGTCTTCATATAGAGACTGGTATTTTTCTGAATCAATTTTAGTACGTTTTTTTGCTTGATCGGTGACAGGGTAAATATGGACTTCGCTCATGAGTCCTCCTTTTTATTGTGCGTTTTTGCGGTATGACGAGGTTTTATTTTTATCGTTTAATCTAGGTTAAACGATAATACCCATTAATCGCTAGAAGATTCTACTAATGAGGCATATTTAATTGATTCTAATAGACTTTCAAGCGGCATATTTTCAGAGGCATTTCTAATAGTGTCAGCAAGATTCTGCTGGCAGCCAAAACCAGATGCATCATAGCGTTCTTTGACTTTAATGATTTCATCCTCAAGTTCGTCAGTGAGTTGGTCAGTATTGGCAAGATTATCAACGCCAGGCTGATCACCCCTCAATTCAGCTGCACGCTCACGCTTAAACTCATCCAAGCCTAAGTATTCATAGTCAGATAGCAAAAGCTGTTTCTGCTCATCTGTTAGTTTGTCTGGCCGTAATGAATGAATTAGACCATGTAATAAATCAACAGATGTATCTCCCAAGCGCTCACCATAACTATAAATGCAACTGGAAAGAAGAGTAGTGACTTGTTCGGGAGTAGTATGTTCATTTGAGAAAAACTGATTTAATCGAACTCGCAGCGCGAGCCATTCTTCTTCTGATTGACTACTTAATGGCTGCTCATCATTTTCATGGCTTTCATAACTTCGGTTCGGCAAGGATAATTTTGATGCGATAAATGCTTGTACTCGATTCTTGCCGGACTTTGTCGGCTCAAGTCGTATTTCCTGATCTTCAGGTGCTTGAGCCACAGTAGCGATTGTCGGTTCAACTCTCTTCTCTGCAAGCATGTTACTAGAATGCGCTTTATTATTTTTTCGAATGGCTTTCGGTGCAGTATAACGCTCAACTAGCTTCTGCCAGTACGCACTAAAAGCTAATTTAGGTACACCAACCTGATTAAAAACATCATCTATGCGCTCGGCTAGTCGATAAAAACTGCGCGCTGAGGGGTCATTCTTAGGATAAAGTGCCACAGGGCGCTGCAAAGTCACAGCGGTGCGCATACTTTCATCCATCCAAACAGGTCCAAGGTATTGTGTTGTTAATTCCAGATATTTTAAAACAGCACGACTAAAACGCCTAAATACCTTTTCGGCCTGCAAAGAACTCGAAGTCATATTCACAATCACTTGTACCTTCCTGCGGTAGCCTCTACGACGCAAGACCTTTAAGAGCGAAAATGCATCTGTTAAAGAAGTAGGTTCAGGGGTAATAACAAGCACAGCAACCTGTGAAGCTGCAATAAAATGCAAAACAGTGGGAGAAATACCAGCAGCTGTATCTACCAGCATATAATCATAATGGGGTTCAATCGCCTGGATAGAAGTAACCAGACGCTGTTGTTGACCAACATCCAAGTCAACGCATTGGGCAAAACCAGACGCACCGGGAATAATTTGTATGCCTTCGGGTCCATCTAGCACGATATCCTGAATAGAGCGTTCACCCGTAAATAGATGTTCCAAGGTATAAGCAGGATACAAACCAAGCATCACATTAATGTTTGCCAGCCCGGTATCTCCATCTAACAAGCAGACATTTGAACCCATACGAGAAAGTGCAATCGACAGATTAACCGAGATACTGGTTTTACCCACGCCTCCTTTTCCACCTGTGATCGCAATAACGCGAGGGATTTTATTAAGTTCGTTCATCATGTGGACTTATACATCAAAGTTCGCATCGTTAGAGTAGCCTTCTAAAAGCTGACTTATGAAAGCAGCCCAATAAAAGAATTGCGCCATAAATCAAGCGGCTATTATTTTTAATATTTCTACCAAGTTGTTGCGTGATAAATACTAACGTTTTTTCTATCTGTAAAAAAGCTATTCAATCACAAGAATCTTTATTGATTTTTCATCAACTTACATTGACTTCTAAACAATTACTTAAAAAAACTGCAATAAATCTTTAATTTTTAAGGTTTATTGTCTACTCTAAGAACATTGTTAAGAAAAATAATTATTTTATATGATGCAGATTGAACAAAAAATAATGACGAAGCTGAAGGTAAATCGCTTACCCTCTCTCCCTCACGTACTCGTTGACATGCTTCAGGCCTGTCAGGGGAACCATGCTTCGTTTCAAAATATTGCCACTATTATTAGTCGCGATGCAGCCATTGCTGCCCGCGTTATTTCGCTGGCCAACTCGTCATTTTATAACCGTGGTACACAAATAAACTCTCTGGAACGCGCCCTACTGGTTCTAGGAACAGACACAATTAAAACCATCGTTATCACAGCTTCTGTACAACAATTTTTTTCAGGTTTTAATACTGCACACACCCACTTCTTGAAGCAGTTTTGGAAACGTTCTCTCTCCTGTGCACTAGTCGCTAAATCGCTTGCTATCCTGACGAGCTACCCAAACCCAGAAGAAGCTTACCTAACTGGCCTGCTTCATAATATAGGCGAATTGGTACTTGAAACAAATTATTCAGATCAATTCGCTCAACTAGTTCGCGAACAAAATAGCGAACCAGAGCGCGTTAAAAAAGAAGACGCGTTGTTTTCAGTGAACCATGCCAAGGTTGGCGCCTGGTTAGCCAAAGAATGGGATTTAAGTGACTTCACGGTAGACGCCATTGAGTTTCATCATGCACCTACCGAAGCGATACAAGACGCACATCATTTAGTTAAACTCATCTATCTTGCAAGCCACCTTAGCTGTTCTGATGAGCATAGGAGCGATACAAGCAATGATACAGATATTGCACAAGCCTTGTTTGAGCTAAATGCGTCACTAGTAAATGAAATTATTCTCAAAATTGAATCTGAAGTACTTGAAGTGGCCTCATCGCTAGGCATTGATATTAGCGATAAAAATAATCATGAACAAAGTGAGACAGACCATAATAAACAAGTCTTTTTAGCTAAATATGTTAGAAACATCGGTTTACTACAAACAGCAACCGGTGAACTAAACCGAGCCAACTCCAAATTAGAATTAGGCCGTGCATTTCAAAGCACATTAGAGCTTCTTTTTGGCTACGCCAATAGTGCAGTTTTCTGGTACCAATCAACCAGCGACGAACTAAGCTTCATTATGCCGGAGCTCCCCGAAAGTGTTCCTATAAAATTCAAACTGGAAGCAAATAGAAGCTTAATTGCTAAGTCTGCGATTCAAAATAAAATTCTTTGCTCTATTGACGAAACACCAGTAAGCAATGGAACACATAAACCGCTTCCGGTTGTTGACCAACAGATTATTCGTTTAGTCAAAGCAAAAGGCTTAATTTGCCTGCCCATTCAAACTTCTGACACTTTATTCTGCGTCTTAGTTGTAGGCTGCCATCACCGAATTTCTGAAAATCCGAATCAAGCGCATTTACTCCAGTATTTTACTGATGAAATAGCCTTGGCTTGCGAAGAAACACTGAGCCACATTCAAGCCAGCGAAAACAAAACCAGCCGGGATGAGTTATCACAACGCGCCAGTGAAATCGCACATGAAGCAAATAATCCACTTAATATCATTAATAATTATCTAGTGTCTTTAGGGGACAAACTCAAAGACCGGACAGATATTCAGGAAGAGTTGACTGTTTTAAGAGAAGAAGTTACACGTACCAGTCACATCCTATTAAACTTAAAAGACTTGGAACACATTACAAAAGACTCACAATCAGGTGTGGATATTAATAATGAAATAAACAAACTCGTGATGCTGTACAGCAATTCATTATTTTTAATCAACAATATTAATTGTCAGCTAGAGCTAGACCCCAAGCTCACTCACAACCAAACCAATAAAAATAGTTTTAAACAAGTTCTAACAAATTTATTAAAAAATGCCGCTGAAGCAATGCCAGACGGGGGCGAAATCACCATCAGAAGCACGGCAAGCGTTAATGTAAATGGTAAGGACTATATTGAAATACTCATTCGGGATAACGGCAACGGCATCCCTGAAAAGATTAAACATGACTTATTCACCCCTGTTGCTTCAAGCAAAGGCAATGGGCACTCAGGCTTAGGCTTGAGTATTACTAAAAACCTAGTCACGGATGCTAAAGGAACCATTAGTTGCAGAAGCAGCGAAAAAGGCACTGAATTTCAACTATTACTTCCTCAACTCTGATAGACAGAAGCAAAGGTTGTAGTACGCGATAGTGCTCATAAAGAGACATCGGTTAAGATTGGCATGAAGATAAGAAAAATAGAAAAATCAGGTAACTTGCTCAATGAGAAGGCCTGTATTTTAGTTGTGGATGATGAATATCGTTTACTCAAAAGCCTTGAGAACATGCTTCTCAATCAAGGCTACGATGTGCAAAGTGCACAAGGCGGCTTACAAGCTTGCGATAAACTATCCAGACACACTTTTGATCTAGTATTGTTAGATCTTAATATGGCTGATATGAATGGTCATCAAGTCATGGATTTCATGACTAGAAAAGCAATTGATACTGCAACCATTGTAGTCAGTGGCGAGTCTTCTTTTTCGGCTGTCAGTAAAGCATTACGCCGTGGTGCTTATGACTACCTGAAAAAACCTTACGA
>Ga0105348_1002785_pt1 | contig 10113 bp, 9 predicted proteins | sample EN8Hudsemesocosm_2_FD_83504 | JGI IMG/M metagenome (GOLD analysis project Ga0105348, IMG submission 83504) | Methane-oxidizing microbial communities from mesocosms in the Hudson Canyon - EN8C Hudson Canyon | ecosystem: Environmental > Aquatic > Marine > Cold seeps | place: Hudson Canyon...
TGGTGGATACGCACTGTTTCTTTGTTCTACAAGAACGTACGGTTTTTATCAGTTTGTTACTTGAGTCTGTGAAAATTTGATTGGTATGGACTTCCGTTCAGATAGTTATGGCTGTTTCATTTTTAGAAAAACTAATAATTAGAAAGTAGTTAGGTTGGATTATAAGTATAAAAATAGAGTTCATTTGTTTTTGAGGGAAGTTGAAGTGGTTGGTTTGTATTTTGTTTGTTTTTATCCATTAAAATATTTAGTTATATCAGTGGGTTATGGTTTTTAGTTGGAGATGGACAAAATAGAACTGCCAGGATATGTACTTCGTAAATGGTTTTGTTGTTTGTTCAGCAAGTAACTGAATAGTTCTTATCTTTGCTCAAATATACAGACTAGTGGAGTCTGTCTTGGTTGATCATGCGCTATATTTATAGGGACCTAACAGATTCTTTTACTAGGAATGGCGCATGGACGGTGTGATGAGCACTGGTAGTGTCGCGCTTGATACTGCAGTGAATGAGAAGGACCTACTTGTGAATGATACTAAGATCGAAGAAATTGTATCGGGTATTGGTATACCTCCGCAGCCTGCATTGGTGACAGAGATGCGAGCTAATGAAGAAGATCTTGGTGCCTTGGTTCAGGTGTTAAAAGGCGATGCAGCCATAGCGGCTAGCGTTGTAAAAGTTGCCAACTCCCCCTTTTATGGTTTGGCACAGAAAACGGCTTCTATTGAGCATGCAGCCTCTCTCTTAGGGACTAAAACTGTCATCAATATTGCTACATCGCAGTTGCTTAGAGCATCCATGAGTAGCGACACTCCTGGTATGGATGGTTTTTGGTACAGCACTGAGGATGTCGCTAAAGCCTGTGCGGCATTGACTCAAGAGTTAAAGGTGCTACCGATAGACGAAGCCTACACCCTTGGCTTGTTTCACAATGTGGGGGTGGCGTTAATGTTACAAAAATTTGGCGAAACTTATTTGACAGTGTTGCGTGCAAGTTACCAAGAAAATCAAGGCTCTCTATTCGCATCAGAAGAACAATTATTTAACTGTAACCATGGCCAGGTTGGTTTCTTTGTTTCCTCCAGCTGGAATTTACCGGAATACATGGGGGATATTGCACTATTGCATCATGATTTAAAGGGTTTGCAGGAGGGTATAGGAGAGAATTCTAAAGTGCTTTATATGCTGAAAATGGCAGAATATTTTGGTAATAGTCATGTGGTATTAGGGCACCAAACCCAGCACTATGAGTGGGAATCGATTAAATCTGAAGCCTTGGGCGTATTCGGTTTAAGTGATTTTGAATATGATGATTTAGAAGATTTAGTACGAAGTAAAGTGGCAGAAATCGGGTAACTAGTCACATATTATTGATAGCTGTTTTTCTTGTATAAAAATATTGAAAAATCGATCGGATAAACGATTAAGCAAAGGGTGCTAATGCGTTAAAGAATTCTAATAGATAAATAGAGTCGAAATATGGAGCAGGTACAAGCTGACCCGAATATTGAGGACGCTATACAAGGAAGGCCATGATTCCTTGATTGCCTTGGAAGACGAAAAATTTAATTCAAATCATGTGCAAGTGGGTTATTACATATCAAAGAGTTGGAAGCACCTCCGAGTATATGAATGAACTTATTCTTAACCATCATGACCTCGAAGTATTGGTTGATGGCATGGGTGAGTATGACTTTGAAAAAATCGAAGATGTGGTTATGCATAAGTTGGTTGAAACGGTTTAACAATATAGGGTCTGTTTAATATGAGAAGGTTTTTAGTCTGTACTTTTCTTATCTTTGGGTGTTCCGTTAGTGGGGGTGTTATTGCGGATGAGCAGTCCTCTGCAGATTATCACAAACGGTTTGAAAGCAATGTTAATGGCGAACTTTCAGATGATGAAAAAAACAAGCGTCGTGAAATGCGTCAGCGTATGAAAGAACGTTTCGATGAAGATGGCGATGGTCAGCTGTCTGAATCAGAGCGTGAAAAAATGAAAGCACAAAGAGGGAAGCACTTTCAGCGTTTTGACAAGGATGGGGATGGCGTATTATCTGATGAAGAAAAGCAGAGCATGAAAACGAGGCGTGAGAAACGGTTGGCGGAATTTGATGAAGACGGTGATGGCAAATTATCTAAAGAAGAGCAAGCTAATGCCCATGCTGTTATGAAAGAGCGGCGCCAGCAACATAAAGAAAATAAATAAAGGCGATTTTTATCTTTTAGACAAGTACCCTGAGGTTATTCTAACCAAGTTGGTCCTAAGGATTCTCTGCCGACAACGACTTCAGATAGCAGGCGAGTAAATCTCGCTCGGTTGGTTCTGGCAAGCTGAGTTTTATACGTATCATGCTTCTTATGTAAATTACGATACTTAAGCCATTTGTCCAACACTTCATCTAAGGTATTCTGTGCCGCTTCATTGTACTGGCCAATGCGTGCACGGAATATCAATGAGCGTATCAGCGTTTCAATTTCCACATAATCATCTTGGAAGTTTTCAAATGTACGATGCTTCGATCTGACCTTAAGCATATGACCGTAAAAGTTATCGATGGCGCTAGCTGTGTTAATAACCGGGTCTGCAGGTGGTGGGTCTGAAGGTATAAAGGTAGTGGTGCTTTGTACGCATGCCGTCAGAATAAATGATAGCAAGAGAACTAATGTGCCTCGTAAGTGTTGTTGCCGCTTCTCACCTAACTGCATCATCAATCCTCAATGTATTTCCTTGTGCTGGACTGTTAAGTCTAGCCCCTTAATTGGTGTAATTAAACTCGCATTGGTCGGGCGCCTGTTTAGACTCCCGACAACTTAGAGGTAGCGATAATACATTAACACTACAGTCATAAGCTTAAGCGCGTGACATAAACTTGCACGTCTGAGTATTCACCTTAACGATTTCACCTTGTTCCAGGTATTCAGGTACCTGAATTTCAATACCGTTAGCAAGAGTTGCTGGTTTCGTGCGTGCAGATGCTGAAGCGCCTTTGATACCGGGCGCAGTCTCAATAACAGCCACTTCAATGGACTGTGGTAAATCAAGTGCCACCATTTGCCCGTCTATCAGCATAGCGGTAATGCCTTCTAGACCTTCTGTTAACCAGCGAGCCGTATCATCAAGATCATCTCTGGAAAGTGTGTACTGGCTGTAATCCTCTGTGTCCATAAAGTTAAACATGTCGCCATCCAGATAGGAAAACTGTACGCCACGGCGTACAAAATCGACTGGCTTGAGCATGTCGTCACCTTTAAAACTTTCATCCAGCTTTTGCTTGGTTTGCACATTATTGAAACGTACCTTGTAGAGGGTTGCGGCGCCTCGGGCCGACGGGCTCTTGCATTCCAGGTTAACCACAACGTAGACCTGGTCGTTGATTTCTACGACAGATCCTCTTTTTAACTCAGATGCTTTAGGCATGCTTCTTTACTCCTATTTTTGTTGTTCGGCATTTTAGCGGTTCAACCTATGCGAGGGTAGGGCCTGGCTGTGTTAAACTAGCGCGCTTGTCACTTTTATCCATAAATACGGCTATATATCAGGCCCTCCGGAATCTAGTTGTCCCCATAATGTTGAACGACGAAACCAAGAAAACGATCCAACAGGCCTATCGCACCTTATTGGAAAACAAGTCCTTGAAGCCCCGCTATGGCCAAAAGCTAATGATTGCGGAGATTGCTCGTACCTTAGGTAATATCGAGTCGGACGACGATGGGAATCGGATCACGGAAGGTCATGTCTGTGTGGTTGAAGCGGGTACGGGGACGGGTAAGACCGTGGCTTACACGCTTTCAACTTTGCCGGTGGCAAAAGCACATGGCAAAAAGGTCGTAATCTCTACCGCAACAGTCGCCTTGCAAGAGCAGGTTGTGTATAAGGATTTGCCTGATATTCTGCGTCACAGCGACTTCAAATTTACCTATGCCCTGGCTAAAGGTCGTGGTCGTTATTTGTGCCTCTCCAAGTTAGATCGTCAATTATCGGATGATGAAGCTGTCGCCAATATGGCGCTGTATGAAGATGAACTTAGCTACAAACTAGCGGATGATACCCGTGAGTTATACCAAGGGATGCTGGACAAACTGGGCAGCAACGACTGGGATGGGGACAGAGATAACTGGGTTGATGCCATCGACGATACTAATTGGCGGGGTGTTACTACCAACCATTTAGAGTGCACCGGTCGACGTTGTTCTAACTATGAACAATGTTGCTTCTATAATGCGCGCAAATCCATTCATGGCGTAGACGTTATTGTTGCCAACCATGACTTGGTGTTATCGGACCTGGCATTAGGTGGTGGCGTAGTACTGCCTGACCCTAAAGATGTCATTTTTGTGTTTGACGAAGGGCATCACTTGCCAGACAAGGCTATTAGTCATTTTGCCCATTATGGTCGAATTAAAGGGACTGATAAGTGGTTGACCCAGGTCGAGAAAAATCTCGGCAAAATGGTTTCACAAATGGGCGCCCCTGGCACTTTGGGTGCTGTCATTGAAGAAGTCCCTGCTATCACGCGTCAACTGAGTGAGCAGATGGTTGCGCTGGATGGATTGTTAGGGCAGTTGGTGGATTTTGAGCAGTCGAGTAATTCTGTTCATGCCAATAGTCCTCAGCATCGTTTTCAACATGGTCAAGTTCCTGATGAACTAAAATCCTTTGCTCATAATTTGCAGGTCGGTTTTAGTCGCCTTACTGATTCTTTAGAAAAAATAGTGAATGAGTTAAAGGATGCTTTGTCTGATGATTTCACCGGTATTGCCAAGCATGATGCTGAAACCTGGTACCCAATCATTGGTGTATTGGCATCCCGAGCAACGGCAGGGTTCGAGTTATGGTCTACCTATGCTGCGTCAGATCCTGCAGGTGAGCCACCGAGAGCACGATGGTTAACCCAGATTGAGGCAGGGAATGATTACGATATTGAGGCTTGTGCCAGTCCTATTTTGTCGGCGCGAGCGCTGCAGGCCTGTTTATGGGACAACTGTTATGGCGCAGTCGTTACCTCTGCAACCTTAACGGCACTAGGTCGATTTGAGCGATTTATGATGCGTTCAGGGGTGCCGGTGGAAAGTACCTTTAATGTTATGCCCAGCCCCTTTGATTTTGCCAATAGCGCTGTGTTTGAAGTGCCAACGTTGGCCTGTGATCCCTCTAATACAGAGAGTCATACCGCAGCATTGGTTGAGTATATAGAAAATGAAATCGCCGAAAAAATTGGTGCATTGGTTTTGTTTACGTCGAATAAACAAATGAATGATGTGTTGTTTGGTTTGTCCCCTGAAAAACGCAAAGAAATTATTGCGCAGGGAGATTACTCCAAGCAGGAAATGATTCGCATGCACAAACAGCGTATAGATAAAAAACAAAACAGTATTTTATTTGGTCTATCGAGTTTGTCTGAAGGTATTGATTTGCCCGGTAAGTATTTGGAACATGTGATTCTTGCCAAGCTTCCATTTGCGGTACCAGATGATCCTGTTGAAGCTACCTTATCTGAATGGATGGAAAATCAAGGGCGAAATCCATTTATGGAAATAAGTGTGCCGGACGCCTCTGTTCGTTTGATCCAGGCGGCTGGACGTTTGCTAAGAACTGAAACGGATACGGGTAAAGTATCGTTACTGGATCGCCGAGTGGTAACGCGCCGATATGGCAAAGCATTGCTGGATGCATTACCTCCATTTACCCGAAAAATTGCTTGAGCTTATGGAAGGATCTTATCCTTATAAAAAATATGTGAATGACGTGAATTTCACTATGCTTTGTAAGGAGCAGATCTAATGTAAACCATTTTGAAACTTCTGCAGCAACGTTCTACAACAAAGGAATTGTTATGAACCCCAAAAAGGTGAGTTTAGATGCTAAGCCTGTCGCTGGCATTTCTGTTTGTACTACCAATATTCAAGAGTCCGATCCAGATATGGCGGAAATTCCTTCACTCTGGGATCGTTTTTACAACAAAGGTCTAACTAGGCGGGTTGTTGATCAACAAAAACCACATACCGTTTTTGGGGTTTATTCTTCCTACGAATCAGATGCCGATGGGGCATATAAAGTGACTGCAGGGTTGGATGTGAAAAAGCATGGACCAGCATTGATCGGATTAGAAACCATTGAGATAGAGCCTGGAGAGTATTTGGTATTTGAAGGCAGGGGCCGTATGCCGAGCGCTATCTATGAAACCTGGGGTCGAATCTGGGATTACTTTGGCTGCAATGGCAGGGTCAATGAAAGCTCTGGTTTACAGCGTGCCTATAAGACCGACTTTGAAGAGTATCGAGGTGATGACCAGATTGCGATCTACATTGGCATCAAATCATAACGGCTGGCTCGGGTTGATATAAATTCTCATAATCGTTGATAGTTTTAGCGGTTTCCTCTGTTTATCCCCTATGTTACCTTGCCCGCTGCATTTGGCGGGCTTTGTTTAGCTTGCAAGCAACAACAATAGTTATGAGGTTTGTAAGTACTAACGTTAAGCGCTGGTGGCCCTAGTGATAATGTCTCCTGCACAATAATTTCAACAACGTTGTACGCACCTTTAGCGAGTTTATCGTTAAAGCATTTACCCGTTCATGACTTTCAGTTTCCTGAGCCAGGTGTCAGTGCCTGGCGGTTAGATATAGATAAAAGGGTTATTCAGTATGGCTACAATGGATCTTCAATTAAAAGAAGGTGTTCACGTACTAACGCTTACCAATGGCGAAGATGACAACCGCTTTACCTTAGATGTGATCAATGAATACATTGCTGCTATTGATGAAGTGGCAAAATACGAAGGCAACACCGCCTTGATGATCACTTGCGAGCACGAAAAAACTTGGACGACAGGAATCAATCTAGACTGGATGATGCAACTAGATGCTGACGGTATTGAGAATTTCCGTATAACCTTGGATACCATGCTTTACAAGTTAGCCATGTTGAACGCGCCAACCTTGGCTTGTATTAATGGTAATGCTTATGCGGGTGGTGCCTTGTTGTTTGCCGCTGCAGACTTTACCTACATGCGTTCAGATCGTGGTCGTCTGTGTTACCCGGAAATTGATATTAGAATTCCTTTCACGCCGGCAATGAATGACCTAATTGACAACATTCCCAATAAACAAATGTTGAAAAGAATGGCATTGCTCGGTGAGCGTGTAACGGGTCAAGACGCACTTGATGCTGGTATTGTTGATGCTGTATACCCAATGGCAGAATTGCAGGAAAAATCTTTCGAGTTTGCTAAATTCCTAGCATCAAAAGATCGTCCTACCTACACCACGATTAAACACGGCCTTAAGCGCCATATGTTGAAGTGGGAAGAAGAGTACGGTAAATAATTTTCCGCATACTTAAAAACAACAAGGCCGCATTTATGCGGCCTTGTTGTTTATTGATAGGGAGTAAATAATACCCTATGGATATTATTGAATTAAAAAACCTAGGGCCAAAATCCCAGGAGCAGTTGGCAATCATTGGTGTGGCAACCAAGCAAGATCTTGAAGCTATGGGAGCGGTGCATGCCTATTTAAAGCTAAAGGACACTTACCCACGACTATCCCTCAATATGCTCTACGCCATGGAAGGAGCCTTGCAAAATATTCATTGCATTGATCTAAGAAAGTCAGACAAAGTGCGGTTGTTGGCAGAGCTTGATGCTTTAGAACAGGCTAAAAAACATCTCGAATATTAATATTATTTTTATCGATAGCCTGCTGCGCGTATAAAACGATGTCGATAATCAAGGCACGTTCTGAATGGCTAGACCTGCCGAGGCATCTGTCATTTACAAGTAAAAATCCTACCCGTTAAGTAAAAGGCCGTAAAGTTACAAGAGCATGGTAGTCTCTATATTAATAACTTTATGGCCTTTTAGGGGGACTATTTTCAATTAGCTCAAATATAGCTTTAGAATTTATACATAACACTCGCTGTTAAATTACGGCTAGGTTGCGTGTATCGATCTAAGTCCGTTGTGGTTGCTGATAAATCGCGTACGTCTTCATATACTTTGTACTTTTTATCCGTGATATTAAAAATACCGCCGCGGATAGATACCGCTTCAGTGGGATTGTAGTAAGCCGTTAAATCAAGAATTCCGTAGCCAGCAGTCGTGAAATTGCTCTCAGCCGATAAGTCATTTTCATCTTTGCTATCTACCACGGTCCAGTGCAAGCTTGAACCCCATAGGTCATTCGGTGAGTCATAATTAAGACTGATCACCGCTTTCATTGGGGAAATACTGTCTAGCGGTAATTTGTCGGTTTTATTTTCACCCTTAGCGTAGGCAATAGCTGCTTGCAGTGTCGTACCTTCTGGAGCATTAATGGTTTGGTCTAACCAAAGCGCACCACGAGCTTCATAACCTTTAATAGTAACCTCATCAATATTTTGAGACTGAGTTACGCCATCGTAGGTAGTGCCGCTATAGGTATTATTATCAAGGGATACTTCTTCAATAAAATCCTTGTAGTCATTATAGAACGCAACGACTTCTAAATTACCCACATCACCCTTTAAGCGCAAACCGACTTCATAGGAATCACTTTCTTCCGCGTCTAAATCTGAGTTAGGTACAGTGATAAAGTGGCTACCCGGACCATAGTTACGCTCACTGGCATAATATAGATTGAGTAAATCCGGTGATTTAAAGCCTTGGCTGTATTGAGCAAATACTGAGGTATTCTCAGTAAACTTATACACAGTTCCTAAGCGAAACGTAGCCTTATCACTTTCATGTTCTTCCAAAACAGCGTTGGTGGTCGCAGAAGGAGGGGTGAAGTTAGTGTCCAAGCTGGGCTCCGCTTCAAAATTATCGTAACGCACACCTGGCGTAACAATCAGTTTGCCATCCATTAAAGTGATTTGGTCTTGCAAATAAAGCCCAAAAGCCTTTCCTTCTACTAAGGGAACGGCACGAGCCAAATCATTGGACGACGGATCAGTGGGGTAGATAGTACCTTGTTGGTTGGTTAGATCCGTTTCTTCGTATTCAAAACCATAGGTCAGTTGGTGGTTGTTAATACTTTTATCGAATTGTGCTGATAACTGCCAGAGCTCCTCTTGGTGCTCATAATCTTTTATCCGCAGTGTTGGAGTATCAAAGGGATTAAAGGCAGAGTCATAAAAGGTATGGGTTTCCTGATCCGTGTCACTATCTTGCCAATCCAATTGCCAATTCAGTTGATCAAAAATAGCATTGTTGGCTATCCACTGGTGAAAAATAGAGACACGTTGACGTGTGGTGGTGTCATCACCGAAATAATAATTTGAATAGTTGGCGAAAGAACCATTTCCCAGTTTTGAGGGCATATCGGTAAAGGTGTCGGCCTTATAATCTTCAACGGTTAATCCCACGCGGTGGGCATCATTAATCTGGTATTGCAGTTTTACCAGAATATTATCACTGTCAAACTCTTGCGCGTCCTTATCAAGGTCCGTGTTGGAATTATCAAACTGACTGTCATCATGGTTATCAGACTCGTTGCTATCGCGTTGTGTATATATCAGTAGAGATTCAAGTTTTCCCGTGCGGTTGGCTACAGTCAGCGTCTTGGTGAAACCGTCATCTGCACTGCTATGACGTAATTTAAGACTACCGCCCGTATCATTGCCTTCCTCGAGATAATCAGCAGGGTCTTTGGTGGTAAAGGCAACGATGCCGCCGAGGGCATCACTACCGTAAAGTGTTGATGCCGGACCTTTGACAATCTCAACACGCTTCAGCGTATCAATATCCACACTATTTCTGCCGGCCCGTTGGAAAGGATTACCTGCAGGGGTAAATGCACTCGCTTGATCAATACCATCCACGGTAATTTTTACGCGATTCTCATCCATGCCGCGAATATTAAAGCCCTTGGAACCAAAGCGAGAGGCGTCTTGGCCTGAGGCTGATCCGACTTCAACGCCGGGTTCATAGCGAATTAACTCACGGATATCGCCAGAAAGGTTGTTCTCAATATCATCTTCAGTAATTACGCTAACACTGTTGGCCACGTTTTCTATTTTTTGTTCAGTACGTGTTGCTGCAACAGTGACGCGGTCTAGCACAAAGAGTTGATCGTTTCCCTTGCTGTTATCAGCAATGGTTGGTGTGGAGGCGGCCATCATTATGGCCGCAGCCAA
>Ga0105348_1002787_pt1 | contig 10111 bp, 6 predicted proteins | sample EN8Hudsemesocosm_2_FD_83504 | JGI IMG/M metagenome (GOLD analysis project Ga0105348, IMG submission 83504) | Methane-oxidizing microbial communities from mesocosms in the Hudson Canyon - EN8C Hudson Canyon | ecosystem: Environmental > Aquatic > Marine > Cold seeps | place: Hudson Canyon...
CACTGAAACCAAAACAGACACAGAGCCTGCATCCACAAAAGAAACACGAAACGCACCGTTCAAATGGCGTATCGATGACATTCTGGTTTCAAAAGGTGAAATCCGTTGGCAAGACCAAAGTTTAAATACGCCTGCCGACCTGAAAGTACAAAACCTTGAACTAACATTAAACCAGCTTAGCCAAGACCTGAGCCAGGCTTTTCCGTACCAGCTTAGCTTATCGACAGATGTCGCCAATCACACGCTATCGGGCACAGTCAGCCCTGTGCCTTTTGTATTGAACGGACAACTTAATATAAAGGATTTCCCACTCAACTGGGCCCAAAGCTATGTAAGTGAGAGTGTGAATGTGGTGTTAAATAGCGGTACCGCTAGCATTAAAAGTCAATATCAGCTCACCATGGACGAGACACTCAACGGGAAAATCACGACTAATCTTCAGCTAGACCAGCTAACTCTTAGCGATGCTATCTTAAAAAAACCTTTAAGTGGGTTTGAACAATTAAGCATCAACCCCATTGTACTCTCCTTGAGTGACAAAACCCGTATTGATATTGAAACGATTCGTCTGGTAAAACCTTATGGCGACGTGTTTATTGCTGAAGACGGCCAAATGAACCTTGCCCAGCTAAGCACGGCAAAACCTTCGCAAGAGAACATGGTAACAAACGGTGATCCCACTCAAACAACTGAAAACAAACAAGCAAACGAAACCACAACAGACATTCATATAAAGCAATTCGAGATAGAGGCAGGTCGCTTCGAGTTTTCTGACGCCTCGCAGTCTCCACACTTTAATACCTATTTTGACCAGATAACTGGTAGCGTAAAAAGTCTGTCCTCCAATCTGGAGGCGCAATCAAAAGTTGATATTCAAGGCAACCTTGAGACCTATGGAAAACTAAGTATTCAGGGCACATTAAATCCCCTAAGCCAAAAGCCAAATACCGACTTAAGCATTCAGGTCAGCAACATTAACTTAAGTACTGCCAGTCCTTATTCCGCTCGTTTTGCAGGTTATCTCATCGATAAAGGTAAGTTGGACCTGAACCTTAACTATAAAATTAATAACAATAAACTCAAAGCCAAAAATCATATTTTCATTGATCAGTTCGAGTTTGGAGACTCCGTCGACAGCCCCGAGGCAACCAGTCTGCCATTACCTTTAGCCGTGGGCATTATGAAGAACTTGAAAGGTGAAATTGATATCAGCCTCCCTATCTCAGGCGACTTGAATGACCCGGATTTCAACATTGGCGGCGTTGTCGTCACAGCATTTACCAACTTGATCACCAAAATAATCACCAGCCCCTTCGCGATACTTGGCTCCTTGGTCGAGGGGGGAGATGATATTTCATCCGTCAACTTCCTGGCAGGCCAAACCAGCCTAGATGTCAACCAAACCAATAACATCATCAAACTGACAAAAGCCTTGAAAGACCGCCCTAAATTAAACTTAGAAATTCGCGGTGTTGCCGACTCAGGCCTTGATATGATTGAAGGCAAATCACTTTCAGAAGACGCTTTGAAACGTCTGGCAAAAGAACGTGCACTCGCAATGACCCAAGCAGCCATCGAGCAGGGAGGTATCAATAAAGAACGGATTTTTGTACTCGAACCTGAAGTGGTCAGCTCTAAAGCAAAACTTGAAACAGGCATTCAAAGCGTCGCCTCAAAATTCACCCTGAGTGTTAAATAACTTATGCCAACCACCAGCCATTTTTTTGCTTATATCAGTCGCTTACGCTGGATTAAGCGTTGGAGTTTAATGCGTAATGCGATCCACGAAGATGTCGCCATACATTCCTGGGAGGTCGCAACGGTTGCACATGCTTTGGCGGTTATCCATAACCAGGTTATTCACAAACACAACAAAGATGAACATATTGATGCTTACAAACTCACGACCGTCGCCATCTACCATGATGCGTCAGAAGTCATAACAGGAGATTATTACGAATAACTAATTTCTGTAAGCTTTTGCATTATTACGAATAACGATATACTGTAAACAAAAAATAAATCAGGAATTATTATGAAACAAAGTAGCTTTTTAGCATGGATCACTCGAATGTCGCTTATTCAGCGATGGGGTTTAATGCATTGTTTCAAACCTGAGAACGTATCAGAGCATTCACATCAAGTAGCTGTCATTGCACATTTACTCACGGTGATCAAAAACAAAAAGTTTGGCGGTGACCTTAACCCCGAGCGGGCAGCAACTTTAGCTCTCTACCACGAAGTTTCTGAAACAAAGCTTCAAGATATAAACTCTGTAACTAAATACCACAATCCAGAGTTCACACGAGAATTTAAACGTTTAGAAGCACTTGCTGAACAAGAATGTTTGAACACCCTTCCGGAAGAGTTTCGTGATGTTTTTGAAGGTTTAGTAGTTCAAAATAAAGTCAATAAAGCCTATCGCCCAATAATCAAAGCGGCCGACATACTATCAGCTTATATTAAAACTAATGATGAGCTACGTTTTCAGAATGATGAGTTCCGTCATGTAAAAATTACATTTGAAGAAAAACTAAAAAAGCTTAAGGTAGATATGCCCGAGGTAGAATATTTCCTCAATGTATTCACTGAAAGCTGCACTGCAACTTTAGATAAATTAACAGGTATGGATGGAAAGGAACTTGTCTAGCTTCACACAGTTAATCGAAGCGATATTTAATAAATATGATGACTTAAATTCAAATGAAAAAAAATATCTCAACTTTTTCAAAAGCTACATTAGGAAAAGTGGTTGGTCATCAAAAAATACAACAGATTTTGGTCAAATTGAGTTTCTTAACTTTATCCGATTTACATCAAAAGAAAGAAGCATCAACGCTACCTACTTCATTGCAACAGCCGTTCGCCGACATATTACCAAACAATCCGCTCTGAATTTTTCTTTCAAATCAAATCCTTCAAAATGGCCTGTTCCGAGTAAACCCAAACCCGACCATTTTGACCCACTTAGTATCGAGCAGCACGACACACTTACTGAGTTTTTACATGTTGAAATAGACAAAATTTATGCACGAGAAGCTGCTTCAGAAAAAGCACTCCTCAATGGTAAATCAATTACAAAAACAGGAAAAGATTTTAAACACAGAAAGAACCCAAAAACTGGTATTTCTTTTTATACATGGCAAGAAAGCCTTGAAGATTTTATCTACACATTAGTAAACGATTACCCCAGCTTTCCCAATGCAGCCACAAAAGAAGATTTAAGTAACGAAGGTAGATTTGGTCAGCCCAAAAAAGTTGACTACGCGGCTATGGATAGCCCTTTCAAAACGATATATAAAAGGATGGCGCTACAACGCCTTAACTCATCAATTCCCTTCTTGAAAGATGCAACTGAACTTAATTTCATTGATGCTGTCAACTACCTTTTTCCCAATCAACAGGAAGCTTACGTAATTCGCTGGGCAATTGCTTTAGAGTCAGGTTGGTCTCCCGATATAGTTAAAAGAATCAACCCAAATGATTATTTATTTCAAGCTATTCCAGTAGAAGAAAAACTCGCCTTTATCAAGAGCTTTAAGTTCAAAGGTGAACAAGTAGGCAATAGCTATTCCGAAGCTAAGATGATGATTCATCCTAGCTTAATAAATGATAAATATAGTGCTTACAGTTTAATCAAGCTATGGTTAAAAAGAACACAACGATTCAGGCACGGAATTTGGTATAAACACATTCTGGACGATATTTACTACGATCCATTTTTCGTTGTTTTAAGTAATAATTATGCTCTAGGAGAAATATTTATCCCTGAGCACCCTGGCAGTTCAAAAATAAGGAACCGAGGTTCGAAGAGGCTTTCTCTTTGGAATGAGCTTGGTTTTAAGTTTGATGAACGGCAATTACGGCCGACATGCCTTTATCTTCGGGAAAAAAATCAAAACATGCCACTCTTGCTTCAAGTGGCTCTCTTTGGGCACTCTAATTCTGCTATTACAGACGAATTCTACAAAGGTTCAGCTGCTTTTCAGCAAGATCGTAAAGATAAGCTAGCCCTCGAGTTAAATGAGATTGAGAAGAGTATTCACAACGATTCTTTTAAGGGGACCCTAGCGCCTCTCCGAGAAAAAAAATCCATTAAAGACAAAATCATTACAATATTCACTGACCATAGCAATGAATCTCCGTTAGCAATTTGCTCAAATCCATTTTCACCTGATTGGAAAGGGCATAAGAAAAAAATTCGACAAGGAAACCCTTGTCGTGCATTTAATAAATGCTTGCTCTGCTCCTGCTCGATAGTCATGAGCGATAACATCCCTTTCGTTGTAGACAGATATATATTCTTAGAACAAAAGAAACGGAACTTACGAATAGACCAATTCTATAGATTGTATCAAGAAGAATATACTGCTGCTAAAGAGGTTGTCGAAACCTGGCCATATAAGGAAGAAGTTGATGAAGCAACCGACCGCACACTAATTGAAGGATACTTATTACCCCCAATTTTAGCAGAGGCATTTTAGTTTGGACGTAATTAATTTTGCTGAGCATAACTTATCAAATGATTTTGATGTTTATAAAAACATTGCATTTTCAAAAGATAGCTGGCGGATCCAATATCAACAGAGTGAGCATGTAACGTTTGACTTTGATTTCCTACTAAACAATGGGAAAGATAGGCTTTCAAACCATCCAGAGCTACAGCGCGCTACAAAAATATTAACCTACTATAACTTCCCCAACTCTGTCAGGGACAATGTGAAAAGCTGGCGATCAGCATATCACTACTACGCTATAATAAAACGCTGGATCATTTACTTCTTCTACAAGAAAAGTCTGATTAACTATACCCTAATTTCAAGTATCGATAAAAATCAAATCATTCACTACATAGACTCTGAAATTAAGTTAGCTGAATTTAACAAAAAAACATGGGCCCTTTATGTCTTAACGCGCTTTTTAAACATGTGGTCAGAATTAAGTGAAGCGAAGCTATTACCCAAATACCTGGAGCTAAAATATAAATTAACTGATGTCCTCAAGCCTGAAACGGCTAAAAATATTAACAAATTTTTAGATGATGCTCAGAATACCTGGACACCACTTCACCCAGAAACAATAAAGACATGTTTCGATGAATCGGTTAATTATATAAGGGTATACTCTGGCTCTATTATTGAGGCCAACAACCTCATAAGAAGTAGGCCTAGAAATAAAGCAAAAGAGAAAACAGTAATTGGAATGGTGCGTAGTGATGGCAAAACAAAAGATATATTCAAAAAATTATCCACACTTGAAACACCCTATATCGTTGGTACTACTACTAAGCTATTTAGTTTACGTGTCATCACAAAACGAGTGAAAAGTCGTGGATATAAATGTGGTTGGCAAGATAGAACATGGGTAGAAATCAAACAAGTCAGACCTCAAGTAATTCACTTGAAACGAGCGTGTATATTCATTATTGGTTTATTTACAGGCATGCGCCGCAGAGAAATTGCGGAGCTTGAAGCTAAACCTACATATACTAAAAATGGCAATGATTACCTAGACATTACCCGATTTAAAACTTCTCATGATCCAAATGACCTAGGTGAACCTGACTCTATCCCTGTCCCGAAAATTGTTGCTGAAGCAATTGATGTTCTCCTACGCCTATTTGCAATCAATCGACAGGAGCTAAACAGTGATTATTTGCTGGTTACTGATATCGTAACCAGCAAAAAATATGAAAAAATTAAAATAGATACCGTAGGTAAAGACGTGAGGGCCTTTATCGAAGAGTTTGGGGGTGAATCAGGCCATGCTCATCAGCTTAGAAAGACTCTTGCTTGGCTACTTATTTCTCGGAGTGAGGCCAACGTCGATCTTATCAGACAACTTTTTGGCCATAAGAGTTATGGTATGACGCTCCGCTATATATTACGAAATGAACTGATGGTGGCAAACGTAATGGAGCTCATTGAGCATAATTACACTAAAGACCTTCACGAAGCATTAACCGATATAGCTGACGGTAAAGCTGCTGGAAAACTAGCGGAAGAGATTAGAAACCGTGCTGATAATCAGCGTTTTAAAGGTCAACTACTAGCAACAGATATCGAAACATTTGTACACGAATCTTTAGCTGCTGGAGTCCCCCTTTTCGTTTCTCAGATACCTATTGGAGGGTTCTGCATCTGTGCAGAAGACCTGTCTGAAAAGCTACCTCCCTGCATAGTAAATTCTAAAGAGAATAAACCACAACCAGAGTTTTGTGATTACAAAAAATGCCCCCACGTTTTATTTAACAAAGAAGCAATTTCAAATATAGGAAAACAAATAAGTTATTATCAGACAAAGCTCAGATATTTGGATGATAGTAGTAATGATGCACTGATTGAACATTATGAAAATGAGGTAATAGAAAACCAAGCTCTATTGAAACGAACTAAGTCAAAAGAGCACTTTAAAGAAGAGCTTATTGACACAGTAGAAGTAGAGTCAGAAAGTGTATAAGCCAACAATTAATCGCCAACTCCTTCTCGACACAATTGACTATTTAAAGGCCTCTGACCGTTTCACTGTCGCTGAGTTAGCTCGGGAGCTAAACTACTCTCGTACTTATCTTTATAAACACTTTGGGGATCTGTTACCCCAAAGTGGAAAACTTGCAACTGAAGAAAAAATATTGAGTGCTATTTCTATGTTACGAGCCAAAACAGGTCGTAAGAAACTAACAATTTCAGAGGTAGCTAATCAATCAGGATTATCAAGACAATCACTAAATAAATATTACAATCACCTCTATCCATATATAGAGGGACACAAAGACCTTGAAATTATTGAGCCGAAAGAGGCAGAACTGCACTCACGTATTCGCGAGCTAGAATACAAGCATAATCACTCCGATGAGAAAAAGCTGAAGGAATTTGAGCAATTTAAGAAAAGTACCTATTCAACATTAATGAAGATGGACCTTAATACGTTTGAAGGGGTGAAAACCAAAGCTAGCATTGATAATTTACAAACTCAGAATAGTGAACTTGCAAAGCAAAATCAGGCTTATTTAGCTGAACTATCTGAGCTTCGAGCTAGCATTATTAGCCTAAACCACCAATCCAAAACTTCCAGCGATGTTGAACTAATTTCACACCTCATGCCAGATTACAGTGTAATCGAGAAGATCTCTGAATCTGGAGCCGATGACAAAGCCGTTATGAAGATTTTTCTTAGCGAAGAACGCAAGCATTTGGATAACGCTATTGAGATATGTCTAGAAACAAAGCCTGACCTCATTGTTTTGTTCCAACCGTTTTTGAGCTGCAATATCGATTCAATGAGTTTTACACCCAAAAAAGGAAAAGTTATCATCGTCGAAAGCAATATCATCACTGACCGCAGCAGGCGTGATTTTGTCGATGCAGTTCAGCAAGAAACTGCAGCGGTTTACGCTGTTTCTCATGTATCCAATACAAAGTTTTTCTGCCGGACCAATAAGCTGCCGTTTAGTCTAGAGTTCATTGATAACTTTCACAATAAAATTATGGTTCCTATACTCGATGAGGGCTTCTCTACAGTACTGAGTTTTAAACCAAAAAATGTGTCCACATGAGTATTATTACTGTGGTAAATAGGCTGAATTTTACAAAAGTAATTATTATGCTTTTCGTATTATAGATAATTGAATTTAACGTAATCAACTACTGGACTAACAATATTCGTTGCAATCAATTGAAACGATGCGAAGACTCTTGAAAGTATGAATCCGAACCTAACGTTCCCTCATGGGTAGCATACTTAAAAGAGCGGAAAATATAATGCATGTAGAGAAAGAGCTAATTGAATATTCATATGAAGGTGCTAGTTGCCAACACCACATACTTATTTTTTCAGGAAAAACTCAACGCCACCTTTTGAGCACTGCTAATTTATACCTAAAGGAAGTAGGTTCACGTAGCGTAAATACCAGTGGTCGTTATTCGGGCAACCTTAAGTCGTTCTTTACATACTTACTCGCAATTTATGGCCAAGAGTACGGCGTCAATTTTTGGATCAAAGCAAGAGAATCAGACATTCGTCAATGGCAAAATAGAAGAGTTCACGAACGTGACCAAAAACGTTTAACAAAACCAGGTGATAAAACAATTCATCAAAATGCCGAGTTAGTGCACGATTTCTATACCTGGGCTAAAAAGCATGGATTCCCTGTACTCACTCTTGCATCTTCGAAAGACTGGCACTTCAATTTTAAAGATGAAAGCCTACTAGCACATGTAAAAGGTCCCTTAGCCGGCCAATCAACAGATCACTCAATTATTGACACTAAAAAACGCCGATCTGATGCCGGCTTTAATAAAAAAGAAATCACTATCATGAGTGACAGTGACATTAAAAACTTGATGCACGGATATTCTGACCCGGTATATCCTTCAGTGTTAATTATGGCTCTAGCAACAGGAATGCGAGAAGAAGGTCTTTGCCAAATGCCCTATATTGGACAAGGTGATAATCATCATATTCGTTCCTATCCAGAGATAAAGAATACAATTAGAAAAGGTATGACAGCCAAGACTTTCTCACTAACTGTGATTGAAAAAGGCAAACAACGTACATTACAAGTAAATATGAAAGCATGGAAAGCTACCTGTAAAGCATATCTACCGACCTATTACGAACGTCGTAAAAAGTTTCAGAAACGACACCCAAAAATATCCGCCAATTCTGTTTTCTTTCTTAATAAAAAAGGTGACCCAATAACACCTAAAATGATCTCAGATATGACTTATGTTGCTAAGCAAAATCTTGAACCCTTTCCCTGGTCGTTTCACTCTTCCAGAGATTGGTTTGCGACAAACTTTATGATCGAAAACCTGAACAAGAGCGATATACATAATGCACACTATGATGCAGCAGTTGAAGAATCTCTTCGAAAGCAACTAGGGCATGAAGACATTAAAACCACTTATTTGCACTATATCCGTATGGCATCGCTTGTTATCGCCACTAAAGAGGGTATGTTCGACTACGCACTTAAAGCAGGAAGTTTCTGGAATAACTTGAGTGACAATGTATAGCCTAAAATGTGGTTCGAACTTGACCTTACAATTTAAAATTAGGTTTAGGGTTTTATCTGATACTCTAGTGACACCGCAAAACCGTCACTCGACGGCCTTGCATGATTCAGGATATTTCAGCCAGTTTGAATTTTTAGATAACAAACGAAAATGAGCAAAAGCCAACCCTTTTTGGAGGTCGGGAGAACGCTGACTAAGAGTCAAAAGCGGCCCTTTTAGGGTTTATGATATAGCGTTTTATTTGGAGTTAAAGCGTTCCATTTTTAGGTCACAATTAGTTTATCACTGGACAGCATTTTTATGTATTTTCAATTAGTTACCGGTATTTAAAAAAATATCATAATTTTCCCTAATAAGCTTTTTACTTTTCTCGCTCTGCCATCTTTCCAAAATTTTTCGGTACTCTTCTGTTGTTCTCGATTCTTTTAAGATGGTATTAATCCGATCTATTACATTACGACCCCATTCATTTTTCGGACAGGCGGTATATCCCATTCCAAAAGGGTTTGATTCTTTTATTTCTAGGCTGACAGTTTGATCACCTACATTTAGGACTTTTTCGAAGTACGAAGCGACAAATGGATATTCAATAATATAATCTAATCGCTTGTAAAGAAGCATACTAAATACACTCTGCCCTAAATTTCCGGTCGTATGTGTAGCAAAATTATCGTATTTAGTATTTTCTGCAATGACCTCGTCTATATCTTTCCCATATGAGCGACCATCAACAGCGCCTCCTGTGAGCTGCCTGTTCTGCATCAGTTCTGATAGTGAGATGACATTACTTTGTCCGAATTCTTCAAGTCTCTCTTTCAATATTATGACCGAATTGGCTACATGAAATCCGCTAGGTAAAGAAAAGTATGCATATTTTAATCTTTCTTCTGTAGGAATAGATGATACATAACAGAACTGCTTGCCAGCTTGTATCCAACGCCAGAATCGTTTTGCATTGGCAATTATTCTTTTATGCTTATACTCCGGCATTTTTTCAGAAAAAAACTCAAGAATTCCATCATAGAGACCCTGATTCATATGCTCACCTTCTGTAATGTGCATTGGAGGCCATTCATAGACTCCCCAAGTAATCG
>Ga0105348_1002788_pt1 | contig 10105 bp, 7 predicted proteins | sample EN8Hudsemesocosm_2_FD_83504 | JGI IMG/M metagenome (GOLD analysis project Ga0105348, IMG submission 83504) | Methane-oxidizing microbial communities from mesocosms in the Hudson Canyon - EN8C Hudson Canyon | ecosystem: Environmental > Aquatic > Marine > Cold seeps | place: Hudson Canyon...
GGCAACGGCGACAACTGTTGATGGTAAGGTTAGCACTACACTAACTTCAACTAATGCAGGGAAGTCATTAGTGACTTTTACAGGAATAGATGCTGTTGACGGTAAAGATATTGAATTAAGTAATCAGTTAGAGTTTGAATTTGTTGCTGATACCGCAAGTCGATTAATTGCACAAGCTTCACCTAACTCTATTGCACCTAATGGACAAACCTCTACTATTTCTGTGATTGTCAGAGATGCAGATGGCAACTTAGTAAAAGGTAAGGATATTGATTTTGAGCTTGACGATGTAAGTAGTGGTTCAATATTCCCTGCAAGTGCAAGAACTGATAGTAACGGTAGTGCTTCTACTGTTTATACCTCAAATACCACATCCTCTAAAGAAGGAATAAATATTACAGCAACCGTTAGAGGTTCTGCCCCTGTTATATCTGATCAGGTAACACTTACAGTGACAGATAGAGAGATGTTTATTCGATTAGGCACAGGCAACTCTATACAGAACGTTGACGATACCACTTATAATATGCCTTATTCAGTCTTTGTTTCTGATATCGACTCAACACCTATTGAAGGTTTAACACTTACCGTGTCAGCAATTCCAAAAGACTATCATAAAGGTTATTGGGTTGTAGTTTTGAAGGATGGTGAGTTTGATCACTATGCGCCATTTTATACCGCAACTTGTTTTAATGAAGATGGTAGTAATGGCGGGGTAGTTGATGGTATTTTTGATACAGGTGAAGATGTAAATAATAATGGAAAACTAACGCCTGGGAATATTGTCAACGTAGTAGGGGAAGTTACTACTGATGCTCAAGGCCGTGCGGTTATTGATATTATTTATGGCGAAGTGTTTGGTGGTTGGGCTGATATTGACTTGATTGTTTCCGCTAAAGTTAATGGATCAGAAAGCTTTGCTCATGAAGTTGTTAGGCTAACTTACTCAGGTGAAGATGTGACTGACGAAGGAAATCCACCAGCAACATTCATATGGCCAAATAGCCCATTTGGGGCTGCAACTGATTGTACTGATGCGAATTAAAAGTATCCAATAACCAATATAAAAAGGCTCCTTGTGGAGCCTTTTTTATTTTTTGATATTTTAGTTTTAATTGCTACATAGCTAATTTTAACTTTGCGAAAAAATAACTTAGTTTACTTAGCCATCTCTTTAAGTAAAAAGGCTGAAATTTCAGCACCCACTGTTAACGTTTTATCTCGACCAACTTCACCTTCGCCTGAACTATCAGTAAAAGGCGCAATTTCCATCATATCGGCGCCAGTGATTGGGTATTGTTCAGCTAATGCTCTGAGTATATCCATAGCATCTTTCGGCATTAAACCACCTGGCTCAGGCGTACCCGTTGCGCTGGCGAAACTATCATCAATCGCATCAATATCAAAGCTAACATAGAGCTCATCTATATTTTCGTGTTCTAGCTGTGCAAGAATATTTTGGATGGTTTTGCTTGTTCCATGTGACAAAATATCTTTTGCCCAATGCTGTTTCACGCCGAAGGTATCTTCCCAGTGATTTTGTGGTTTACCACTTGAGCGAATACCTATTTGGATTAAGTGATTATGTTCGTGCAAGTCATCAAGGATGTGAGTACACCAAGAGCCGAAGCATAAATCAATGCCCAGGCGCTCTACCAGAAGATCAGTATGTGCATCAAAGTGGATAATTGCTGCGCGTTTACCTTGTTTCTTTTTAGCTTGTAGGTAAGCTTTAGTCAGCGGGTAACTAACGCTATGATCCCCACCTATGCCGAAAATACCTTTTTCAGGAAATTCAGCATAAAAATCATGTAAAACATCTTCGGTAATAGAAAGCGGGCTAATAGCAAAGTTGCTATTTTCGTCTTGATATAACGCTTTTCTACAGTTTGTTATTGTCGCCTCATTTAAATACTTATCAGATAGTAAATGTGGGATTACCCTTACATCACCAAGATCAAACGCGGTTAACTCAGGATATGATGCTAATAATGTTGAACGTAAAAATAATGGTCCCCAATTGGCACCACGTAAAATACCACCACCACAATCCGATGCTACACCAAGGATTACCGCCTTAGACGCATCAGGAAGCTGATTTAAGGACTGTTTCCACAAATCGTCAACATCTACGGCTTGTCCAAAAATAGTCTGGTGTAATTGCTCTTTACGCTCTTTAGCCGTATTTACCGTAAAGACGCCATTACCAGGAGGGCATAAACAATTACTGAGTTTGTTGTAAAATTCTGATGTGATTGCTGTCATATGGGTTCTCAAGTTTGATTATTTGCTTAGATTGTCTGCTGTAAAAGACACCGTTAAATTTTTTATAATTAATTTATTTAACATTCTGCTCTTATTTTTTATTGAAAAGTCTATTATGATTGCCGCTAAAAGTAGGAATGTTGTGTAAAGAGGCACAGTAATATTAATAAAAACCTATTATAGCTAAAACCACTAAGTGGGTGAATAGCATTTCCAATGTGAAAAATTAAATACTTGTCAGCGTGCATATTTATAGATATACCTATAAATAGTTATGCAGAGAGTTAATTACAAAAAGTAAGTTTTTTTTATCGCTAGCTAGTTCAAAATAAGTATGCTCGCACTTTATTGACTAAAATAGCGTTTGAATAAAAAGGCAAAAAAATATTTTGCCTTTATCGAAGGATTATATATTTTTATGGCAAAATCACTGGTAATTGTCGAGTCGCCAGCCAAAGCGAAAACAATTAATAAATATTTAGGTAAGGACTTTATTGTAAAGTCTAGTGTAGGCCATGTTCGAGATCTGCCTCATAGTAGTACGGGAAAAAAGGTAGCAGCTAAGTCGCCTGCTGAAGTCCGTAAAATGACGCCAGAAGCAAAAGCTAAGTATAAAGCAAAGCGTGATAAGCAAGCGTTAGTTAACCGTATGGGCATAGACCCTGAGAAAAACTGGGCTGCTAATTATCAAATACTCCCGGGTAAAGAGAAAGTCGTTACTGAGCTTAAAAAACTTGCTGATAAAGCTGATACTGTCTATCTCGCGACCGATTTGGATCGCGAGGGAGAAGCTATTGCATGGCATTTGAAAGAGATTATCGGTGGTGAAGACGAAAAATTTCGCCGCGTAGTTTTTAATGAAATAACTGAAAGTTCAATTCAACAAGCATTTTCGACGCCTGGCGAGTTAAGTATGCCAGGTGTAAATGCGCAACAAGCTAGACGCTTTTTAGATAGAGTTGTTGGCTTTATGGTGAGCCCACTACTTTGGAAAAAAGTAGCGCGTGGTTTATCTGCAGGACGTGTTCAATCGGTTGCAGTAAAGCTAGTTGTTGAAAAAGAACGTGAAATTAAAGCTTTTGATCCTAAAGAATTTTGGGAGGTTGTTGCTGATACTCATTCAACGACTGGGGAAGTACTTACCCTTGATGTAACTCATGAAAATGGTAAAGCGTTTAAACCTACCAATGAAAAAGATACCAATGCGGCGCTCGCAATATTAAAAACTGCAGATTATGCGGTAAGTAAGCGAGAAGATAGGCCGTCGAAAAGCACGCCGTCTGCACCATTTATTACTTCAACGCTACAACAAGCAGCCAGTACTAAATTAGGCTACGGCGTTAAACGTACAATGGGTTTAGCTCAACGTTTATATGAAGCGGGTCATATTACTTATATGCGTACCGATTCAACTAATTTAAGTAAAGATGCTGTTGAGATGTGTCGCGGTTACATTAGTAAAACATTTGGCGATAACTACTTACCTGAAAAAGCAAAAGTTTATGGTTCAAAAGCCGGAGCACAAGAGGCGCATGAAGCTATTCGTCCGTCCAATGTGAAACTTGTTGCTGCTCTACTTGAAGGTGTTGATGCTGATGCTAAAAAATTGTATGAGCTAATATGGCGTCAGTTTGTTGCCTGTCAAATGACTGCAGCTCGCTATACCGTTAGTACCCTTACTATTAGCGCCGCTAGCTTTGATTTAAAAGCTAAAGGTCGCGTAATGCAATTTGATGGTTGGACAAAAGTTCATCCACAACTGAGTAAAGGTGATGATAAGCACTTACCTGATCTTAAGGTAGGTGAAGCCTTAACGCTTGATAACTTAGAGCCAAGCCAGCACTTTACTAAACCACCAGCTCGCTTTGGTGAAGCCTCTTTAGTTAAAGAGCTTGAAAAGCGTTCAATTGGTAGACCATCTACTTATGCATCTATTATCTCTACAATTCAAGACAGAGGTTATGTTCGCTTAGATAAGAAGCGTTTCTACGCTGAGAAAATGGGTGAGATTGTTACTGATAGCTTGTCGATTAGCTTCGAAAAATTAATGAGCTATGACTTTACCGCAAATATGGAACAGGAGCTTGACGGTATTGCAGAAGGTGATATTAACTGGAAAGACGTGCTTGATGATTTTTACAAGAACTTTAGTAAAAAGTTAGCGCTTGCTAATCAAGAATCAACAGATGGTGGCATGCCAAATAACGCACCAGTACTTACTGATATCGACTGTCCTACTTGTAACCGTAAAATGGGTATTAGAACAGCCTCTACAGGCGTGTTCTTAGGATGCTCAGGTTATGCTTTACCGCCCAAAGAGCGCTGTACCACCACCATGAATCTAACGGCTGGTGAAGAGGCGGTTAGTGTTCTCGCAGAAGATCAAGAAACTGAAGCATTACGTGCAATGCATCGTTGTCAAAAATGTAATACCGCGATGGATAGTTATCTAATTGATGAGACCAGAAAACTACATGTTTGTGGTAATAACCCAGTTTGTGACGGTATTGAGGTTGAGCAGGGTACCTTTAAAATTAAAGGTTATGATGGCCCTGTTTTAGAATGTGATCGCTGTGAAGCCGATATGGAATTGAAATCTGGTCGATTTGGTAAGTATTTCGATTGTACTAATGATGAGTGTAAGAATACCCGTAAGTTATTAGCAAGCGGTGAAGCTGCGCCACCAAAAGAAGATCCAGTACAATTACCTGAGCTTGAGTGTGAAAAATCTGATGCCCATTTTGTTTTACGTGATGGCGCAGCAGGCATATTTTTAGCCGCTCATACTTTCCCTCGTTCGAGAGAAACTCGCGCGCCAAAAGTAGCGGAGTTACAAAGGTTCAGAGATAGAATTTCAGAAAAATTCTATTATTTAGCTGACGCGCCTGCTGAGGATCACGAAGGTAATTTATCGGTTGTACGTTACAGTCGCAAAACCAAAGAGCAGTATGTCATGACTGAAATAGTTACCGATGGCAAACCTAAAGCGACAGGTTGGACTGCTAAATATATCGATGGTAAGTGGGTTGAAGAAGTGCCTAAGAAAAAGGTAGCTAAGAAGAAAGCAACCAAGAAACCTTCGGCTAAAAAGAAGACTGAAAAGTAGATTTTAAATTACTTTAGGTTTAAACAAAAAAATAGATACCACTGGGTATCTATTTTTTTATCTGAAATTTGTGATAATGAGTTTTCTAGTGAAATTCAGAGTATTAATCTAAACCTTCTAGCTCATCAAGTACTTTTCTTGCTTGAGCAAGTGTGCAATCAGTGTGAGCCATTAATGCAGAAATAGTGAGGTTAGGTAGGCGTTTAGCAATTATCACTAGGTTGTCGTGAGTTAAGTGCTGATATTCACTTTTAAGAAGGGTTGCTAGCCATAACCAGCTATCCTCGTGAGATTGCTCTATAAAGGTAATTATGGCGTAGATTTGGCTATTGTTCGCTTTTAGTTGCCAATTTCTTGAGCGTCTTATGCGGGTTAGGTCACATCCTAACCCTCTAACATAAGCTTTTAGTGCATAGGCATTTAAAGTTCGGCGCAGAAATGACGGGAGTTTAATTGAATTAATTGATTCCACGAAAGCTTTATCTTAAATAGCAGAAAAAACTAAATAAGCACTGATTGTTTTTACCATTTTTTCTTTGGCTGGAATAATAGATCCAATTCATCTTCTTCGCTTTTAGCTTTTTTAGCGGCATCTTTAGCATTGGTGTTTTTAAGCGCATCGGTTATTTCTTCAAGCTGTTGATTAATTTCAGCAAACCGAGTGGTAACATAGTCATTTTTTACCGTGCTATTTGTTAAGCTCTGCAAGGCTTTTTCGAAATATTGTCTTGCGGAACCTAGCATTTCTTTATTATAAGCTTGCGTACCACGCTTGATCAGACTTTCAATATTAATCTTTAACTGCATTGCCGCTAATTTCTGATCTTCAGCGGTAAAGGTTTGTGCGTCTAATGCTCCTTTGCTTTGCTCAGACTTAAGTACAGCACGTAACTTTTTTATACACTGTAATATTGCAACTAATTGTTGCTCATTATCTGGCAAGGTAAATGTTTCTTCTGATCCTGCTTGGCTATCAGCTAGGTCTTCTGAAGCTTTTAACCGTGATTTTAACTCTTGCACCCTTTTTTTAATGCCTTTAACTTCTGGCATAAGCTCTTGCATGGTTTTAGCGGCATTTAAACTGCGGCGGTTTAGAATTTTTACCACACTTGGGTTACTTGGTAAGTTGGCTAAATTAAGAATTAGCTCTTCACTTTCATCAATAATCGCTTTTTGTTTCGATACTTTTATGCGTTTTTCTGCCTCTAACTTCTCTTTATGTTGTTGAATGGAGCTAACCACAACAACAATAACGATTAAGGCGATAATCAAACCAACAATAATAGCAATCATCTAAGGTACTCTTGAATAAATAAACTACTAAGCAGTCTACAAAAAATGTTTTGTTAAGCATAGGGCTAGTTGAAACTTTCTGGTTAATTATCCCAGATAAAGTAACAATTATGAATACAGTATAACTAAGTAAAAAAAATTCTACGCTCTATATAACCAAACTGTCGAAATTTATTTACAAAAACTAAAAATATTATGGAATAAATGTCCGATTAAGTATATTATTTTGCTATAAGAACGTCCTAACCTTGGCATTTTATGCTGCTTGAGTATTTATATGAAATTGCAACAATTACGCTATATCGTTGAAGTATTGAACAATAATTTAAATGTTTCTGCTACAGCTGACAGTTTATTCACCTCCCAACCCGGTATCTCTAAGCAAGTTAGAATGCTTGAAGATGAGTTAGGAATTCAAATTTTTGGTCGAAGTGGTAAACATTTAACCCATGTGACTGAAGCTGGCCAAGATGTTATTGATATCGCTACCCAAATACTTTCAAAAGTAGAAGGTATCAAAGCAGTAGCACGAGAGCATACTCAACCAGACGAAGGTAAACTTCGCATTGCAACAACGCATACGCAAGCGCGATATGCTCTGCCAGATGTTATTCAGGGTTTTGTTAAAAAATACAATAAAGTTTCCCTGCACATGTCGCAAGGTACGCCGGCACAAATCAGTGACTCTGCTGCTAAAGGAGACGCCGATTTTGCTATAGCTACCGAGTCTTTGCATTTATATAATGATTTAGTGATGCTCCCTTGTTACCACTGGAATAGAAGTATCATTGTGCGTCCGGACCACCCATTGGCGAAAAAACAAAATATTACTATTGCAGATATTGCTCAATATTCTTTGGTTACTTATGTATTTGGTTTTACTGGTCGCTCAGAGCTTGACGCCGCATTTGATGCCGCAGGAGCAACACCTAAAATCGCATTTACCGCAACAGATGCCGATGTCATTAAAACTTATGTGCGTTTAGGCGTTGGTGTGGGTGTTATTGCTTCGATGGCAATTGATGATCGAATTGACAGCGACTTAGTCGTTATTGATGCAAGTCACCTATTTAAAGCGAGTACCACTAAAATTGGCTTTAGACGCGGTAGTTTCCTACGTGCATATATGTATGACTTTATCGAACGCTTTGCGCCGCATTTAACTAAAGATATAGTGACTAAGGCGATGTTGTTAAAAAACAACCATGAAGTTGATGAATTTTTAGCTGATATTAAATTGCCTACAAGATAGCTTGAACTGATTAGTTAACTCATTAGGTAATTATATTAAAAAGCCCCAGAGAATATTTTCTTTGGGGCTTTTTAGGTTTTGCTAAGCTAAATTGACAAGATTTCTGTTATGCAGATGATGGGAAGTGTTAACCATGCATGCTAAAAAACTTTGCTAGAAGCGCTTCTTCATCTTCGACATTCTCAGGGTCTGGTTTAACACAATCAATCGGGCAGACACTAACACAAGTTGGCTTTTCATAATGACCTATACACTCGGTACATTTATCAACATCAATTTCATAAATTTCAGCGCCAAGGGTAATAGCTTCATTTGGACACTCTGGATCGCACATATCACAGTTGATACATGAATCTAATATTTTTAATGCCATTAACAGCTAACCTTTTGTATCGTCATTTTTCGAAAATTACGTTGTTGCTTGGTTTTGTGCGAATGGCTGTCGTGTTGTGCCAGCTTCATCTAAAAAGCGCATGATGATGCCAAATGATAAATCTAGCTCAGTATCAAGCTTAATTGAAACTTTATGACCAGAGCCTTTGGCATCGGTAACGTTTTCTTTTGTTTTGGTATTCATCATCTCTGTTAAGGTAAATGTCTGATTTCCTGAAGGGGTCATTAGCTCAAGCTTATCACCAGTTAGGAATTTATTTTTCACATCAATATCAATTAAACCAGATTCTTCATTCTTGCCAAGCACTTCACCAACAAACTGTTGCGTATCGCTTTTTGAGTAGCCGTAATCATAATTTTGCGTGTCACCGTGACGGTGGCGTTGCAAGAAGCCTTCTGTGTAGCCCCTGTGTGCAAGATGTTCTAGATCAGTATTTAAGTTTTGATCAAATGTTTTCTCTGCCATGGCATCATTAATAGCCTTACCATAGACTTGAGCGGTTCTAGCGCAATAGTAAAAAGACTTAGTTCTCCCTTCAATCTTTAATGAGTGCACGCCCATTTTTACTAGACGCTCTACATGCTCAACCGCACGCAAATCTTTTGAATTCATTATATAAGTGCCGTGTTCATCCTCAAAAGCAGGCATATACTCACCTGGGCGGCCTTGCTCTTGCAGTAACACAACATCATCAACTGGCTGCTGAGTTGGAATGATGATTTCTTTATCAGGAGTATATATTTCAACTTCTTCTGGTTTTACAGCAACGATATCGCCGGTTTCAGTTTCTTTTGCTTCGTGACTATCGTATTTCCAACGACAGGAATTAGTGCAAGTACCTTGGTTTGGGTCGCGCTTGTTGATATAACCTGAAAGTAAACATCGACCAGAATAGGCCATGCAGAGTGCGCCATGTACAAAAACTTCCAGCTCCATTTCAGGACAATGAAAACGAATATCTTCAATTTCATCGAGTGAAAGCTCTCTCGAAAGAATGACTCGTTCAACGCCTTGTTGCTGCCAAAACTTAACCGTAGCCCAGTTAACTGCATTTGCTTGTACTGACAAGTGAATCGGCATTTCTGGAAAGTTTTCCCGTACTAACATAATTAGGCCAGGATCAGACATGATCAATGCATCTGGTTTCATCGCAATAACAGGGGCGATGTCTTTAAGGAAGGTTTTCAGTTTTCCATTATGCGGAGCTATATTATTAACAAGGTAGAATTTTTTGCCTAACTGGTGCGCTTCATTGATACCAATTTGAATGTTATCTAAACTAAATTCGTTGTTTCTAACCCTAAGTGAATAGCGAGGTTGTCCTGCATATACCGCATCAGCGCCATAAGCAAAAGCATATCGCATGTTTTTTAAGCTACCAGCTGGAGATAGAAGTTCAGGTTTAATCATAAAGTACTCAAGTAGTATCCAATAGAAACACAAGAAAAAATTAGCGGCGAATTATACTAAATAGCTATGAGCTCTACTAACTAGAATTGAGCTAAATGTGATCTGGATCAAGGTTTGTCAGAGGGGTGGTTTTAGGTGTGGTCTATATCTATGTCGCTAAATAAAATTGCAGTTGCTATTATCTTGAAAAACATTAAGAAAAATCATTACATTCTAAGGAATTGTGCTACTTTTAAGTCTATGCACAATAAAAATAAAGGTGAGTTTTATGGCAACTGAAAATGCCCTGTACACTATTTTGACTGAGAAGATAAAACAAGACACGCTAGTTCTTCCTACATTACCTGAAGTTGCATTAAAAGTGAGAAGTGCAGCTGATGATCCC
>Ga0105348_1002789_pt1 | contig 10103 bp, 5 predicted proteins | sample EN8Hudsemesocosm_2_FD_83504 | JGI IMG/M metagenome (GOLD analysis project Ga0105348, IMG submission 83504) | Methane-oxidizing microbial communities from mesocosms in the Hudson Canyon - EN8C Hudson Canyon | ecosystem: Environmental > Aquatic > Marine > Cold seeps | place: Hudson Canyon...
CCTTTTTTTATCCATCACCATTTGGACCTTCAAAAAGCTAGACTAAATGCCGAAGCGTTAAACTGGAAAGATTGGAAACCCGATAAACTATTACCCAAAGGCCTTAAAAAACGACCTGATGCCGTTGCTATTAATCTTCGAGGACAAACAATCGCAATAGAACTCGAACGCACGATAAAGACACTTAAACGCTATGAAGTAATTTGGGCGGTATTTCTAATGGATATCAAAAATGGACTTTATGACTGTATTCATTACGTCGTACCCGATGAAAAGATGAAGCGTTCATTGGAGCGAATTTTCACACTCATCGAGACAGTGCCAGTTAATAACCAACGGATCAAAATTGAAGACAAGCATCGTCGACGTTTCGAGGTACATTTACTTCAGGACTGGCCGCCTTAAGCTTTTGATGAAAAATCTATCTCCCCATTCCAAAGCAAACTGTAATATTCAAAGCGTAAAGCCCTCTTCAATATTAAAATGGGGGGAACGATTAATTGTGACAGACCTAAACCAACTAGACACTACTCATCAAATTTAATACCGTGATTGTTCATATAAAAGTGATCACTAGAAGAATAGATCAAGCCACAGCCCCTCATAACCCCAAGATAAAAAAGACATGCATACAAAATCATCGAAAAAGTAAATAACATTGATTCCGTTGAAAAGACTCCAGAGCTTGTATCAATATTTAGAAGAACCCCCAAAACAATTCCATCAGCTTTAGTCGCAACAACTATATTTATCACACTAGCCAGCAAAAATGCCAACGAGAAATGCTCAAGAAGTTGATCGCCTTTCTTTAAATCCTGTCTCAACTTATATACTGAATAGGCAACTTGATTGTCTTTTTCAATCGAGTATTTTAAAAGTTTTGATTCATCGACGTAGTGATTTTTATCTGGACTAAATGAGTCCTTACTATTAAAAAAATTAGAAAAGCTAACCGGTAATAAAGAAAAAATGACTATTAAAATATACTTTATCGCACTGACAACAAAAGATATAAAAAGAGTAAAGACAGCCAAAAACACCAAGCATGCGCCAACACTCACTTTATCTTTCACCTCCCCTACAGTAAGTGCTAGTAAAGGGAGGTCGTAGTAAGCTACAAGAGCGCTATCTAGAACCAAAATAAAAGCCCCTAGTAAAGCAAAGTATTTAAAATCAGCGGCCTTGTTTAAAAAATGGTTGGCAGTTTCAATTGCATCCTTTGTAGTAGACATACTCATATCCTATATGTAATTTAGTTAAATGATTTAATCGCGAAAGCACTAGCAAGTTCAAAGTAGCTTTGTGTACAGCTTCAAAATTCTTTTTAGGGCCTCAATAAGTTTCCTCATCTATATTATGTACACGCTCTAATTTATGTACCGACAAAAAATATAGCCGAAAGGGCTAATAAGTTCTTTAGGAGAGATTTGTCGAGGAATACGGAAAATTTTTGTATTTTAATTCCACATATTCACTTAAAAACAACAAAAATAAAGACATGAATGAAAAGCATTCACTATAGGGTCAGAACTCACTACAAGCTCTGGAGGGGGCTCCAAAGCTTATAATTTTGATTGTAGGTAACATTTTACCCACCACACTAAATTTTCTTAGTATCCTTGTTCAAGAAAGGCGAATTAAGCTCTGCCAGCCATCTTTTCGACAACTGATTTTTAGGTTTACTATCTGACAATAAACTAATATCAATACAGACAATAATACCTCTATCATTTAAAGGAAAATTCAACTTTTGGACGCTCTCAGAAAAAGATAACTCTACAACTGTCGAATCGTTTTCATTCACAGTAATATTGTTCTGTTTGATAACATTCGAAATATCAATTTTTCCATAATGATCTTTATTCAAAAATAATGAGTATGGCTTGCTATCGGTTTCAAGACCGCAAACGTGACCGAAAATCCCACGAAGAAATGCGTGATTTTTTAACGTCGATAGCAATACCCCTTCTCCATATATAGTGCCACCATTCGGCCTGTACTGGTTATGAAACTGAGGCTCATTTATCAGTTTAAATACTGCTGAATTTTCCGGGCAGCATTTTAAAATACTTGAAGAATCTAAAAATGGACTGATGATATAAATTTTTTCTACATTTGCCGCCTTTAAAAGCGATATATCAGAAAATAGAAAACCTTTTTCATGAACCCCCCAAAGCCCGAGTTGAGACTTGCACTGCTGCCCTGCTTGAGGATTCCTATTCAGCCCGTAAAAGAAGCCATTTAATACCCTGTTTCCACTTTCAAGGCCTACATGCCCATCACTAAATTCATGGACACGTTGAAGGTACGTCGTGATGACATCATTGTATAACTCCTCTCCAAATGAAACAGTATCTTCTGAAAAACCGTTTCGCTCCAAATTAAGCGGTAAATTTAAATCCGGGTCATCAAGGGCTACAGGAGGGAATAAAACATCAAAACCCCACGTTTTGGGTTCATTATCGTAAGTATCAAGAGTTTGTTTGTAAGCAGTAGCTCCTCCCCCTGCTGAAGATATTTTAAGACTATTTACAAATAACATATTATTTGAAACTGTACCTATATTGTTATTTCCCCATTTAAACTTACTAAAGCAACCCTCTAGTCTGGAAACAGGCCTCCAGAATGCTTCTGGCAATGCAACTGAGTTTTGATGAAGTGCATTATCAATGAGATATTCTACTTCCTGGTAATCATTGTCTAAATGAAAATACCACTGCCACTGTGCTGGATTACCCCTCAAATGTTTATCAACTTCAGGCTTAAGCTTAATCGAAATAGTAGTCCCTATTTGCTCACTATCTAAAGGGACCCTGTCGAGCTGAATTAACCCACCACCCAGTGTGATAGAAAACGCTAGCGCATGACCTGGCTCAGCTTCATCATACCTCCGTGTCACTACGCTTATTTCATCACCTAAGATAAAACCAGCCAACATTCCAATACCAAACCTTCCAGAACGATTTATTGCAGCTTTATTCCCGTCAGAAAAGTTGGTCGCCCACTGTTTGCTCTGTCGAAAGCTCGAACCTATATTCAAAAAGTAATTTCGAATAATATTGGCATCCATACCGCAGCCTTCATCAATCACCTTCAATACAGTCTCGTCACTTTGTTTTTCTAAGCACACTTTGACTTTATAATCTTTAGTAGGGTCTAAATATCTCCTTTCCCTTACTGAATCCAATCCATTTTGCAGTAACTCCCTCACTCCTACCTCAGGAACATTCCCATACAAAGGTGTAATCAACTTACCAATAAGACTTAAGTCAACTCTGAATTCTGCTGGCACATCAATGAATGGAAGATCTTCAACATACTGTTTATGGTCGAGGTCACTTTCAACTCTTCGGTACTTAATTTTTAAAGCCGAAAGAACACTGTTCTCCCCATATGCTTCCCCCATGACAGCCCATAGCTTATCCAGTTCGAGCTGAAAATAATTTAACAGAGTTCTAATGGAGTGCAGCTCTTTTACCGATGTTAAGGTCGCACTTATTTCAAAAGAAATACATGATGGATCTTTTGCTACTGCTCTGTAGCCGAGCATAGAAAGATGACGTTCCCACTCGCGCTGTGAAACGCTGCTCCAAAAAATCTTCGATTTATAGATAATCAGAGGGGTTCTTTTACTAGTTATTTGCATTAAATCGGCGATACGAAGAACCGCCATAAGAAAAATAAGATGGCATTTCCTGTGCTCTAAGCGATGATTATCTTGTAATCTGTCATACATCGACCTTAAAGACTCATGATGACTTCTTGCCACAAGGCCAGCAAAGTTATCATGCTCCCTCGCAGATGAATGAAAGACATCACTAACTTCCATATTAGGATAGCCAAATACAGCTATAACATGAGCAATACGCGCATGATGACGTCTAACAAATTCACCAGCAACTTTCAATTGCGCCACAGTTAGATTTTCTTCATCCAAGTCGGGAAAATGATCTGATAGTTGTCCATTTAAATTGATTTTATCTCCCACAATGTCACTTAAATCATCGGGAGTAAAATTCCGGAACTCATCCTTGAACTCACTCCATAAAATGGCCCAATTTTTTTCTTCCCCTAACCTATAGCTGAACACCTTACCGTTATATTTTTTATCACTGATGATAGCTTTAAGCTCTGACCAACCAAGCGTCATACCACAATCATGCAGACATATGGCAATAGTCAAAACATACACATCTTCTGGTGTTACGCACTGGAAACTCTGCTCAGTTATTATATTTTCAGCGCTATTCAGGACATCTTGAATATGATCAGAGCTATGGTCAGTATACTCAGGAAACAAGCCACCGGACTGGTCAAGGAGCTTAGAGAAATTCTGAAGCGCATCACCTAAAGCAACCTCATAATGAGAGCCCTTTATAATTTCTTCGAACTTTTTTGGTAATTGTATTTTAGTGTTCATAAACGACGAGTTCCAGGTAATACTTTATTTTTAGAGTTTAGTTATTATAGGTATATAACGAGTCTTGAGGTCTGATCCCAGGCTGCCCCCTATAAATAATCGTTATTAAAGACGCATAAATCTTAAGTTTTTGAAAAACAGATCTGATACGGCCTCACTAAAGCCTATAGGTTAATCAGATTCAGCTATTACAGACTCTTCTATATAATCATCATCAAAAGATTCTGGTGATGCAGATATTTCATATTCTGGTTTCTCCGCTAGAGCATACCTACCCCACTTTACAGCTAGCGTTGCTTTGACATGAAAATCTACTCCTTGGCCAGAAATATCACTCTCTTTTCTATCACTGCCGGATGCATGGCCGTACATATCTAACACCAATGCATCATCAGTCAAATTATGTTTGTAATCATAAAGCTCTGCTTGATCAATAGTAGTATTTGTACTTGCTTGAGCCCCGCAGAACTCCTCAGACTCTGTAAAGTCATATACGTTTTCAGAACAGAATAGAAATACTAACTCGGCAATCGCTTCAGCGTCTCTATAAGTGTACGGCAAGTTCTCGAACATGAGTTCAATGTGGTCAAAAATATGATCACTACTACAGACGCTTGGATCAATATGATCATTAGTAAGAATTTCTTCTAACCGACTACCTAAGGCTTTCGAGTCAACCAGAATATATTTAAGGCTCTGTAACTCATCATTATTGAAACTTTTGTCTCCAAGCAAGTCATTAAAATTGTCATACCCAAATACTGTGGCGATAATCTCCGTTAAAGACTCAACAGTGAGTGATATATTATCTTGGGCTAAAGACTTTGATAATAATTGTACAAAATTGAATGCAGCAAAATATGCATTAGCTTGCAACATGGCTTTAGTCTCTGCCGCACTAACCTTAACCTTATTCTTTTCAATAACAGATTGTGCTGCCTGCTTTTCTTTTTCTGTCTTGGCTTTAGCTTGTTTAACATCCTTATCAGCCTTTGACATTTGATTATCCATCGTAGCCTTCTCAGCCTCGGCTTTAGCCTTTCCAGCCTCATCCTTAGCTTTCTCGGCCTCATTTTTAGCTTTCTCAGCCGAGCTTTGAAGTGTCTCAGTTTGTAGTCTTTTTTGCTTGGTTTTTTCTCTTATAGCCTCTTCCAAAAAAGGTTTATTAGGATCATTTAATAACTTCTCTTCATTTAGATACCTCTGCTTTATAGCTTGCTTAAGCTCCATATCAACAGCAGCCTCATGCTTAGCAACTTCTGATTTCGATACCTTCTTAGTAATCCAAATTGATATCCAAGGCATGGCAAAAACATAAAAACAAGCAAATGTGAACGGAAGAAGGTATATGAAAAACAAACTAACAGAAAAATCTGCCAGGCTATTGGTAGACACCGCCATCTCGGCGACAAAATCACCAATACGTTCTTCTAGTTTTTTGTTCCCGAAAACTAAAACTAGTGACTCCTTCCAATTACATACAAAAAATGAAAAGATATATGATCCAATAAATGGATCATTTAATTTAGTTTTCATATTGCCCTGGAAGGACCCTATTAGGTTTTCAATGAATTTCATTCTGCTTCCATATTGTTATTAAGATAAAAGTACCTCAACCATCATTTCTTCATGATGTGTAATATTGCTAACTGCCTCAGGCCCCCACTGTTTGTAACTCATCATAAAAACCTGCTTTAAACTCTCTACTGTTGTCGCTTTTTCATAGTGGTCTTTTTTTGCAATAGGGAGGTAGTTACTCAATTTTGAATTATTGTTACGACTAATCAGGCAAAGGTTACCAAAACTATCCACACCATTCGGTAAAGCATCACTTTTCTCTAAAGGCAATCCACTTAAAGGGTGCTGTGGATAGTAATGCTCCACTGAGGTACGAAAGGTAAAGCTAAACTTATCGGCTCTCTTTTTCACATAGCTCATATCCACACCCTCAAATCTTTCTTCTGACTTTAATCGTCGCCATAAAAGGTAGTCTAAGCGATTAAAAATAAAGTTCTGAACATTGGTCGATTGCTCTAGATGTGTGCGATCAAATTCAGTAGGAATCTCAGGGGCACGATACGTCAGGTCGAAATAATCAACAGGTTCTTCAAGCGAAGCACCAAACCTGCCATAGAAGAAACGGTCATTCACTTTTTCTAAATATTGAAGATAAGCCTGACCCTCGACTACGCCTTGTGGATCACTTGTATTGTACAAATACGCTAATGCATCATTAAGCCAGTGTTTATATACCAATGCAGGGAAAGAAACATGAAACATGGAAAGCAGCATAATCAAGTGCTTATTTTTTTCCTCTGCACTATTCACATAATCAAATGTGCTTTGCTTACGATCTTTGTTTTTACCGTAGTACTTAAGGGTTCTAAGACTCCAGTCCTCATCATTCTCACGCTTAATAATATAGCGATCAAATAACATGCGGCATTTCAACAAAGCTGTTATAAATTTTTCTGGATCTGGCTTGAATTTTTCGTTATCAAAAATCAACAACAAGCGCTTGTCGTCCAAAGGCACGTCTTGCTTTGTATCTAGCCTAAGTACATGAAGCAAAAAATTGGAAAAGTTAATCACAGAACCAAAAGTACCTTTACCTTCTGAGAACTTAGTGCTCTCTTTCTCTTTAAGTTTAGGCTGCTTAATTATGTCCAGTAGCGATTGTTTATTGCTAGCCTGTTCTGGAACAGCGAGGCTTTCACATATTTTATTGAAACTAGCTGGTATTGCATTCCAGTTTTCAGAGAATAAGTTTTTGCGAAAATCGGAATCAAAGCCTAGCTGAACATAGCGATTCATGTCAGCACAAGCATCCCACACCGTTGCAAACGCATAACGTTCTTGGTTCGTAGCAAGTTGATTCATTAGACGAGCTTTTAAAACCTCATGCTTTTCTAATTGCTCACCACGGTTATTCATTATTTCAAAGTAATGGTTCAAGTCCGTATCATCAGGCACAGTTACCCGCAATATTTTCACGTGCTCCAAGAGGAAGTTTGTAAACAAACCAATATCATCGACACTTCTAGAAAGGCAACGACATGCCACTTCATACGCAGACCGTATTGACCGCTCTACCAAGCATTCTTCAACAAGGTCTTTATTCATAAAAAGGGAGCGTAAGGTTTGATCTGATTTAGGCCGACTGTCAAACCCCAAGTTTGAGCGGCTAATACTCGATATTGGTTGGTCATATTTATTTTTCAATGCAGCCAATATAATACTAAGCGTTGTATGTCGCTGCTGGCCATCTATGGTTTCATAGTTAGCATTCTTGCGATCATTAACAATCAAACTGCCTATGTAATAATCGGTATTATTGCCCTGCTTTGCTACATCTAAAATATCTTGAATCAGCTGTTCAATTTCTGGTTCACCCCAAGCATAGTTACGCTGATAAATGGGTATAATGTATTCGCCTTCGCTAAACAATTGCTCTACAGATAATTCTTCAAGATATTGTTTAGCTTTTTCACTTATCGCTTTAATCATCTTTTAATGCCCCGTATTCCTTGAAGGCACCTAATAAGCCCGTTATATGTGTACCTTTAATTTCTTCAACTGGCTGAATAGTAAAAGACAGTACATCGTAAGGACATAGTGCTCGTTTGATCACATCAAAGAGCTGACCTTCCTTTTTCGCAAGATTATCAATGGACTCAATTGCGACGCGATTTAACTCCAAACGAATGCGGTAACTCCATAAAAAACATAGTTTGGCGGCTTTATAAAGCTCAGCATCTCCAAATTTGTCGTAATAAAACATCACCGTACATAAGAATAAGTTACGAACATAATGATCCCCTTTGCGACTTCTGCCTGTGTAACCGTTAATCACCTTCATTAATTCAGCAAGCTCTGTTTTGGGCTCAATGAACAAATACTTATACAGACCGATATAACGTTGAATGTATTCGAAAAACCGTCTGCCATTGATCATCGGCTGATCCACTGAAAATGGGTAAGTCATTGATTGCTGATCCCATTCCCGAACAGGGTCACGATTGTACTGTTCAACTTGGTAGTTAAGGGCCTTCATGGGTGCGGTAAAAGGGTACGAATTTTGATGTAGGTTCACCCCTTTAAAAATACTAATGTATTCACGGGTGAACTCTTTGCCTGAATCCCGTACAGCCCACTTGCGCATGCGAAATAAATAATCGCCCATCATGGTATGTAAACTGATTGACTCATCATCTGGCTCGACATTCTCTTCCCATGTTTCAACACATGCCAATCTTTCTATTTCTGTATTAGACTCCATTTCACGTAAGTGGAATGCCTTTAACAGATCATAAGGCTCTAGCTCTTTTCCCCTTGAATTTTGCGAATCAAAAAATTGAAAGGCCTCACTCAAGTCATCAAGCACCACTTGAATCAGCTCACACTTGTGTAATAAAAAGTCGGTCAATTCCTCTGTTTCAGCTTCGCTTAACTGCTTTAATCGGCTAGAGATAATGGCTGCGTTATGCTGTAGGTTTTCTTTTGAAATATTGGAATCAAACGGGTGCTCAAGAAGCTGAATGGACACTAGGTGAGATGTTTGCAAAAAATGACAAATCAGCGTCAGAGTTAATAAGCGCTGCTGCCCGTCAACAATACTTAAGCTATTAGAATTTGGCTGACTATCATCCTTATGCAATACCACTGTGCCTAAGCGATAGCTTTTTTTATGCTTGTGCTTAATAACATCATCAAGCAGCTGGTTTACATGAATGGCTGCCCACTTATAGGGACGCTGATAGCTTGGGATAGAGAGTGAGCAAGATAAAATCTCTTTTACACTAATAACATCCTTGTTGATGATAGTCATATTAGCTCAACGCCTTTTCGGCCATGGCATCTGCCAGATGCAATTGGGTTGTTCGAGAATTGTTGATATGGACTATTAAGTCATCGCAAATAGCCATTAACTCATCGACTTTCTTAATTATTTTTGTCTGCTCATTCAAAGGAGGAAGAGCCATTGGCATGCGCCTAAAGTCCCCCACGTTTACTCCAGGCAAAGCGACTCCTTTAGTTTCACCAGACATCCACCCCTGACCTATAGGTGAGTCGATAATTAGTCTTACAAAACCACGACACAGCTCATCAGAAATTGAGAACCTTAGAACGTGCTGCGTGACATTGCCACCAGCCAATTCTGGTGGAACAAAAGCAGTTTTTCCTAATGTCGCTCCATCTTTCGCTATCAGTAGGTCATTCTCAACTAGCGTTGTTTTGGTAAACTTTTCTGCTCGTTCTGCGGAGCATTGGACAATATCGTCCAACACAATTTGACCACCTTTCATGTCTTTTATTCTAACGGTAGAGACTCCATTTTCTACCCATACTGGTTTTAAAATACCATATGTAATTATTGTTTTAGGGTTAGCCGTATCAGCACACTGAGCCCACGTCCACCCCTTGGGTAGCTCAAACGGTTTCTCATCTTCCTCAATTGGTGGTAGTGGCTTTTGCTTTTTAATTTCCTTATCTTTAACCAACCGATCTTTCTCAGCGGCTATTTTCTCCAGCAACACTCTAGCCAATTCGTCATTAGGGTTTTGCGGGACGAGTTTTCCCATCACCGCGAGTTGTAGGATGGTTTGTTTGAGTTGGTCGATGCTGTGATCGGTGGTGAATAGGGTGTCGAAGTGTTCGGCTATTCTTGTCCAGTTTTGATTAA
>Ga0105348_1002791_pt1 | contig 10099 bp, 5 predicted proteins | sample EN8Hudsemesocosm_2_FD_83504 | JGI IMG/M metagenome (GOLD analysis project Ga0105348, IMG submission 83504) | Methane-oxidizing microbial communities from mesocosms in the Hudson Canyon - EN8C Hudson Canyon | ecosystem: Environmental > Aquatic > Marine > Cold seeps | place: Hudson Canyon...
AGAATAGATTGGTGGGTGATGACGGGATCGAACCGCCGACATCCACCTTGTAAGGGTGGCGCTCTCCCAGCTGAGCTAATCACCCAACTTATAAATCAGTTGCTACATAAATGCAGCGTGTAAAATTAAAATGGCGGACTGGACGAGACTTGAACTCGCGACCCCCGGCGTGACAGGCCGGTATTCTAACCAACTGAACTACCAGTCCACTTTAATTCTACCTTTGCTTCAACAAGTCCAACCAAGCTCTTCGTCACAACTATTTCTAGTAAAAGAATTTGGTGGGTGATGACGGGATCGAACCGCCGACATCCACCTTGTAAGGGTGGCGCTCTCCCAGCTGAGCTAATCACCCGCTTCTTGTTTCAGCGAGTTGCATTCTACATTTTCCCAAGGGCATGTCAAATACTTATTTGAAAAAACTTTATCTTTTTCAGTAGCTTGCGTGAAAAGTAGGGCCTAAACCGCTACTTTTTCAGCATTAGCTTGTTGTTTGGCTTGTTGCTTCGCCAGCTTCTTCTCTTTCTTCTGCTCACCGATCACTAGCAGGCAGGGTGTTAAGACTAACGTAAGAATCGTAGCGAAGGTCAGTCCACCTGCTATAGCTGTCGACAATTGAGTCCACCATTGTGATGACGGAGCACCGGCAGTAATGTGATTATGAATCAAATCAATGTTCCACTGGAAGACCATCGGGATCAAGCCGAGTACTGTGGTGACCGCGGTTAATAAAACAGGGCGTAAGCGCTGTGCGCCGGTTCTAAGGGCTGCATCGATGGCTGGGACACCATCCTTAATCAATTGATTAAAGGTATCGATAAGAACAATATTATTGTTCACCACAATTCCCGCGAGCGCGATGACACCCATACCGCTCATTACTACGCCAAAAGGTTCACCTAGTAGCAGTAAGCCAATTAAAACACCGACGATTGAAAGTACGATGGCACTAAGAATTAAGCCCGCGTGGTAGAAGCTATTAAATTGAGTGACTAAAATTGTCAGCATTAAGAAAATAGCGATAAAGAAGGCTTTCACTAGGAAACCACCTGTTTCACCCATTTTCTCAAAGTCGCCACGGAATTTTATATCGATGCCGTCTGCCCATTGCTCTTCTTTTAACAGAGCGCTGAGTTGTTCGATTTTAGCCGTGCTATTAACACCGTCTGCGACATTGGCCAATAAACGATAACGGCGTTTGCCATCGATACGAATTAGATTACTGACTTGTTGCACGGCATTACGGTGCATAAAGTTAGAAATCGGTGTTAATCCTGATGACGTGCTGATATTGATACCGTCAAATTGATCGATGGTTCTGTTCTCAGCTGGGTAGCGAAGGCTAATATCGACTTCATCATCGGTATAATCTGGACGGAAGCTACCGACCTTTAGACCGCCAGTTACCATACGGATCATCGAGCCAGCCGTCGCAATGTCGGCGCCATAACGGCTGGCGCTTTCGCGATCAATATCCAATTCCCATGAAATACCATCAAGAGGTAGGTCATCACGAATATCTTTCAATTCAGAGTCTTTTTGGAATACGGCATTGGCGATAGCGATGGCTTTAATCAAGTCCATATCGCTGTCGGAGGTAATCTGCAGTTGAATATCAGCGCCAGCTGCAGGGCCGCCAGCTTTCTTCTGGGTTTCGACAATGATACCTGCAAGGTCGGCTGTACGAACTTCAATATCCGCTAAGATTTCATCGGCTAGGCGTCTATGCTCCCAGTTAGAAAGCTCAACTTGTATACGGCCAATTAAGTCCGGTGCTGAGTCATTCGGAGCCTTGATGAAAGTTGAGGTGTAGATAGATTCAACTTCGGCCATATCAAAAATCTTACGCTCAACCTGAGCCACCAGATCGTCACGTTCAGCGAGCGATAAATTCCCACGAGCTCGAATGTCCACTAGGCCAATGTCAGAATCAACATCAGGAAAGAATTCGACCCCATGCCCTAATTGGCCATAAACCACGAAGGTTAAAAATAGCACGGCGACCGCAGACATAAATATCTGGCGAGGACGTTCTAGAGCAAGCTTTAAATAATGAATATAGCGTCCGGTAAAGCCAGGGATATCATCAAAATGTCCCTGTTCTGCTGCCTTCATTGTGGCTAAGCTTGATTCATTATGGTCGCCACTTTTGCCGATAATAGTCCCTATCGTAGGAACTACAATTAACGCCATGATTAATGATGCCGACAGCGTAAATAGCAGGGTTAATGGCAAAAACATCATGAAGTCGCCTGTGGTGCCAGGCCAGAATAGCAAGGGGAAAAATACGGCGAGTGTTGTTGCTGTAGAGGCAATAATAGGCCACGCCATGCGCTTTGCCGCTTCGCTATAAGCGTAAAATTTATTTGCGCCTTCTGCCATGCGTCTATCTGCGTATTCTGTGACTACGATAGCACCATCAACTAACATGCCGACACTTAAGATAAGCGAGAATAGAACCACCATGTTCAGGGTGTAGCCCATTGAGTCTAATAGTAAAATACCGATCAAAAATGAACCTGGAATAGTCAAACCAACCATGGTTGCAGAGCGAACCCCTAGACTACCCAATACAATGATCATCACTAAAATGGTCGCAACTAATACGTTGTTGAAAAGATCATTCAGCATGTTTTTGATATTTTTAGATTCATCTTGGCTATAGCTAACCTCAATCCCCGCAGGCAATTGATCTTTAGCTTGTTCTAGAATGAATTTAACTTGATCAAGCGTATCGATAATATTGGAGCCAATGCGTTTCTTGATTTCTAAAACGACGGCGCTTTTACCATTAATGCGGGCAACGTCTTTACGATCTTTATAAGTTAAGCGGCCAACGGCTATGTCGCGGAATTTCACTACGTCATCACCGACTACTTTAACCGGCATGTTTAAAATATCGTTAACATCTTCAATTAATCCAGGGACTTTGACAGAAAAGCGTCCTGCACCAGTATCTAGGTCTCCAGCAGCAACCAGTTGATTATTATTGCCGACAAGCGTTGCCAGTTGAGCAAAAGAGAGGTTGTAATTGTCCATGCGAGCAGGATCAACAATGATTTCAGCAAGTTCTTCGCGCTTACCTACAATATCGGCGCCCAAAACCCCTGGTAGTGTTTCAATGGCTTCTTGCAGGCGATTAGCGCTGGCATAAAGTAGACTCTCATCAACATCACCTGACAAGGTCACGATCATTACTGGGAATAGGGCAACGTTCACTTCTTTTACTAAAGGTTCGTCACTATCTTTCGGCAGCTCTTTCTTGGCCGTATCAACACGTTCGCGTACATCAATTAAGGCTTGATCGATATTGACATCGCCATAAAATTCGAGCATCACCGAAAGATGCCCTTGCGAATCGGTGCTAATCATTTCTTTTAAGCCATCTAACGACTTAAGTTCACCTTCCAGAGGTTTATAAATTAGTCGGTCAGCATCCTCAGGAGAAATTCCTTCGTGGCCTACGGAAACATAGACAATGGGGACTTGAATGTCAGGGCTGCTTTCTTTTGGGATTGTGATCATAGTGACGATCCCTACGATCATTACTAATGAAAATAGCATTAATATAGTGCGGGAGCGGTGCAAAGCTGCATCGATAAAATTATTCATTACTCTTGCCCCGTCTCAGCAAGGTCAGTAGGGGTATCTAACTTCTGCTCTTCATTGGCTTTATAAACGGGTTGCACTTCTTCACCATAAGCAACAAAGCCTTGGCCAACGGTAATAACTTGAGTTTCTTCTTCTAAGCCAGTGATCCAGATGCCGGTATTCTCAGCTTTTAATATATCAATGCCATGGAAAATAACTTTATTGTCTGGAGTGATTCCTTTTAGCCCTAAGTGACCTTGATCATCAAGAATTAATAATGCAGGTGAAATCTCATGAGCAAATTGCTTAGGTTGAGGCACTCGCAGTTTAGCGGTTAAGCCGCTGGTCATTGAACCTGATGGGTTTATGACTTCCATTTCAATCGGGAATGTTCGGGTTTGCGCATCGGCTTCTGCGGCAATAAAACGAATGATGCCTTCTATTGTATCTCCCGTCACAAGGGTTGCTTGAGCTCGATCGCCAATATTAATGAAAGAAGCGTCTTTTTCAGCAACGTGACCCACGACTAAATAGGGGGAGAAATCCAAGATTTTAACAATCTCTGTATTTTCCTTTACGTAGTCGCCTAATTCAACATAGCGTTGATCAACAATCCCGTCGAAAGGTGCGGTAATGCGGCTGGCTTTTAAATTTATTCTGGCATTGGTGAGGTCAGCGTTTGCATTTGCAAGCGCGGTTTCAGCTTGTGCAAGCTGAGCTTCGTTATACAGCCCTTTTTTTACCAGTTTTTTAGCGCTATCAAATTCAAGGGTATATTGGCGTAAACTTGCTGTTGCTTGTGTCACTCGTGCAGGCCAGTCGCGAGCATCTAGCTCCACAATAAGGTCGCCTTGCTTTACACGTTGGCCTTTTTGCTTATAAATCGCTTTCACTTTACTGCGAATTTCAGACTTCAATTCGACACTGCGATTAGCGGCTGTTTTTGCTGAAATAATAATAGAGCGCTCTACCAGTGTGCCTTGCATACGTTCTACTTGAACCTTACGAAGACCCTGATTTAAAACAAGAGGACGAGGGTTGATGTATTCTTCGGTTTCACTGCTGAGGCCGATGATAAGCCAGCTAGAAAGAATGAAAATTAATATAAGGGCTAAAATATGCTCTCGGTTTAAGTGGATAGTCATTATAATTATTTCCGCAACCGTATGAGTGTCAAATAGTCAGTTTTGCTGAGTGAAACAATAATTACAGCTATTGGACAGGGCCACAAGAATTTTTACGCAATTTAGGCCAAACAAACTGTTATCAAAAATAGGACAAATAAAGGTTTTATGGGGCTTAGCTTCGGATTGTCTACCAAAGTGCGTATACTGGCGCCAATCTTTATGTCTCATTCTCCCTGAGTAGAAAATTTTATGGTTTTGGTTCGATTGAAAGGCGTTTCTTTGGCATTTGGTAATCAAGTATTACTGAATAAAGTAGATCTCGATGTTAATGCAGGCGAACGTGTCTGTGTGCTTGGGCGTAATGGTGAAGGTAAGTCGACCTTATTAAAGATACTTAATAAGGAAGTTACTCCTGACGAAGGCATGGTGCAGCATAGCGATACCATTAAAATTGCAGCACTGCAGCAAGAGCTGCCGGTAACGGATCCGCAAACAGTTTATGAAGTTGTGGCTTCAGGTCTTGGTGATCTGGGTACTACGATTTCTGAATACCATGAAGAAATTCTTAAAGGCGAGCATGTTGATCTAGTAAGACTTGAACGTCTTCAACATGTGATTGAAGCGAATGACGGTTGGTTATGGCAGCAAAAAGTCGATTCTATTCTAGATCGCCTAGATCTGCCGGGTGACGCCGCGTTTGACTCTATGTCAGGTGGTTGGCAGCGTCGCGTGATGTTAGCGCAAGCGTTGGTATCGGAACCTGACTTGCTGATTCTTGATGAGCCAACCAACCATATGGACATTGCGACCATTCGTTGGTTAGAAGAGCAGCTGGTGCAATTTAAAGGCACGTTACTCTTTATTAGCCACGATCGCGCGTTTGTACAAGCACTTTCGACACGTATTATCGAACTTGACCGTGGCAGTATTTATTCTTGGAAAGGTACTTATCAGGGCTTCCTGGAACATCAAGAGAATCGCCTTGCGGCAGAAGAAGTACAGAACGCCTTATTTGATAAGCGTTTAGCCGAAGAAGAGGTATGGATTCGCCAAGGTGTTAAGGCGCGTCGTACTCGTAACGAAGGTCGTGTTGAGCGCTTAAAAGAAATGCGTAATCAGCGCAGTGCTCGACGTGAGCGTCAAGGCAATGTGTCGCTGTCGATGAACTCTGCTGATAGTTCAGGCAAGAATGTATTTGAACTTGAAAATGTATCGTTTGGTTTTGATATCGCCAATGGCTTGCGTAAAGAAATTGTACGTGACTTCACGAGTGTCGTAATGCGCGGTGACCGCATCGGGCTTGTTGGACCGAACGGTGCTGGTAAAAGTACCGTGATGAAGTTGTTATTAGAACAACTGAAACCTGAAGCAGGTACTGTGAAAGTAGGCACTAAGTTAGATGTTGCTTATTTTGATCAGTCACGCAGCTTGCTTGACCTAGAAAAATCAGTTGCCGAAAACGTCGGTGATGGTAAAGACGAAGTCGAAGTGGATGGTCGTTCTCGTCATATTTTAGGCTATCTGCAAGATTTCTTATTCGAACCGGCTCGTGCCCGTACTCCTGTTAAGTCGTTGTCGGGGGGGGAGCGTAACCGTGTACTACTCGCCAAGCTATTCCTTAAACCTTGCAACTTGTTGATTATGGATGAACCGACCAATGATCTAGATGTGGAAACACTAGAGCTGCTGGAAGAAAAATTAGTTGAATACGAAGCAACCTTATTATTGGTAAGTCACGACCGTGCTTTCTTAGACAATGTTGTTACTCAGCTTTGGGTATTTGACGGTAAGGGTAATATCGACGAGCAAGTGGGTGGTTATTCTGAGTGGGAAACTCGTGATAAAGCAACCAAAGCGAAGTTTGATGCTGCGGTGAAGTCCGGTGCTAAAAAGGCAAAAGCACCTTCGCAATCGAAAGGTGAAAAAGCTAAGCCCGTTGCAGAGAAAGCTCCAGCTAAGAAGCTAAGCTATAAGCTTCAATTTGAATTGGACGAATTACCCAAGAAAATAGAAGCCTTAGAAGCCAAACAGGCAGAGCTAGGTGCTGAGACAGGCAGTGCAGATTTTTATCAAAAAGATAATGATTATGTCACGGCTAAGTTGGATGAATTACAAACCATAGAGCAGCAACTAGAAGCGCTTGAAGAGCGTTGGTTAGAGCTAGAGGAAATGGCAGGGTGAGCCCTTTAGTTATTGTCGTTTTTATCGTACTGGCGGTATTTGGTTCAGTGTATATGCTGAAGCCAAGTCCGCGTCAGCAGCGTTTAGCTGAATTACGTTTAGAAGCTATTAAGTTAGGTTTGCAGGTTAAATTAGAGACCTTTAAAACGGACAGTAAGAAAATGGGAGTGCGGGATGATATTACCGCCACCCGTTTTCAGCGCTTTAATCCTGCTGTTAAAAGCCAAGCCTTGCGTTGGTGCATTGTTCGTCAGGCAGGCTGGGAGCAGGAAGGCTTAGCTGAAGGCTGGAGCTGGAATAGTATCGAGCGGCCATCTAATCTGGATAAGCTATCTGAGTTGTTATCTCAAGTAGGAGAGGATGTTCAGATGATTGAGGTTTACGATAATCGTGCAAGTCTTATGACAATTGAGAGTAAGAGCAGCACAGCAGAACTGATCAATACTTGGATTGAGTCAGCTCAGCAATTGTAGTTTCTAATTTATAGATTCTATTATATTTCTAAAATCGCTACGAATGATTAAAAATTGTTCATAGCGACTATTTCTTCTAAATTCATAATGATTCGTTCGCTATAACTTGTGACCAAGAATGGCACCGTATTTTCGTTATAGTTTTTGATTGAACGTTCCATGAAATTCCACTTGCTATCGATAGCGCGCAATATTCTTTGGCTATCTTTTGGATTAACCTGCTCTTTCAAGGTTACCAAGTCAATTCGAAAGGCATCAGCCATTTGGTCCAACGAACGCTCATAAGAGCCCATGAATACTTGCCCTAAATTAGATGTACCGCGTGCCGCATATTGTGAAGTGATCTCGCCCATTGTGATTGATAAAACACGAGCTGTTTCAACAACGACAGGAAGTTTAGTACCAGTACTGACCTGAGCATCTTGATAGGCTTTAGATAAGTCTTTTAGCAAGATCGCATTGCTTTTACCCATTTCATCAACAAGTCGTACGTTTGGAAAACCTTGTGTTTCCATATCGTTATAGTTGGTGAGAATGAGGGCGTTGAACTCATTCCAGGAAGAGCTGACCTTATCCATTGAATCAAGAATGCCATCTGATGCAGGTAGAGAGCGAGTTGCTTCTAGAGCTTTTTCAAATTCAGCTAAGTTATTGATGATTTTTTTGCCGTACTTAGAGTCAGCATCTAAGCCTGAATACATATAGAAATTAGTGAGGGATTCAGTAGAAAGTAAGCGCAGTTGATGTACATTGTTTAACAGTTTTTGGGGGGTAGCGAAGGCCTGCGTTGTAAATAAAGCTAGGGCAATCAGGAGTAAACCTTTTAAAGCTATTATAGTTTTCATGGTACTCACATCGTTTATATTATTGTTATTGGTCTTTTTGACTTGCTCTCATACTAAGGAAAAGCGCGATTAATCCATAGTGTATATTACAAAAGGTAACAAAAAAGATTTCAATCTAAAGTGAATGTATAGAAAAACCAGCTATATGCGTCAGCATGGCTGCAAATGAGGGCTAAATTAATTGGCATATATTTAGTGTAGTTTCAATAAACAAATAAGAAAGACACCTTAAAACAGCAAGCTCCCCAAAAAAGGCTATTCTTCTGTGTGCAATGACGACAGGCTCTTGACTTTTTGAGGCCTTTCGCGGATTGTGTCTATCAGATTCAAACGGTCGTATGAATTGCCTGTTTTTTGAGCAAGCGATCGTTATCTCAGTGCAAGAAGCTTCTTGTTATTTTGCTTCTGCAGTTATTAAGCCCAACGTGGAGATCATTTGATGATTTACGACGGTACAGCCATCACGGTGAAGATGATTGAAGACGGCATTGCCGAACTAAACTTCAATCTAGATGGAGAGTCTGTTAACAAGTTTAACCGTGTGACTCTTGAAAATTTAAAAGCGGCAACTGATGCTATTAAAGGCAGCAGCGACGTTAAAGGTGTTTTAGTAACCTCTGGTAAAGATTGCTTTATCGTTGGTGCTGATATCACTGAATTCGGTGAAGCGTTCAAGCTTCCTGAAGAAGAGATCGTTGATTGGATTGTTGAAGGTAACCAGATCTTCAATGCCATTGAAGACTTGTCTGTTCCTACTTTGACTGCAATCAATGGCATCGCATTAGGCGGTGGTTTTGAAATGTGTCTTTCTACTGACTTCCGTGTGATGTCTTCGAAAGCTAAAGTAGGTTTACCAGAAGTTAAGCTAGGTCTTATGCCTGGTTTCGGCGGTACAGTTCGTCTGTCTCGTGTAATTGGTGCCGATAATGCGATCGAATGGATCTGCATGGGCGCTGAGAACCGTGCTGACAAAGCTCTGAAAATGGGTGCTGTTGACGCTGTTGTTGCTCCTGAAGCTGTTCGTGAACAGTCTATCGCTATGTTGCAATCTGCAATTGCTGGCGAATTGGACTTTGAAGCACGTCGCGCTGTTAAGACCGGTAAAGGTCTTTTGAACTCGATGGAAAGCATGATGGTTTTCGAAACTGCTAAAGGTTTCGTTAAAGGTCAGACTAAGGGTCAATACCCTGCTCCAATCGAAGCGATCAAGGTTATGCAAAAGCATCACAACCTTACTCGTGAGAAAGCGCAAGCTGTTGAAGCAAAAGGTTTCGCTAAGCTAGCTAAGACGACTGAGTCTTCTGCACTTATCGGTTTGTTCAATAACGATCAGTTGTTGAAGAAAAAAGCCAAAGAATATGATGCCATTGCTAAGCCGACTAACAAGGCTGCAGTATTGGGTGCTGGTATTATGGGCGGTGGTATCGCTTATATTTCTGCACTTAAAGGCACGCCAATCCTAATGAAAGATATCGCAGAAGCGGGTATCGAGTTAGGTTTGAGCGAAGCAAACAAGCTTCTTTCTAAGCGCGTTGAGCGTAAGAAAATGAAGCCTCTTGCGATGGGCGAAGCCCTTAACCGCATCCGTCCAACTTTGTCTTATGCAGAGTTCGGTGACGTTGATGTTGTTGTTGAAGCGGTTGTTGAAAACCCTAAAGTTAAAGGTATCGTTTTAGCTGAAGTTGAAGGTCACGTTAACGAAAATACTATCGTTGCGTCGAACACTTCTACTATCTCTATCGATCTTTTGGCGAAGAGTGTTAAGCGTCCTGAAAACTTCTTGGGTATGCACTTCTTTAACCCAGTACACATGATGCCTCTTGTAGAGATCATCCGTGGTGAGAAGACGTCTGAAGAAGCTGTTGCAACGACTGTAGCTTAT
>Ga0105348_1002793_pt1 | contig 10089 bp, 7 predicted proteins | sample EN8Hudsemesocosm_2_FD_83504 | JGI IMG/M metagenome (GOLD analysis project Ga0105348, IMG submission 83504) | Methane-oxidizing microbial communities from mesocosms in the Hudson Canyon - EN8C Hudson Canyon | ecosystem: Environmental > Aquatic > Marine > Cold seeps | place: Hudson Canyon...
ACAATCTATTTTTTAACCCACGAACAAGCTTGGCCAAACACGCTCGAAACGGTATTGAAGATCAAATGAAGACTTTTGTGTCTAACAATAACCGAGTGTTAACGACGGATCCCGGTTTTAGTAACTTTCAAGCCGGAGATTACAGTATTTCGGCTAAGAAAAATCCTGCAGGGTTTGCTTTTGATTTAAATCAAGTGGGATTATCTGGTCGTAAAACTGGTGCAAGATAGCCAGTTTACATCTAAAAAATTAGTGCGACAGACATTAGCGACTTAATGCTTGTTGCCAGATAACCAGTAGAGAATTTGTTATGTCTAGATTTTTTACTAGCCAAATAAACAGAGAAAAGGATAGTTAATGCAGCTCCCCTCAGTCAAAACTTTATTGCTATTGTTAGTCGGTTGCTCTTCATTGCTATGTCATGGCAAGGAGCAGCTGCCAAATATCGTCATCATTTATGCGGATGATATGGGCTATGGTGATTTAGCTATCCAAAATGAAAAATCAAAAATACCAACCCCTAACTTAGATCAGCTAGCTCGAAAAGGCATGCGTTTTAGTGACGCCCATAGCTCATCAGGAATTTGTTCTCCAAGTCGCTATGCCTTGTTAACGGGTAAATATCACTGGCGCAGAAAACAAGGGATTGTCGGTTCATTTGGCAAGCCATTCTTTGCGCAGAGTGATGTTACCTTGCCACAAGTATTGCAAAACTCTGGGTATAAAACCGCAGCCATAGGTAAGTGGCACCTTGGTTGGCATTGGCCATTTATCAATAAGCCAACAGGCAGGTTTGTCACTAAAAAAGGTGAAAATAAATTTTATCAGCCACAAGATATCGATTGGAAAAAAGCAATAAAAGGCGGGCCACTTGATCACGGCTTTGATTATTATTTTGGTGATGGCACCATTAATTTTCCGCCCTATGCTTGGATAGAAAATGACAGAGTAATAAAAGCACCCAATGCCGTGATGACCATGCAAAACATTGGTCAAAAAGTTAAAGAAGGTAGTTGGGAGTTTAGAATGGGACCAAAAGTTGAAGGCTGGAATCCTTATGACGTATTGCCCACCTTAACTAAAAAATCACAGCAATGGCTAGGTCAACAGAAAAAAGATCAGCCATTCTTTTTATACTTAGCCTTGCCTTCACCCCATGCACCGATTATTCCCAATAAAGAGTTTGAGGGAAAATCACAAGCAGGTGCATATGGTGATTTTATGGTACAAACAGATTGGGTTGCAGGCCAAGTTATTGATGCTTTAAAGAAAAATGGTTTGGATGATAATACCCTTGTTATTTTTACTTCTGACAATGGTCCTGAAAAGTATGCTTATCAACGTGCTGAGCAATATGGGCATTATTCTTCTGGTGATTTTAGAGGACTAAAGCGCGATGTTTATGAAGGCGGTCATCATGTACCGTTTATTATTAAATGGCCGAGTAAAATACAAGCGGGCGCGGTATCAACAGAGGTTATTTCTCAAGTCGATATTATGGCAACACTGGCAGCAATAACTCAGTCAGCACTCCCAAAAAACTCTGCTTCAGATAGTTACGATATTTCACCGATATTGTTTAATCAAAAATATCACTCACCATTGCGCGAAGCTACGGTTCAACATACTAAAAAAGATACCTATGCCCTTCGACAGGGGAAGTGGTTATTTATCAATAAAAAGTCAGGCCAGCATACCAAAGCGCCAAAAAGCTACAATCAGCAGCATGGCTATAAAAGTTTTCAGACGGGGTCTTTATTATTTGATTTAGCAGCAGATCCCGGGCAGCGTACTAACTTACACGCTAAATACCCTGAAAAAGTAACGGCAATGGAGAAGTTATTGAACAAGTACCGAAAGCAAAGCTATTCAGTGCAGCACTGACTAATACCAATCGGACTAATTTATTGATTACTTAGCGAGAATTAAAAGGCTTAGAGGCAAGGCATTGATTGAAGAGAATGGTTATTCCCTTGTCAAAATCAATAACGCCGTATGTAAGCCTTTTAAACTTGCCCTTTGGGAGCTCATTAGCAAACTGATAACATCACAAAATTAATAAAATATAGACTAACTATGTTTAACTCATTTTGCTTGTTTTAAGCTCGCTAATGTAGCTCTAAGTTGACCAATAAATTAATCCGTTTGGTATAATACCAATTGCATTTAATGCAATGAGATAAGTTCAATGAAATTAGTTTCAAAAAGGTAAAAAATGGTTAATTTATGTAGAGTAAACTTAGTGTTATTGGCTGTCTGTTTGCAAGTAGTTCTGTCTTTTCATGTCAAGGCAGAAACACTAAAGCAGCGTATCGTTTTATTAGGTGATGCAGGTTATTCAGTGTTATCCCCCCTTGAGCCAAGCTTAAAGCTGGCAGCTAACATCGCCAAAGAAAAGCCTGAACAAACGAAAGTGCTCTTTTTAGGTGATAACATTTATACCCGAGGCTTTCCAGTACTTAAAAAAGCACAAGAGAGCTATAGCGAGAAACAATTGAAGCAAATTAGCTATCTTAAAGCGCAACTGCAAGTCGCCAAAATTAGTGGTAGTCAGTCTTATTTATTACCTGGGAATCATGATTGGCTAGCCAAACAACTTGATGAACAAGCCGCATTTATTCATGGCTATGCTAGCGAACATAAACTTAAGGCTGCATTAGTACCTTATAAGCGGGGAAAAAATCCTTTACCTGAAATAGTGCATTTAGACGGTATTAGCTTGCTGTTTATTGACTCTACTTGGTGGTTAAGGAAAAGTGGCAAGAATATTAACAAAGTAAATGAAAAATTGGATGAATTGCTTGGGGATTTTAACGCTAAATATCCAGCACATACCTTGTTGGTGGCAAGTCATCATCCTATCAAGTCTATCGGTCCACACGGTAATTTAGGAAAGCTCGATGAATGTATTCAAGCGATAACGTGTAAACATCGAAAGGTGGGAGATATTGCCCATCCCGTATCACAAAAAGCATTTAAAGCATTAAAACAGCGCTTAGCAAGTATAGATAATGTGATTTATGCCGCAGGGCATGATCATAGTTTACAAGTGTTTGAGTTTGATAATGAAGGCAAACAGCAAGTCGCCTTAGTAAGTGGCTCAGCTAATGATAATAAGTTATCCGCAGTAGGGCAGTCTGATGATAATATCTTTGCCCTGTCAGAGGTAGGATTTATGGTGCTTGATATTTTCGAAAATAAAGTTAAGTTGCAGGTGTATTCAGTAGAAAAAGCACAAGTAGTTTTTACAAAAACGTTGCTGGTAAGCCGCTGAATAGGTATGGTTTAGTCAAGGGGTTTCCAACAGCCCCTAAGGATATTCGTCATTCCCGAGATCTCCTGTCGGGAACCCATGTTATTTAAAGACATGGATCCTCGACAATACACTTCGAGGATGACGGATTTTGTTGTTATTCGTTCAAAAAGCACTTAAATTTAGAACTCTCTTGGCGTGAGGGCCTCCAGTTGAGTTTATTGTAATATCTTTTTGCTGCTACGTTTTCTTTGAGAGTAAGCTTTCTTTGACAGCGATATTTAATAGTTTTGATGGTTATGTAAATTATGTGGCGTTTTGTATTCTTTGTAGTATTGCTTTGCTCAATCGGATTAAACATTTATTTGTTCATGCAATTAAATGTCCGCTTTATAGAAAATAAGCTACCTAGTAACATTTCTCAGCAAAACATTTCTCAACAAAAAAGCACCAAGACAAAGTCATCTTCTACCAGTCAGCAGTTTACTGATAAAATTACCAAGCAACATGATAAAACCTTAGCTAGCGATAATGCCAACAAGCAAGTTGAGCAAATTGAAACCGCTATCAAAACCCATGACTTTGACCTCGCCAAGTTTTTAATTATCAGCCTAGCCAATGAAAATGCACAAGCACTACCTGAGGTCAGAGCGTTTTGGCTGCAATCTACGCAAAGGCTTATTAACCAAAGCTTATTTTCTCAGGCTGAAGACTCTTACAATGCTTACTTAGACTTTCAACAAAATGACAGCGATTTTTTATATCTCAGGGTCGAGTCTCAATTGCAGCAGGAATTGTATCTAGAAGCCATTACCAGTGCTTATGAAATACAACATCATGTTTTTGATGAAACTAATCATCGAAGCGTTATGCTTTTTGCGCGAAAGCTGGTTCAGCAACAAATAGATGTTTTTATTGAAAATAATTTATGGTCAGAGCTGATAATTTTTATTGAACAGGTGAATGTTCTTGATCCAGAAAACCTTAGTCTGCAGTGGTTTTTCGCGCAAACACAATACCAAATTGGAGAATATAGCTCCGCCAAAAATGCAGTTCAGCCATTATTATCTCAACCGAATTTCAAAGTAAAAGCTGAGGCATTATTGAGTAAAATTAATCTAGCATTAAGAAAGCCAGAAAGCATTCAGTTAAAGCGGCGTGGTGAACATTTTATTGTACAAGGTACTATGAATAATACTTTTAATGTCTCGTTAATGTTGGATACCGGGGCAAGTATCTCCTTATTATCCGAGCAAGCATTTGAGCAATTAAATCAATATACAGATGTTGAGTATATAAAACAGGTAGAACTCAATACCGCAGGAGGGCGGATCACAGCAAGTATTTATCAAGTAGCAGAATTTGAAATACAGGGGTATGTTTTAGAGGATTTTATTTTTGCTGTCAGCGCTTTTGCCAGTGGTGGTAGCGATGGCTTATTGGGGATGAATTATTTAAGCGCCTTTGATTTTCATATTGACCAAAGCCATGATTTACTTATTTTAAAGAACAAATAGTTACTAACACCCCAAAATATTTCAATAAAGCCCTTTAAGTAATGTATTTCTTACTAAAAGGACATTTATTTTAGCTATCTTCAATACATCTACTACTTTTTCTTACTTTTTTTACATGTTTTTACGAAGGCTTTAATGTCTGCTTTCTCTGTCAGGCCTTGTGCCTTTGCTTCTACCTTACACGCTTTTACGATTGCCTTATTGGCTGCTTTTTTATCAGCACTTGGCTCAGCAAAACTAAGGCTTGAAACACTTAATAATAAAACTGATGCTAACACTAATGTAACTTTCTTCATCTTCTGTCTCCATTGGAATAATAATATATGCATTATTAATAATGCTCATTTAATAGTGCCTAAAGTTAAGTAAAGAAACGCAAGCCATATGTAAAGTTTTGTAAATGTCACTATAGTGTTATTTGATAAATAAAATAGCTTTTGTCGATGAAGTGCCAAGTACTGCTTAGAACGAGCAGATTATGCAAACTACTTCAATTTAGCTTTTGTAAAGTTTTCTTTTAAATGGTGCTTGCCTATGCTGTGTCTTTATTATATAAAATACATATCGTAAGTAACACCTACCAGAAAGGTAAACAGATGAAATTAAATTCAATCGTAAAAGCGTTAGCGCTTGCTTCAGTTGTTGGACTTGCAGCAACTCCTGTCATGGCAGCTAAAGAAAAAAGAGCTACCCATGTAGATCCAGAAGTTGGCAGTGCCTTAGTTAAAGAAGAAGCTGATTATGTTGCGACACTAGATGGCAAATACAAAATCCCTCACTTTAAAGAAGCAGGTAAGGGCTTTGAGGATGACTGGAAAGAAATCGCAAGTCATGGCATTCCTGAGTGGTTAATCGATGCTAAATTTGGTTTGTACACCCACTGGGGCTTATATTCTCAAGCGCAGTTTATTGGTAATACTTATATTCAACATATGTATAATCCAAAAGATAAAAAAGCGATTCGTGGCAAAAATAAAGAAACTCATTATGACTATCACCGTCGTATTTTTGGTCCACAAGAAGAGTTTGGTTACTCTAAACTAGCTGAAACATTTACAGCCAAAGGTTATGACGCACAAGAGTATGTTGATGTAATGATGGATGCCGGCGCTAAATTTGGTGGTTTAGGTGTAGTACATCATGAAGGCTTTTTAATGTGGTCGAGTAAAATTAACCGCTGGAACGTAGGACAAACAGGTCCTAAGCGTGATATTTACGGTGAGTTCATTGACGCGGCTAACAAGAAAGACTTTAAAACCGTGGCAACCTTTCATCACGCACGTTCATACGATTATGCGCTGAAATCTTTACGTAATAAAAAGAAAGAAGATCAACTTGCCGCTATCGTAAACAATAAAAAGTTAGATATTTCGAATCCTGAATATGATGATTTATTCTTCCCTGCTGATCGGGTATCACCTCCAGAATTTGCTAAAGAGTGGCATGCTAAAATTGTAGAAGTTATTGATAACTACTCACCAGATTTTTTATGGTTTGATGGTATCGGTGTAGAAAATGGTAACTCACCAGAGCACCTTGTTGTTGATTTCTTAAAACGTTTTTATGATAACGCTGAAAAACAAGGTAAAGAAGTTGCCTTAGTTAACAAGTTGCCGGGTGCAGATAAAACTGGTCTTGCACGCTTTAACTTCCCTCAAGGTACAGGTATGCGTGGTTATGAAAATAGCCGAAATATGCCGCCAAACAATGATGGTTACTGGTTATGGGATCGTGCAATTAGTTACCCATGGTCTTATGTATTAAACAAAGACTATAACTTAACGAGTACCAACCATATTCATAGTTTAATTGACATTGTTGCCCGTGGTGGTGTGTTCTTCTTATCACTTACCCCTAAAGGTGACGGCTCAATTCCAGCAGAAGAAAAACGTATTCTCGCTGAAATGGGTGACTGGTTAGAGGTTAACGGTGAAGCGATTTATTCAACGCGTCGTTGGGACGTTCCTGGCGAAGGCGGTGATTACAAGAAGTTTGCGCCATACAAATATCGCGCTAAAGGTAAAGGTTTATGGTGGGATTATAAGAAAACCGATCCAAATCGTATCAGCTTTACTCGTAGCAAAGACAATAAAACATTATACGCAATAACAAATGCATGGCCGAAATCAGGCAAGATTGTTATTGAAAGTCTTAAAAACGGATCGCAGTACATGAGCGATGACATCACTAATGTTGAGCTGTTAGGTAGCAAAGAGAAAATTGAGTACAAGCGCACAAGCAAAGGTTTAGAGATTACTTTCCCTAAACAACAAACCTGTAAAGTAGCTTGTTCTCTTAAAATTAGTCACGGTTAATCTAGCTAAATGCTAATTTTATAAAAGACAGATAATCCCTCGTTAAACATATTCGTTTACGGGGGATTTTTTTTAAATATTCAAGGAATGAAAGTGCGATATAAATTTACTCTTTTGCAGAAAAATATTTCAGCAGCTTTAGTAACTTTTCTCATATTTAGCATGCTATCTGCTTGCACAAACACCAGTAAGTTATCAATGGAGTCCATTGGCGAAGTCGATAAACCAATCAAAAAAGTACTTATTGCAAGTCGTTCAAATATGTCTTTGAGTCATAGGGAGCTGTATCAAGGAGCATTTGTCTCGGTGGTGCAAGAAGTTTTGGATAAACATGGCGTTCAATGGACTTATTCAGATAACCCTAGAAAGTTTTTTAACGCACATAAGAAGAAAAACTTATCTCATACGCTACTGATTGCCACGAGACTACAACAATCCTACTACCGAGGTACGAAGCGGTATATAGGAGGATATAGCTTATCTTTATCATTGACTGAGCTAAGGCAGAGGCAAAATGTTTGGAAAGGTGAGTTTATCAATGAGGATGTTGTTAATGACGGTAAAAATGATAAGCAAAAAATAACCAAGATGGTAACTGAGCACTTTATCAATGCAGGGATTATTCCTGCTTCTCAAGTGTCAGAGAACCAAACGGGCTAATTACTTATAAATACGAGCATCACCGCTAAGATTTTTAAGTTAGTTATTGGGCTATTAAAAGTAAACCATATTAAAGATAGAGTAAAATGATGAAATACAAATTTAAAAGTTTTCGACGGTTTTTCTTATATAGCAGTGCAACAATTTTGCCTTTAGTAACGAGCATTTATGCTATGGCTAAGCCTAATAGTGATGTTGTGGTTAATACCACTACCCCTAATATTATTATGATCATGGCTGATGATTTAGGTTATGGCGACACAGGTTTTACTGGTCACTCAATCATTAAAACGCCACACCTTGATGCTATGGCTAATGATGGCTTAATGATGACCAATTTTCATGCGGGAGCACCTGTGTGTTCACCAACGCGTGGAACCTTTGTTACCGGGCGTCATTTTTTTCGCTACGGCATTTTTAATGCAAACCGTGGTCATTTACCTAAACAAGAAATCACGCTATCGGAAGCATTAAAAGAAAAAGGGTATACCACAGGACATTTCGGCAAATGGCATTTAGGTACATTAAGTAAAACAATGTCATCTAAAGGGAAAAAGCGTAAACCTGCGATAAACTATTCACCACCTGCTTGGCATGGATATGACACAAGTTTTGTCACCGAATCAGCTGTTACCTTATGGGATCCAGGAGTAGGGAAAAGAGCTAAAAACAATCCATTTTGGTTAGATGGTGCAGCTTTAGATGCTAATGATCCAAGCTTGTTGGGGAGTGCCTCTCGTGTGGTGATGGACCGATCTATCCCTTTTATTGAACAGGCTGTAGAAAGTAAACAGCCATTTTTTACCATGATTTGGTTTCACGCTCCTCATGCTGATATTGCTGCCGGCCCACAAAGCCATAAGTTTTATACCGACCAAGGTGTCAGTGAAAATGCTGCCCATTACTATGGTGTAGTGACTGAAATGGATAAAGAGATTGGCCGCTTACGCGCTAAGTTAAAACAGCTTGGCATTGCCGATAATACCTTGATCACTTTTACCAGTGATAATGGTCCTGAAGGAAGAAAAGGCATTAGGGGCGTTTTTGCTGGTGAAACAGCTGGCTTAAGGGGACGCAAAGGTTCGATTTATGAAGGCGGTGTTCGTGTGCCGACCTTAGCCTTATGGCCGGGGAAAATTCAAGCGGGCAGCACAACCGATGTAGCGGGTTCGACCTTAGATTATTTTCCAACTATCACTGATCTTGTCAATTACCAATTACCCGATCAACGTCCCATCGACGGTGAAAGCTTACTGCCATTACTTACCGCTGAGCAACCCAATAAATACCAACGCAAAAAAGAAATCATCACACGGTATCGCGACATAATGACGTTAATTGATGGCGACTTTAAGTTTGTTACCAATATTGCCACGTTAAAAGGCTTATCGGGTAGAACGCATGAAACTGAGTTGTACAATTTAAAAGATGATAGGGCTGAAAGTAACAATATTAGTCAGCACTATCCTGAAAAAATTAAGGCGTACAAAGCCATGTTAGTTAAAGCTAATCAATCTTTTTATGATAGCCATCAGGGCAAGGATTATCACGAACCAGACTTTAAAGTGGTTGGCAAATGGCAAGCAGATATTGATCAAAAAGCCGAAAAAATCAAATCGAAATCTAAGAAGAAATCAAAGAAAAAATCAAAAAATAATTAGCTTAGGAAAATTAACTCATGTTGCGTAATTTATCAGCTTTTCCCTTGTTATTTGCCTGCCAAGCTATTGCTGGTCAAGCAGAGCAAAGCACTGAAATATATAAAAATAATATTGAGTCTATGATTGAAAAAATGGCTGTATGCTCAGAGCAAGGACCATTTAAGCCAAGTTGGCAGTCATTGAAAAAGCATAATGAAACGCCCGACTGGTTTTTAGATGGCAAGTTTGGCATATATTTCCATTGGGGAGTCTATACCGTGCCAGAGCATGGCAATGAATGGTACCCCAACTTCATGCACGCAAAGCCAGGTACATCACGCAGGTCTTACTACGATCATCATGTAAAAACCTATGGTGAACCCGAAGATTTCCCTTACCACGAGCTGGTACCGCTTTTTAAAGCGGAAAAATTTGATGCTAACGAATGGGCTGAACTCTTTAAAGCATCCGGTGCCAAATGGGCAGGGCCAGCAGCAGAGCATCACGATGGTTTCTCTATGTGGGCATCGGATCTAACGCCGTGGAATGCTAAAGATAAAGGACCTAAAAAAGATCTCACGGGATTATTGAGTAAAGCGATAAAGGAGCAGGGCATGAAATTTGTTACGTCGTTTCATAACGAGCGGGGCCTCAAGTGGTACCCTCGGGTTGAAGGTTATGCGACCACGTCGTCAGATCCCATA
>Ga0105348_1002794_pt1 | contig 10086 bp, 8 predicted proteins | sample EN8Hudsemesocosm_2_FD_83504 | JGI IMG/M metagenome (GOLD analysis project Ga0105348, IMG submission 83504) | Methane-oxidizing microbial communities from mesocosms in the Hudson Canyon - EN8C Hudson Canyon | ecosystem: Environmental > Aquatic > Marine > Cold seeps | place: Hudson Canyon...
ATAAGGTTACGCCAATCTGACGAAGTCTGTTTAATGTTTCCAGGCACTGGTCTGGATTTGCCATCATGCTGGACTCTGTGACTTCAAGGACGAGTTGTTTTGGATTTACCTTGTAGGCTCTTAGCAGGCGGTGAATATTGAAAACAAGATCCGCCTCTAGCATATTGCGAGCAGAAAGGTTTACCGATATGCGCAAATGGATGCCTTGTTGTGCCAAGCTTTCCATAATTTTAATGGATCTGGTTAATACCCATTGTGTGAGTGGTTTAATTAGCCCGCATTGTTCTGCTAGAGGCACAAATTCCATGGGGGATATATTGCCGTGTTTTGGATGATGCCAGCGTAGCAGTGCTTCCGCACTCTCAATTTGTTTGGATTTTAGGTTGTACTGAGGTTGCATAAATAGTGCTAAGGAATCGGAATCCAGTGCATTTTTTAGATCTCCCATGAGGGTTAGTCTACGACGACTATAGTTATCAAATTCGCTGGAATATACGGCGTAAGAAGATGCCTCAGTTTTTGCTTTTTCTAATGCAACGTAGGCATGTTGGAGTAGGCTATCTGGTGTGTAACCGTGCTCTGGGAAATAGGCGATACCTACGGCTGCATCAATTTGGATAGACATATCTCGAAATTCTATAGGTTTATCCATGGAATCAACCAATACTTCCGCTGCATGTCGTGCCGTGTTTTTGGCCTTGTCCAATTCCACCAGCATTAAAAAGCTGACGCCGTCGAGGCAGCCTATGCAGAAGTTTTCATTGCCATCTTTTTCTAGTACAACACGACCACGAATTTGTTGGCTAACTTTCTTTAGGCGCTGTGCTGTACGTTGGAGAAGTATATCTCCGCTGCTTTTGCCAAGAGTTTTATTGATTTCACCAAAGCGTGAAAGGTGTACAACAACGACGGCAAAACCGAATTTATGGGCAGCTTCTTTCTCAGTGATGTCTGCAAGGTGACTTTTCATAAAGGCATGATTGGGTAGTCCGGTAATCCCATCATGAGTGATTTGTTTGATGAGTGTTTCTTCTGTTCTTTGCAGCTTTAGTGCTGTTTTGTGTTGTTCTTTTAGTGCGAGGTAACGTTGATGCCGGTCTTTTTTAACATGATAGGCAAGACCGAGAGATAGTAGTATGGCCTCGATAATTGCACCTACTGGCATACCGTATTCTGTTAAAAGGCTCTGTGGGATAGCTTTGAAATTTGCTAAGGCGTATAAAACGCTGCCAAAAATCATGCAGACGGAAGCACCGATAAAGTAGTACACCAGTGGTGATCGGGTGACGAGGCATCGATAAGCAAGCGCGATAACGTAGATGGCGCACACGACGATAAATAGATTATTTATCAAGGCAAAATTAGTTTTGAATAAGAATGGAGTGAGAGAAATACCTAAGGCGATTACTGATAGAAGAGAGCCTACGGTGTAAAGCGTAGGTGCATGCGACGGAGTATCAAGAAACCATTGAATAAAACGAAGAAAAAAGAAAATGGTGGTTCCTGTGGCGCAAGTAATTAAAAACTGGTTACCAATAGCCGTTTCGGTCCACACGACTTGATAGGCCTGGCCGCTGAGCAGTGAAAGTGTGGCGGCAAAAGACCAGATATAGCCAACGTAGTATAGGTAACTACGTTGTTTTACCGAGAAATAAACGAATAAGTTATACAAGCCTAAGGAGAGTAAAATACCTGTCAGGGTTAACCAGACCGCGTTGGTTTTTGCATCCGTCAGCAAGAATGAATTGGGGTCTTCAAGAGTTAGCGGTAGGCGCAAGGAGGTGTCTGAAAAAGCTCGAATGTATATATCTAAATTTTGCTTAGCATCCAACGTTATAGGTGTTAAATAATGACGGTGACTGATGGGTCTGTCAGCATAGGGGCGTGCTCTTCCCATAGCGTAAGAGCGGTTAATCTCATTGTTAGCTGGGTTGACAAGGTAGGTGTCGTATTCAAGAACGGACGGGTATGCCATCCGTAGCCACCAGGTTTTTGTGTCCGCGGACTGATTGTTAACGGAAAATCTCAACCAATGTACGTCTTTGCTAAAGCCGAAGTCGATAGTTTTAGTATTCAGTTTTTGGAAGGTAGGTTGAGTGGAAACAATAAGCAGGTCTTCAATATCTACATTAGCCTTCAAGCTTGACCAATGTTCTACATAGGGTGTGAGGTCAATGGGCGCATCAGAATCAAGCATGATTGAGTCTGGTGAGGCAAAGGAATTGAATGGTAGAAGTAACAACAAGGAAAGTATCAGCGTGGGAAAACTGAACAAGTTGTTATTTTTATGTTTTGTTATTTGTTGAAAGTTGTTCAAAATGACGCCAAGGCTACTGCTTTAGTATTGTGTAGCTTTTATATCAGAACTTGATAACACAAGTGTGTCTTATTTTGTATGAATCTATCAGGCGGCCATTTTCTCCGACGGTTGTTTAATCTATCGATAAAAATAGCACACTAGTTCCGAAAACTTCGTTCTTATCAGAAGGTTAGGTGCTTGTTGCTAGAACAGGTTTAACTTAGTTGATGGGCTGTGTTTGGCGGGTTGTCACTAGAAAATGAACAACTACAAGCACTTATCGGCATAACGCTAGCCGTATATCAGGTGCTTGATCTTAGCTGTAGAGGTAAAAGTCTGAATAAAATGTACTTATAGGGTATATGCCTATAGTAGTTTACCCCGAATCGTGTCCAGTTCAGTTTGTATGCACTCAAATTCATCGGGTTCTGTCACTGGATCCGCTCGCAGCTGTACCGTATTTCCACCCATAACTAGCTGCGGTTCATTCTCTTCCTGTTTAGCTTTCAGGCTAAGTACATCCACCAGTTGCGAGAGCTCTTCGATACTTTGAAGCAGTTTTAGGTCAACTTCGGCTCGATTAATAGGTTTGCGGATGATGGTGTGTTGTGGGCGAGTGCGTTTTGCTTCGGATAGAATACGGACAAAATGATTAAACCGTTCTCGCTTACGCTCTTTGAGGCGATTGGCTCGGTGGGTATCGTTGGACTCGTACGCGATTTTTATTTGTTCACGAAGAGCTGCTATCTCTTGGTCAGCTTGCTGAGCTAAACGTCTTTTGTTGTTCAGTCGGTATTTATCCACTAGGGCAGTGAAAACACGCTCAGTTTGCTTGTTACCTACGGCGAGATTTAATTGCGCTGCCATTTTATTATTTTTCATTAATTAAGCCCGGTATTTAATTCGCGTCCATGAGAATTTACGGGCGTACAAGCTAGCACATTATTTATAAAGAAATAAGTTAAAAAACACTTTTTTTATAGTTTTTGCTGATTATGTGAACGTGTCGTCAATGGATGATTAAATATAATACAAATTTAGCGTTAGTTGGGCCTGTAAAGACACATCCGTGATCTGTTCTCATTGGTGTGTCTTTACATTAACCTTATTAGGCGCCGTAGTAATTTCCTATCCCGGCTTTGCCTTTGTTTTGCATTTCGTCATGGCGATAATGCTCATTTGTCCAGCACACAGGTAGTGGTTCGTTGGATAAAAAGCACAGATCGTTTTTGGCGAGAGATTCTGGATCGCCCATTTCTTCCCCCCAATTTTGTTTGGCAGATACTTGGGTATGAAATGGGCTGATAAGGTCAGCAAGGTTGTCTACATCAACCAAATGACCTGAGGATTTTTGCTTGAGTAACATGACTACCTCCCGTGTTGGAATTTAGTGAGCTAATTATAGTCCACAGGCAGGTATTTTCAGTATGAGCAATCAACCTAGTCATTAGTGGTTGAAATTTGGATGGTAGAATAAGACCAGGAGGCAGGGCGCTGTACACCCTACCTGTATCTTCTGGTGCTTTGTTGTCTTTGTGGGTGTTACAAAGTGGGTACTACAAAAGCTCTCCACCAAATTCGTCGGTTAGATTACCTAAGGCTTTATTGAGCAGAATTTTCATAATAAACGGCGTTAGCTTGCCTTTAATGGAATCTTTAGCTTCGAAATATTGCCGATAGGTAAGCAGTGAACCACCGTTACCGTCACTTTCAATTTGGATCACACCTAGATGTTTGGTTAAAGGGGCGGCAGGGGTTTCTTGAATGCTGTAACTATAGCCAACGTCCTTTTCCCAATAGGTGATATCTTCTGTGAGTGCTTGACCGGTTGCGTCCACGATAGTTCGGGTAGTGCCCTTGTTGGGTTTGCCTGGGGTCATTGATTTAGAATGGTTAACATCTGATACGCTATCGATGCCGGGTATCCAATCACCTACATTTGCGTGGTTAGCTACTAATGCAAAGACCTTTTCGGGAGCTGCATTCAAACGTGCTACACGATAGTACTGTAATGGTGCCGGCGTAAGGTTATCTACCTTTAACTTACCTAATTCGCGCGTCTCAGCGTTGTACTGTGGTTGGTATGATGAGTCTGCATCGACTTGAATGGCTGTGGTGCAAGCGGTTAGTCCTAATATGGCAGCTATGCCAGTAATGCGGGCTAGGTATTTCATGAAAGTATCTCGATAGGATTCGTTATAGTTTTTGGAAGGATGACTATATCTCACTCATCCTTTCATAATATGGGCTTTTGATGCCATCTATGTGTTTGATGCCGCCAATCTATAGGCTCAGAGAATGATGAGGTTATTAGGGAGTTATTTCTTCTGTTCGGTGGTGTTTCCTAAAACTTCACCACCGCTGTGTGAGTTCTTTTAGTGCTAGGGATTAATGGCTGGAATAATAGCCCCCTAAATTGTATTTAAGAGGTTTGGTTGATTAATAGAGGTAAGCCCCCGGTCTTGTCGGGGGTAACCTAATCCATTCGGTCTTTTTGGAAGCGTGATATTTGATCCCTAGTCCAAGTAAGGAGCGGGTACTTACAGGTATTCACCGCCAAACTTATCAGCTAAATTCCCCAGCGCTTTGTTAAATACGAAGCGTCGCCCTGACAGAAATGCTGGTCATGATGGAATCTTCAGGTTCGAAATATTGACGGTAAGTGACAAGAGAGCCTCCATTGCTATCAGTCTCTACTTGCAGCACGGTTAGATGTTCTGTCAGAGGTATATTTGGATTGTCATGAAGACTATAACCGTAATCCAAGCCTTCTTACCAATAGCTGATGGTTTCAACAGCTTCAGTGCCTAAATTTGACACAGCGTATCTCAATTTGCTTTGACTGGGTTTGCCTGGCGTGAGGGAGTAACTATATGAAGTTGACCTAGTTCGCAGGCATGCGCACAGAACTTAGATTGCAAAGGTGATTCAGGGTCTACTTAATTCATGGTGGTACAGGCGCTCAAGCCGAGTATGGCGGCAATGCCTGAAATGCGAGCGTGATTGGCTATGGAGCGAAGCTCTATTTTGGCCTTCGGTCAGTATTGATGAATTTCGCGGTAAAGACCGCTGTGCCGTAGGTTTCGAAGGCCCACTTCATTAACTTGGTTAATGCGTCCATCACCTCATCGTACTCACCGAACACTTGGGTACTCATTCGATTGCTAACTACGTCTAGCGATTTTATCTTTAAGGTCTTAATGAAATTGAGTATGGCAGGTTTGTAGTCATCTTTGAGCGGATAGTAGCTAAGCTCTACGGATAGATACATAGTAATTCTCGCAGTTAAGATTCAGAAAACAGCTTTTGATGATACGTATACTCAAGTACGTATCTAAGGTAAGCGCAAGTGTTTGAGTTATAGCGCTAGGCCTAGAGAAAATGCGTAAATAGGGATGTTGTCCATGAGTGAATTACAAACTGCAGAATACCAAGCCCATGCTTTTCATGATTCTTTCAGTAAGGGGCGGGCTTCTGGACATTTAGAAATCACAGAAAGCAGTATCCACTTTCGAACGGAGCAATCAGGTGAAAAAAAACAGGTATCAATTCCTATTGAGGGGGCTGAAATATTTTTAGGGGGTGCCAGTGACCGATTGGTATTCTTCCAGCATGCCGCTCAGCCTCGCTGGAAGATATATACTTCAGACCGTTCTGTCTTAAATAACCCACGTTTGCAGAGTAATCCTCAAGTCGCGAAACAGTTGTCAAAAGCCAAAGGCACTCGCTTGTTCAACTGGTCGGTGTTTGCTTTAGTCGCTGCACTTTTTATCGCAATCCCCATAATTATAATTTTATTTATGGATTCTTTGAGTGCGGTGATTGCTAAACAGCTTCCTGCTGAATGGGAAGCAGAATTAGGCGAAACTGTCTTTGCACAATATCAAATAAATCACCAATTCTTAGAACAAGAAAAGGCCGATGTATTACTTCAGCCTCTATTAACCCCTTTGTTGGAAAGTGTCTCTACGGATCGTTATCAATTCCATATCAGTATCGCCAATGATTCTGAGGTTAATGCCTTTGCCTTACCAGGGGGATATGTAGTGATTAACTCAGGTTTGATTTTGAAGGCAGATAGTGCGGAAGAGGTTCTAGGGGTGGTTGCTCATGAGTTATCACATGTGACGGAGCAGCATGGTTTAAGAAACATCATCAGTACTGCCGGAATTTACTTAACCGTTGATGCAGTATTAGGTGATGTTAGTGGAATCTTAGCTACCCTATCTAGTGCAGCCCCATTATTGATTAACCAAAGCTATTCTCGTGGCTTCGAGTCAGATGCCGATGAAAAGGGCTATGAACTATTAACCAGGTCTAGAGTAGACCCAAGGGGCTTAGCGAGCTTTTTCGAGAAAATCATCGATGAAGAGAATAAACGACTAGAAACGATAGAAAATGATGACACTCGAGAATTGGTAGAAACGACGCTAGGGTTTCTGAGCAGTCACCCGGCAACGGAAGAGCGAATACAGCATTTGGAAACCCTAGTGGGTGACCATCAAGGCGATTATCGCAGTTTTGATAAAGCGTTTAACCAGCTACAGAGCGAAGTTGGGCTTTTTGTCATTGAAAATGAAGAGACGGACACAGACGAGAGAGATACAGGAAAAAATTTATAGGATTTTTAAGTCGACTTTAATTATACGAGCGTCGATTAATAGCCTTGAATAAAGGAGCAAAGGATGAAAGCTGAAATAAAGGGCAGTGCCGCATTTGCCTACTTGGATGTTGAGCTAGATGAGGGGGAAACTATCACCACCGAGTCTGATGCTATGTCGAGTATGGATGCAGATCTAGATTTGACGGCGCAATTTAATGGTGGCTTCTTCACAGGGCTTGCGCGTAAATTTTTTGGTGGAGAAACGCTATTCATTAGTAAATTCACCAACAATGTAACAGGAACTAGACGTTTAACCCTCGTTCAGCCGACGCCCGGTGAAGTTAAATGCATTGAATTGAACGGCGATAGCTTCTGTTTGCAGCCTGGTGCATTTTTGGCGTGCACTGATGGTGTTGATCTCGGTGTGCGTTGGGCGGGTTTTACTTCTTTTATTGCTCGTGAAGGGTTATTCAAGTTGGAAGTAAGTGGTAACGGGAAGCTTTGGTATGGGGCCTATGGCGCTTTGTTGGAACGAGAAATTGATGGTGAGTACATTATAGATACTAGTCATATTGTGGGATATGACCCCAGTATAAAATTAAAGTTACAGCTTGCAGGCGGTATTTTTTCCAGTTTATTTGGTGGTGAAGGTTTAGTGACGCGGGTCGTTGGTAAGGGAAAAGTAGTGATTCAAACGCGAAGTATTGCCGGGCTTACCAGTTGGATTAATCCAAAGTTTCCTATGTAGTGGGCGAATAGTGTTGATAAGGATAGCATCATGAAAATAGAACTTTTACATCGACCTGGCAATACGGCAGCCAAGGTAACATTAAACCAGGGTGAGGTTATTACGGCTGAATCTGGTGCCATGATTGCTATGAGTGGAGACATGGATATCACTACCACCACACACAAAAAGAAAAGTGGCGGTTTTCTAAAGGCACTTAAACGGATGGTTGCTGGCGAATCACTTTTCCTTAATCACTTTGAACCTAAGGGAGTGAGTGGTGAGGTTATTTTCGGCACGGCGTTAGCAGGCGACATGATGACGTTGAACCTCGATAACGAGAGCCTCATCGTACAGGGCAGCTCTTTTTTAGCGTGTCAGGAAGAGATTGATATTGATTTAGGTTGGCAGGGCTTTAAAAGTATATTTTCTGGCGAAAGCATGTTTTGGGTAAATCTAAAAGGTCGAGGTGAGGTTATTGTTTCTTCCTTTGGTGCAATTTATCCCATTGACGTAGACGGTGAAATGATTGTGGATAGCGGTCATATTGTTGCCTTCAATGAAACGCTGGATTTTACGATAACTAAGGCTGGAAAAAGCTGGTTGCATTCGTTTTTAGGAGGCGAGGGTTTAGTCTGCAAATTTCAGGGTAAGGGCACGGTTTGGTGTCAGTCCCATAATCCTAATAGTTTTGGTTCTAGTTTAACATCCGGTTTACGAGCACGACGTGCCTAATTTTATATTTTGATATATTTAAAACATGTCATGTTTTGTTTATGACACAGGGAGATAAAAAATGTCAGCCGCAGATTACACCGTAAAAATTACCGGCATTAGCGCTTATCAAGACTCTGAAACGGCCATGGAGGCCTTTGCGAAATTATTCAAAATCAGCAAAGAGAAAGCAGAACAAACCATGGCTAAAGCGCCGGTTGTGATAAAAAATGGTGTGGATGCCTCAACTGCAGAAAAATTCCGAGGTGCGCTCGTTAAAATAGGTGTGGAATGCTTAGTCGAAGGCGGTAGTGCTGAAGTTAGCGATGTAAGTGATGATGTCGATGGTGATGTGACTAAAGGCGTAACTAAAGGTGTAGTTAAGGAAAGTATTACTAGTGCACCGCAAGAAATTGCTAGTACTGTTGAGAGCAAAGCCGTTAATCAGATAAACGCGGACAAGTTAGATCAAAATAATATTGAGCCTACTTCTGCAGACAATGAAACGCCGCCAGAGGTAGCGTCAATCGCTGAAGGTGATGAGAAGTCTCAACCAGAGCTTCAATTTAAAATTGAAGGCCGACCAGATTACAGCTTTGTGACGGTGCAATTGCCCGCAGATCAAACCATTAAGGTGGAAGCATCTGCGATGGCTACAATGGACACCTATATACGGATGAAAACTAAGCTGCGAGGTGGGTTAGGTCGATTTATCTCAGGTGAGTCATTATTTATAAATGAGTTTACGGCCGAGCATGGAGCCGGTGAAATAGGCATTGCGCCCTCTGCGCCGGGTGATATGACCCATGTTTTTTTGGATAACGACACTATTTTTCTACAAAACTCTGCGTATGTGGCATCAGGGATGGATGTGGCTGTAGAAACAAAATGGCAAGGACTGACAAAGGGTTTTTTCTCGGGTGAAAACTTATTCTTAATTCGTTGTTCCGGAAAAGGTGATCTGTGGTTTAACACCTATGGAGCCATGTTGGAAATTGATGTCGCCGGTGATTATGTGGTTGATACCGGAAATATAGTAGCGTTCACTGAAGGGTTAGATTATGACATCACCAAAGTGGGCGGTTATAAATCATTGTTCTTTTCCGGAGAAGGTTTTGTCTGTCGTTTTTCAGGTCAGGGTAAGGTATGGATTCAAACCCGTGGAGTGGACGCCTTTGCTGCTTGGGCTCATTGGTTTCGACCGGTGAAGAAGAAGGCTGAATAGACCAGTGAAAGTGGCTTATTGTAAAGATCTTAATAAGTTGATGTCAGTATGGATGATGGTATGAATAGAATCAGTTTGTTATAGCTAACTTGAATCTGCGTACAGTTAAGGAACACTTAACAGTACTTTTACTGCGCTGGTATCCGCATTACCGCTGACATAACCAATCATATTTGGGTTGTCTGCAACAAGTTCTATGACTTCATCGTCATCCAAAACGGTTTTAGGTGGTTGGCCTCTACCAGTAAAGATAAGTCGAGACCAATAGGCTTTTAGTTGGCTGGCATTTTTATTAGCTATCTTAGTATAAAACTCATCACGTGGGGCTTCACCTTCATCTTGGTCTAAGGGGATGACTCTAGTACCCTCCAGTGCCTTATCTTTGCCTAGGAAAATTCTAGAAATAGTGGCTGCAGGAGCATTGGCACTAGACATGCTTGGGTGTGCCACAACCTTTACTTCCGCCTGTATGATTCCTGGCGCAGTTATTGCGAGAAGAGGAATAGTATTGTTGAATA
>Ga0105348_1002796_pt1 | contig 10084 bp, 9 predicted proteins | sample EN8Hudsemesocosm_2_FD_83504 | JGI IMG/M metagenome (GOLD analysis project Ga0105348, IMG submission 83504) | Methane-oxidizing microbial communities from mesocosms in the Hudson Canyon - EN8C Hudson Canyon | ecosystem: Environmental > Aquatic > Marine > Cold seeps | place: Hudson Canyon...
CCTGAGCGCTGAAAGGTAGGCGTTCAGATGTACGCTTTATGGGTTAGTCACGGTTTATACAAAGCATTTACTACGCGCACACCATAGCAACTAGAACTCCTGCCTATTCAGTGCCTTTAAGATCGCTCTCAAGTACACATGGGCCATCTATTCTCATAATTTTCCCGCTGTCTAGTTCTCTAAGCTCAATACCTCCGCTAAAGAGGTTCCTGATGCTACTTTCAAGCGCTCGCCCTTCGTAAATTTGCAGTGACCCTGAATAACAGCTAACGAGAATCACTGTTTTTCTGATTCTTATTTCATTTTGAACGAACATGATAATTGACCATAGGAACGCTCCAACAAACAGCATAGCGACAGTATCAACAACAAGCTTCGACATATGTATTCTCCGTTAAGTATTCTAAATATCCTACTCAGCATACGGGAGAAATATTTAACGCAAGTGCCGAAGTTTAAGAAAAAAAACGTATACGGAACAACCCTTTTTCAACTACTAGACGTCTTCGAGAAGAAGAAAGCTAATTTATGCTAAAACGTAGCTTAGACAGCAGTTAATGATCACCGCAATTAGAGGATAGTATGGCGTTGCAATGCATAATTAACGTCAATCTTGAGAAGGCAATCCAAGCTTTAGCTTAGTCGTAAATACACCAGTTACTTTATTGATTGTGAGGAGTTAACGGCATAATGATTTACCGACAACTATGCCATTTTTAGTAGGCCGACTCAGAATGAATAATTAAGCGCTAATTCAACCCCGCCCTTCAAAGGAATCACGCTAACATGATCGGATTTTATTTCTCGCTCTGCGATTTTTTCCACTACCCATAGTACCGCACCGAAGCCATGCCAGTAGATCATATTTTGCTTAAACCGTTCACGTTTGGAGTACGTTTCGTCGGACAGTACATGGGCATTGTATTGCCCTAAACCGACAAACCCTGATGCGGTTAGTACACGTTCAGCGTCCGACCCGCTGGCACCCAGAGCTAAGGGTGAAATTGCCGTCACTAGCCATCCGTAAGCTTGCGGTTCCGCTGCTGCCATTGCGGCATTTGCTACCAGCATTCCCTCGACGACTGCGCCGGTGACTAATATTTTTGAAAACGACGATTCTTTAGTTTCAACCTGACTGCCATCCGCATACACGAATATTGAACTGAAAAGTAGAATCATTGCGGCGATAATTTTCATCGTGGTGCTGTCCTTGTTTTATGGACATGATCATCCGAAAATGAACATATCCTTGGTTTTCCATTGTTAGAATTCGAAGAATTTTTTGGGCAGCCGACTAACGCTGCTGAAGACGCTCGAGAACTGTCATCGCATCATGTTGTCCGGATCGAATACCTGCCGATTTGACGCGTTCGTCCAACGCGTTTTCAGCAAACTCAGAATCAACGTCCAATATGGCAACGTTTACTACCTGATGACGAAGCTGGCGCTCTTCTATGCCTTGAAGCGACGCCTTCAGTTCGGACAAACAATGATTCATACTCATTCCGCTTTGGTTGGACACGCCTTGCAGTGCCCCGTGCGCCTCATTTGCTTTGAGGACGACGAGTTGATGGTTATGGCTTTTTATATGTTGAATAGCCCTCTGGATATCTTTAGCCACCCTCTGTTCGATCAACCTAAGTTGAGATAAACGCGCCCGTTGGTCCTGCAGCTCTATCTCATCTTCTGCGATATGCGCGGCGATATCTTGTGCCAGCGCTTGGTCACTTTCTAACGCCTCAAGGGCCTGAAGTTCGCGGACGTCAATCGCTTTCGATTGCTCATCAGTAGCACGGGTGATAAGCATTATCTCGGCTTTTACAGAGGCTAAATGGAGTTTGCTTTGTTTTATGAGCGCTTGTGCTGAACGTATTTCCTGCTCGAATACACAGATGTCGTTTCGTTCAATCAACGCATAAGCTGGCGCTTGTGCTTTTGCCGTTATTAGGTGTCGTAATTTCGAATATATATTCATTATTTACTCCGTATATTCTTTCATTAGTTGTTGGGCTTTCGCTTCCGAGATTCGATTGATAATCCGCTCGCCTTCATGCTGATCACGCATAGTCTTTGACAATGTGATCGTGCTGCTCACTAAGAAAAGTGAACAAAGGCCAAAATAAGCTTTCATCATGAAATTAATCTCACTAAAAATGACACCGCCTATCATTGCAGTCAGCGCGACGCCAAAAGATGCCTTTACGAAAAACAGCCAGCCTGCTGAATTACTTTGAATAGATTCGTTCATCTTTGTCTCCATCGTATGTTTGAGGTGGCTGCAGGCTCTACCATTCGATACCAACTGACAACAACAAAGATAAACAGTGCAGTTATCAGCACCAAAGGTATTAATATGCAATACTATTAATAGTTTCTTCTGAAAGAGATTTCAAAATGGCACAGACCACGGCATTAATTCACGCACTAAAAAACGCACTTAGACAGCATGGAAAACGCTACTCGGATATTGCAGATGCACTTGAAATAAGCGAATCAAGTGTGAAGAGATTATTTTCTGAAGAATCGTTCAGTTTGAAACGTATCGACCTAGTCTGCCAGCTGATTGGAATAGAAATCACTGACCTACTAACACTGATGCGGGATGAGAAAAAAATTCAATCATTGAGTGTCGAGCAGGAAAAAGAGTTAGTGTCGGATATTCCGCTATTGTTAGTGGCAAATAGCGTACTAAACCGCTGGTCTTTTTCAGACATTAGCAAACATTATCAGTTTGAATCACTTGAGCTCATTCGCCACTTGGCCAAACTCGATCGGCTACGTCTAATCCAACTACTGCCGAATAACCGAATCAAAATGTTGGTGGATCGAGATTTTAGTTGGCGACCACATGGACCAATCAACCAGTTTTTCGAAGAACAAGTAAAAAACGAATTCTTCAATAGTCGCTTTAACCAACCCGGCGAAAAACGATTATTTATGGTAGGGATGCTTTCCCGTGCGTCAAATGCAGTTGTACAGCGCAAACTTGAAAAATTGTCTGAGGAATTTCATACCCTACACCGTGAGGATGAAAAACTGCCGCTTCCAGAAAAGTTTGGCACAACGGTGGTAGTGGGTATGCGGCTTTGGGAACCAGAAGTTTTTTCATCAGCACGTCGGGAGCCCGACACAAGGAAGTTCTAACAGGTAAACCTTCGAACAATATGATTTGAAGGCCTTTAGCAATTGTGCCGTCTATTGAATACTCAATGGCTGAGACGGTTGATTTCATTTGAGCGTTAGGGTGATGATGAGGATCTTCGAAGGTGAGCGGTGTATAACTATCTTTAATGATAGCCACTTTATGTTTTTTTAAGCCTTCGTGAGGGTTAGGCCAACTTATAGAGTTCGAACTTCGCGACGGATATTACTCCGCGCTTTATCCTCAAGCGCTAAGAAAAAACCTTCAGTCGAATATATCCGCGCTCTACTTAAGAATTTCAGTAACAAAGATTTTCGCTTTTTACGATACAAGTAGTAAGGGACTCTGCGAAACTCGTGCCTGACTCCATCAGAATATTCTGCGTAGACATCTTCAGATTGTCCGAGCACAGATAGGTCAATATCTAAGATCAGTCTCTCATCAGAGACGTCAGGTTTTTTGGTATGTGAAGTCGCATTAATTAGACGCACGACGAGATCAGTACTCCGACTACTCACTTGGGATTGCTCAAGGAATTGACGCGCCCACTCTGCGCTGTTGAATTCATTCGTTGTCGAGTACGGTTGATAAACAGCATCATGAAACCACAGTCCGAGTTCAAGTTCGCCTTTATGCTCAGCGAGACTTTCATACTTGTCTAGGGTAGTTAAAACCGATTCAAGATGTGCAAGGGTGTGATACCGTCTATGCGCCTCTGAATATGACCTTATTAACGCGTCAAACGTTTCCTTATTCTCCTTCATTCCCATACGCGTCATAAGTTTTTTCCAACGAATAAGCAGCATCATGTGGCCCTCGGTGCGTCATCTTTTCTCAGGCCCAGAGCCTGCACAAGATTCTTGCCTGACAGAACTAGGTATAGCCATGCCTTTCTCCAGCGATTCCCTAAAAGAACGATATGGATATGCCACCCCTTTTCCCTTCGGGAGCTATAGCCACTGTATAGAATAGAAAATGCTTCAGGGTCTCCTACCAAGGTATGGGCGAGTTGTTTTGCTCGACAAACTCCTAGATTCATCATTTCGGTAATTTCAACGGCAGAAGGCTCTCCTTGAACGACAGGGAAAGCTAAAATGTAATAGTTTGGTATGAACTCTCTCTTGATTCTCATTAACCGACATTGATTACCTGATACTAATCCAAATGACTCGTTCATCTTTCAACTCTCCCAACAGGACAATTCAAAAATCTTTTAATTGGTCAAGCAACCAACTTAAAAGCATCCTATCCAAAAAGTAGCCAAAAGAAAAGTATTTTGGTTAAATAACCAAAATACTTTTCTTGACTTGGAATTTTCAAAATGGGTCGCCCTCAAAATACACAGCAAAGAAAACAAGAAATCGTCAGCGCACTTCTTCGCGTAATGGCTGAGCATGGATATGAAAAGGCATCTGTCCAGGTCATTGCTAAAGAAGCTGGATTAGCACCTGGACTGATTCACTATCACTTCAAAACTAAGCAAGATATTTTACTTGCGCTGGTTAACTGGATCGCGTCTTCAGCGACTGAACGATTTCAGAAAATGGAAAGCGATATCAACGCACCTTGGGACAAGCTTGAAACCTTTGTAAAAGCGCGCTTAGAAACTGGCGATACCCAAATGCCCGAGGTCGTGTCTGCGTGGGTTGTTATCGCTGGAGAATCACTTAGGCAACCAGAAGTAAAAAAAATATACCAAGATTTGATTAATCATCAGCTTAAAATGCTAGAAAAAATGATCGCAGACGTTTGGGCTGGAAAGTCAAAAGAAGATAAAGATGTCATTCATTTGAGCGCTATTGTGATGGCAGCGATGGAAGGCGCTTTTCAGCTATCGGCCACAGCGAGTGAGGTCATGCCAACAAACTACGCGTCTAGTTCCGTATTAGCGTTAATCAAAAACCAAATTAAAAACTAACAACGATTAAATTCGGCCTTGGCTTTAATAACCCGAATCAAACGTAGATCATGTTTGTCGGTATTATAAAAACTGCATATTTCAGGCTAAAAGCTCTTTCAGATTTCCATATCACTCTCGTCATAATAAAAGCTCGTTTTCAAGTAAGATGATCGCTTTCGCGTACATTCATCTTCAGGCAACTTAATCTTTGCTGTCTTTTTAATCGCTTCAAGCGCAGCGTGATCCAATGCATTATGACCTGAGGCCTTTTTTAATGTTACCTGTGAAAGCTCGCCATCTTCATTAAAACAAAAACTTGCCACGCCTTTGTACCTCAATCCATCGCTTTTTGGAGCAGTATAATTTCCCATGATTTTCTTAAGAGACTCGGCCAAAAATTCATTGTATTTTTGATGCTGACGATGATCAGGTCGAAAGATATTGCATGCGGTGCTAGTAGCTTCGTCCGCTAAAGGGCGGCATAACTTGCCAGGCGGTACGTCGACACCCATCGCCCAAAGACTGTTCTGAGCATATTTACTCCCTCGACTAGCGCCGAGGCGGTACCACTTAATCGCTTCGGTTTTATCTTTCTTGACCCCTTTACCGTGTTGAAATGCAAACCCTAAAGCAGCTTGTGCTGGAGGATATCCACTCTCCGACGATTGATAGAACAATGCTAAAGCAGCGCTCTGATCAACATCTCCGCCGTGCCCTTTGCCGTATAATGACCCTAAATTATGCTGTGCCACGGGATTACCGCTTTCAGCGGCTAATTCATACCACCTGCGAGCCTCCTTGTAGCTTTGATCGATACCTAAACCCTTTTCATATGCGAAGCCAACGTCAACTAGCGCACGAACATAACCTTGTTCAGCTGCCTTATAAAAAAATTCAAAGGCAGCTTCTCGATTAACATCGACACCTTGTCCTTTAGCGTATAGCAAGCCTAAATTATGTTGTGCAACAGGACTTCCTCGTTTCGCAGCTAGCGCATACCAATGACGCGCGTCTACAAAGCTTTGCTCCGTCCCTTGACCTTTTTCATATGCGACGCCAACGTCAACTTGCGCATCGATATCGCCCCGTTCGGCGGCTTTGTAATACCACTCGAAAGCGGTAGTATGATCAACCTCAACCCCTCGTCCATTTGCATAAAGCAATCCTAAATTGCGTTGAGCGGTTGTACTGCTATGCTCCGCAGCTAAACGATACCACTTGCGTGCTTCGCTATAGTCTTGCGTCACGCCATACCCGTTTTCGTATAGATAGCCCAAATCTACTTGTGCATCAGCATTACCCTGCTCTGCTAACAGATGAAACCACTTCAATGCCTCCCGATAATTAGGTTCGTTTAGCTCATAAGCATAGAGATATCCAAGATTTTGTTGCGCCTCGATATGGCCCTGCCTAGATGCCGACAAAAGCCAGTGGAGTGCCTGCTCTGTATCTGTCGGCAGAGAACCCCCATACAAATACTCGAGCCCGAGTGATAATTGCGCGTCAACGTCGCCTAGCCTAGCCGTTATGAGTAATTGCTCGATCCCGCGGAGACTTTTAAGGTAATTACAAGCTTCAGAGTTGTTCGCATCACAGGACCGTATTAAATACTCCCGAGCGGCAACAATGTCTTTAGCTATACCATCACCTTCATACATCATTCTCCCATACATATACTGACTGTAGGGGTCGCCCATGTTTGCACTTTCTTTGAACAATGAACGCGATTTTTTTATATCACGAAGTGTTCCTATTCCTTCATCAAACAACCAAGCAAGTAGTCTAATCCCTCTTGGATTGCCTGACTCTGCCGACAGTTTTGCCCATTCCACAGCTTGCATACGTGACGACTCGCTCTGCTCATCTAACAGGTAGATAGACAGATCAAACTGTGCTTCGCTATGCCCCCTGTATGCAGCTTTTTTTAACCAGACAACGGCTTCCTCCCGTTGTTTAATGTCATCTGACTGACTAAGCAATACAAACAGCCTATGCTCCCCCGTGGAATCAAGCTCTTCAGCCGCCGCTCGGTAGAACTTTATTGCAACCTCTGTGTTTTGGGAGACGTGAAAGCCATTTTCATACATCCAGCCCAAGAAAGTATAAGCTTGTTTTAAACCTTCTGTCGCAGAGTCTTCGATAAGGCTAAGGGCGTGTGCAGTGTCGTGACTCCCGCGATTTAAGTACGCTATTGCAAGGCGGAATTTAGCGGATAGCCCCCCAACATTGAGTGCGTTGATATAATTTTCGACAGATAGCTTAGGGTTTTTTTGTATTGACTCCCCACCGAATTCATAAAGCAGTCCGAGCGTAAAGAACGACTTCATATCAAATAGTTTCGCCCCCTGTTGAGCTAAACTCAGCGCTTGCGCTTTATTCTTAGGCAAACCAAAATGCTCGCCTAAATCGGTTCTATAAATCCAACTCAAAGTCCCGTATGCACCGGGTATATCTCTGTTTTTTGCATCCAAGAGATACTCGACTGCAGATTTAGACGACTTATCGTCTTTAACCGTTTTTAACGCTAAAGATGCCCATTCTAATTTGGTCTCGTCATCGTTCGAGCTTTGCATATGAGCCAACCAATGCAGCGCCTTAGACCGATCAATTCCAGCGGCATGATTGTAAGTATAAGATTCGACCAAACTAACCATCGCATGCAGGCTACCTAAATCCGCCGCCTTAGCTAGCCAAGAGAAGGCTAGTTCATAATCAGTCTGGGCCCATAAATCATCTAAATACAACCGCCCCAATAGATAGGCCGCGTATTCATTGGCTTGTCCTGCGGCTTCATGTAAAAGCTCCAATGCATGCTCGACACTTTGTTCGACGCCTTGACCGTTTAAATGCATGAGCGCCAGTTCGACTTGCGCGTAGCTGTTGCCATTTTTTATTGCGCGCTTAAGCCACTGGATGCCCAACAAGGTATCTTGAGAAACATTCACGCCGTCTAAATATGTCATGGCTAAATAATACTGTGCTGTATCGATTTGTTGCTCCGCAGCATCGTTAATTAACGCCAGTCCTTTATCAATGCTTTTATCAACGCCCATTCCATTCAAGTACGCTAATCCCAAATAGTATGTGGCGTCATAATAATGCTGGTCGCTCGCAATCTGGAACCAAACAACCGCCTTGGAATAATTTCGTTCCACTCCCATCCCGTTCTGATATGCGTCTCCAACCCTAAGCATTGCATACAACGAACCATGATCCGCTGCTAACTTCCACCAACCAAATGCCTCTTGATGGTCCTGAGGCACGCCCTTACCTTTTTCATATAGATCGCCGAGTAATGTATAGGCATCAATATCCTTCTGCTCAGCGGCTAAAGAAGCCCAATAAAAAGCGGCATCATAATTAACACCTGAAAAAGAATCAGCCATATACACTCTGGCTAACTCTGACTGGGATGGCGCATGCCCTTTTCTTGCCGAGCGGGTTAACCAAGCCACCGCCGTTTCGTAGTTTTGAGAAACATGTAAACCATAAGCGTAGTAATAACCGACAACATACTGACCATACATATCGCCTTTGTTAGCGATGGCTTGAAAGAGGTTGAATGCTTCTTCGTAATTTTGTTGACCGAACGTACCTTCTTCGTATGCAACCGCTAAGGACCATTGAGACATAAACCCAAGCCTCATTGCTAGAGCAGCTAACTGCTCAATAACTTGGTGATAGATCTCTTGTTTAGGTTCAGATAGTTCTTCGTTTACGCAGTACGCAGGGTCAAGGAGCTCGCAATCATCATTGCTTATATCCGATGACAATACGCTCGCTGAGACAAAAATAAGGACGACTAAAAATAGGTACTTCACGATACAGTAGGTAAACGATCTTAATGCGATGAGGACCATAGTTTAAATCAGACCACCTAAGCTTGCCGAGCATCGCGTCTAATAGTTACCTTTTTATCTTTCAAGGCAATCAACACTGTGCAGACAAAACTTGGAATATAAGTCCGACATTCAGTCACTTTCGCCGCTCTGCCTAAATGGAAACAATTGCTGCCTGATTAGCCCGTCAGGCACATAGTCTCCTTTCACGCCATAGGATGAGGGCCATTCTTGATCGGCTTTGACTGCCGTGCCAAACAAGTAGTCAATAAAAGAGAAATGCGCCGCATAGTTTTTATCTATACCTTCTTCGTCGGAAGCATGATGCCAATGATGAAACTGAGGCGTCACTAGCACGTACTTTAGCCAACCGAAATTGATTTGCACATTTGCATGATTAAACACAGCTTGAAACCCGACGATGATCACGTAAGCATCGATGATTTCTTTTTCAAACCCTAATAAGAAGATAGGCGTCAGAACCAAAGAGCGCGTCAAGAGAAGTTCGATAATGTGCTGACGAGAACCTGCCAACCAGTCCATGTATTTCACGCTATGATGAATGGCATGTAAACGCCAAAATAGTGGAACTTCATGATAGATACGATGTGAAAAGTACTGCACTAGGTCTGCCACAAATATCACTAGGAATAACTGTAAAAGAAAAGGAATCCCTGAAATAAATGCCTGAGTGTTAGCACTAACAGCCCAACCAAATGCGCTATTTACAAACTGGTTAGCGACAAGTAACGCAAACCCTATTAGCAAGTGGTTAACAAAAAAGTGATCAAAATCCGTCTTCCAATGCGGCCGAAGAATCGGCTGACCGCGAAACGGAAGAAGTTTCTCCAAGGCTATGAAAATAATGGTCGACCCAAGTAGATCCAATACGAACCAATCTAGTCCGAGATAAGGCGTATTGTCAGGAAAGTCACCCACTTCAATTCTGTGTCCTCCCAGAGCGATGCAGGTCACGACAAGCGCTAACGCTGCACCACCTAGACGCTTATTTTTATTTCGCACCAAATTCAGTAAAGCCAGCGCCCCGGCAATGACGAGCGCTACGAACATGACATCTCGTAAAAAAGGAACATCGTAAGATTGACGTAGTTCAGGTGTCGTAAGGTATTCGGGGAAGTGAAATGCAATGACGCCAAGCAACGACAAGCCGGATAAAAAACAGGCGACTATACCGCTAGTCAA
>Ga0105348_1002797_pt1 | contig 10084 bp, 6 predicted proteins | sample EN8Hudsemesocosm_2_FD_83504 | JGI IMG/M metagenome (GOLD analysis project Ga0105348, IMG submission 83504) | Methane-oxidizing microbial communities from mesocosms in the Hudson Canyon - EN8C Hudson Canyon | ecosystem: Environmental > Aquatic > Marine > Cold seeps | place: Hudson Canyon...
TACCCTGAATCATGATAAGCATAGGCGCTTGTAGTACCATCCCAGCCATAAATACTTAGATCTGTTCCGCCATTACTGAATGTTAGCGGTGCGCCGCCCGCTTCATTTGTCACGGGAGGCTCTGAATCAAAATCAAATGTCGCTGCGAATGAAGCCGTGCTAAGAAGCATTGCGGCGGCTAGAGTCCCTAATCCCAATTTGTAAAGCATACCAATCTCCATTAATTATCCGTCTTGTGCGGTTGATGTTTGCCTTGGTTACAAAGCATATAATATGCCAGTATTATATTTCTATTTAAAAACAACTAGTTAAGACATCCTACGATTAACCAAGAATTCATTTTGTAAATTTATTCGACGCTTCTTGGAGATTGCTGCGTATTTGCTATATTCCCTTTGCAAAGCGCTCCAAAATTAACGAGAATCAAAATGGCTTATGTGCTCATCTAATCACCTAGAAGGATTTACCATGTTTGTTAAGCCCATTATTTGTATTTTCGTAACTTTAGCTGTGTTATCCGGTTGTAGCTCCAGTATCACCTCCAGCGAATTGCCCTTGGACTACTCATCAGTCGTTAGGGATGAATATAAGCTGGGTGTTGGCGATAAGATTTCTGTAAGCGTTTGGAAAAATCCAGAGTTGTCAGCCAAGGCTACCATTCGGCCCGACGGAATAATTACGGTACCTCTAGCAGGTGAGTTTTCGGCTGCTGGCTTGAGTCCGGTGGCTTTGAGGGCAAAAATCACAAAGAAACTGTCGGTTTATATAAAAAAGCCTCAAGTTACGGTCACGGTATCAAGCACGTCAAGTGCAGAATTTATTCAACGTGTTCGAGTAACTGGAGCGGTTGAAACTCCTTTATCTGTACCTTGGAGGGAAGGAATGACAGTATTAGATGTAGTGCTAATGGCTGGAGGAGCAACAGAGTTCGCGTCTGAGAACAATGCTAAGCTTTATCGAAAAGCAGAAGGTAGCGTAAAATCTTACCCGATTAAATTGGAGGATATCTTAAGGAGGGGCCGCCTAGAGACAAATTATGCGTTGGCTCCGTCCGATATCATCACAATACCTGAGCGCCTGTTTTAGACAAGGAAGGTGAGAATGTTAAATCTTTATGAGCAAAAATCCCTGCGTGTGGGCGCGGTGTGTGGAGCGGCTTTGGCCTGCTTCACGTGGAGCGGCCAGCTCTTTGCTGCAGGTTTTTCTGAAATAAAAGACGAACACCCGAAGCATTTTAACTTCAGTGTTGGAGCGAAAACAGAGTTCAGTGATAATGCCACGAAGACCTTGGTTGATACTGTTGATGAAAGACAAGATGTTTACGATATTGATTTAAGTGGTGCTTGGTCCGCTTCCCTGGTGGCGATTGAAGCCGACTATAATTTCAAGGAGAGGGTGTTTTCTGAGTCCTCAGAGCCTGATTTGTCAACTGTCGAAGGGGAGGCTACTGTAAGGGTTTTACCGGACAGGCCTTTTTTTGGAAGCATTATGCATTCACGTCGCCGGGTACTTACTGGTCCAGCTGAGATTGCTCTTTTTGGTAATTTTGATAATAGAGATATTTTGCGGGGAGAAGCCGGCCTTGCGCTATCTCTAAGTTCTGTGGATACTTTATCTTTTGTTCCATACGTTACAAACATTGAATTTGGTGAAGATACTGGGCTGGACAGCGAACGCGTGGGGGGAGATCTTCGTTGGCGGAGGCAAATGTCAAAAACTAATGAAATCAATGTAGTGGGGGCTATTTTTGAGAGCACTCATGAAGAGCCGGAGAGAAGCTATGATTATGAGCGCTGGTTAGTAGGCTATCAGGTTAGCTTGCGTCGCATACGTTATAGAGTAGACGTTGGTATCAATAAAATCATGCCTGAGCTTGGCGACAATGTTGATGGACCTTTTTATGACGTGTCGATAGAGTACGCGGGAAATACACACCAGCTAGCTTTTAGCGCTTCTCAGGAGCTGACTGATTCCTCTATGGGGAATGGCAGTGATGGTAGGGAATCTTCCTTTAGTATCCGTTCTGCTTCAGGCGGAAATGCAGATCAGATAAAAGTAGAGGAGTATGAGATTGAGTATTCTTTTCATGGCCCATGTGCGCGCTGTGAAGTGAGTGCCAATATTACGAGCACAAAGGAATCTTATATTAATTTGATTGACCGGGATACCAAGGAAGAAAAGGGGGCACTTAAATTGACTTATAAGTTCTCACCGAAAACTACTTTGATTTTCAAAGGGGGTATTTTAGACACTGAATTTCGGCGTTCTACTTACAGCGACTATAGGGAGACTAAGGGAGAGATAAAATTACAGTATAAGCCCGGAAAGCACTGGGTGTTCTCTTTGTTTGCGACGATAGAAAAGCGTAATAATGATGAACTCCTTAATGATTTTCATGATGATTATTCAGAAAAAATACAAGGAGTATCTATAAGGTATCGTCTTTAGTCATCAGCGATTTTGGCTAATTATGTATTAATATTATATTTTTTTAGTAGGTCGTAAAGAGTAGGTCGCGTCACTCCCAGTAACTTGGCTGCTGCAGATATATTGCCGTCAGAAACAATAATCGAATGTTTAATCGCGGAAATTTCCGCATTTTGCCTTACCTGCCTTAGGTTTAAGCTAAGTTCTTGAGCTTCGCTTAAGCCTATGTCTTCCAAAGTAATACATTTGTCTTCAGCCATAATAACGGAGCGCTTTATTTTATTTTCCAGTTCTCGAATGTTGCCTGGCCAGCGATAGCTTTCTATCGCGGTACTTGTATCAGGCATAAAGCCGGTTATTTTCCGATTGTGTTGCTCCGTGAATTTTTGTAGAAAATGTCTAGCTAGTAAAATTCTGTCACCCGATCGTTCACGCAAGGGAGGAATATTAATTTCCATTTCACATATGCGGTAGTAAAGGTCTTCCCTGAAGGTGCCGTCCTTTACCATGTCGGTGAGGATTTTATTGGTAGCACAGACTACTCTGACATCCACAGCTATCTCCTGGCGTCCGCCGACACGTTCGATAACTCGTTCCTGTAAAAATCGTAGCAGTTTTGCCTGTAAGTTAAGAGGCATATCCCCAATTTCATCTAAAAATAATGTTCCACGATCTGCCGCTTCAATCTTTCCAGGAGACATTTTTGAGGCGCCAGTAAAGGCACCTTTTTCGTAACCAAATAGTTCGCTTTCCATAAGCGTTTCTGGGACAGCTGCGCAGTTGATCGCAACAAAGCGTTGTTCTGATCGGGGGCTAATTTTGTGTATCGCTTTTGCGAGAACTTCTTTGCCTGTGCCGCTTTCACCAAGCAGTGTGCAGGTTACATTGGTTGGAGCGATTTTCTCAAGGGTGTGACAAATTCTAAGCATCGCCGAATCGGCTGTAATGATGCCGTGTAGGTAGCTGTGCTGTTGTTCCTGTAAGTGTCGATTCCTATTTTCGAGCTCGTGCATTTGATGTGCGCGCTGAACAATAAGGTCTAGAGTGTCTGTATTGACAGGCTTTTGATAAAAATCGTAAGCGCCCATGGCAACCGCCCGTAATGCATTTTCATAGTCTGCATTTCCGGTAACGACAATAATTTTTGTACCAGGCGCAAGTTTGGATATTTCCTGAACACACAAAAAACCCTCTTCAACGCCTTCGTCGTCGGGCGGCAAGCCGAGATCCTGTAGAATAACCGCTGGTTCGTGAAGCCTAACGGCTGCAATTGCTTCACCGCGATTGCCTGCAATGACAACATTGTATTGGTCAAAGTGCCACCTAAGTTGCTTTTGTAGGCCGGGGTCATCTTCAATAATAAGAAGTGTCTTTTGTTTTCCGTTTGAGCTCATTTAGTGGCCGTCTTGGTTAGCGGTAAATTGATCTTGAAAGTAGTGCCCTCTCCTGGGGAGCTTTCAACGCTCAGCGTTCCTTTGAGTTGAGTGACTATTTCTTTCGCTTGGTATACTCCAATTCCCATTCCTTTGCCTTCCTTCGTGCTATCGAAGGGCTTAAATAGCCTATTACTAATGAAGGCTTCGTTCATACCTTCACCATTGTCTTCAATCGTGATTGCTACATTATTCTGCGTCGTTTGCACGCAAATATCAATAAAACCATTATTTTTAGTGGCGTCCTGGGCATTGCTGATTAAATGAGTGATGGCCATTACTAGGCGATCATTGTCTCCGTTTATTGTTCCTATACCCTTATCGAGTCGTAAGGTCGGTAGAGGCTTTTTATTTTGACACTTAGCATTTGCTTCAATCAGTACCTCGTGCAATTTTAGAGGCCTAATTTCAGCATGGTCGCTGTGTTGAAGTTTGCGTAGAAGGCCGTTCATTCGGTCTACAGAATTGCTTATGGTTTGAATAGCATCTTCAAAAAATTCAGGGTTATCCTTGTGCTTAGTTGCGTTTTGCACCACAAGTGCTTGCTGGGCTATGAGGTTCTTTAGGTCGTGCATTACGAAAGCGGACAATCTATGGAATGTATCAAATTGACTGGATTCCATTAACTTATCTGCTTGACTATGACGCTCCAAATATGAAGAAACTTGCCTGCCTACTGTTTTAAGTAAGTCAATGTCTTCCCAGGTCAAAGACGCGTCTACCTTTGGACGAATTAAAATGACATAGCCAAACAGGTCATGTTCGGTGAGGAGAGGTAGTACAATCCAAACTTTTGGAATCTTTTTTAGCCACAACGGTAGATGCTCGTTATATTTTGACCGGGTAGAGTCATCGTGAGAGCCAGGAGCAAAAATCCATTCTTGTTTGCGCAAAATGGTGCAAAAGTCACTGTTCATTGGTTCGCTGGGCGGAAACCCTTCAAATTCAACGTCTTGCTGGTATGACATGACATATTGGTTTCCATTTTTGAGCCACATTGCCCCACCTGTCGCCTTTACAATATCAACAATGGCTTGGTAGGCTCTCATATTTGTTTGCTCCGGCATAGTGGGTAGAGAGAGCCGGTAGATCAAATTGAGCCACTCCGTGCGGTAATCGTATTTGTGACTGAAGAAATGCTTGTTGATAAGCACTGAGAGAAATTCTCTTGCTGCGCTGGAAAAAAAGACCACCATTATTGCCGCTAAGGCTACAAATAAAAACAGAGAATAGGTCACTGCTATCCAGTCGCCTTCTAGTTCCTTAACATAATATCCGCCAATTGTAAGGACTATAATCAGTGTGCCAGCGGCCATGAGCGATGTTGAGTAAAAAACAATTGGCCGGGAAAATGAAAGAGAAGAAGATTCGACACTACGTGGGTCGAGGACTATTGTTCCAATAGTGATAAGTGCCGCTGCTCCAACACTGATAACTGCTCTGAGCTGCCAAAGGTCCGCGTCTACTGCACGGAAGATTAGACAGTTCGTAAAGAAATAAATGTCAAAGATAAAAAGCAAGCCAAAATTTAAACACAGCAATTTAATTTGTCGATTCTGTTCAATATTTCTATAGAGCTGTTCAACACTAACGAGCCCAGCAATGGATAATGTAAGACTGGCACAAGATAGATTAAACAGAACCTTTTCATCGGGGATTTCGTAAGCCGAATGATATCCGATAACTATGAATGCAAAGAATATTGTTCCGAAGGCAAGGCGATTCAAAGCTTTCGGTGTTTTCTCATGAAGTAGAAAGCGAAGCGTGGTAGTTATTGCGAATATCAATGCTATATAACGGGTTAGTTCGATAGATAGCAAGGTTGTGGCAGTAAAGCTTAGCAAGTGATTTCCTAGCCCGGAGCTTGCGAGCCATGTGGCACTGCACAGGCAGCCAATAGAGAGGGCCCAGGGAACGAGCTTTTTTATAGCTTGATAGCTATAAATACAGGTAAGCAAGAAAAATAGCGAGCCTGCACAGAGATAAGTAAGCTCGGTGATAGTAATTTGCGCCATAGGAGGCTCTGGTCCTTGCTCTCATTTGAAGGATTAAGTGCCGAATTGTATATCGAATGCACCGTCAAGTGCTATAGGTGTATGGCCTGAGTAGTATGTCCTTTGTGATATAGCTTATTTGCTGCTCACCAATGACAAGGTACGATTTATGTTAATCGTGGCGCGCTCGAACAGGGGAGCATCGTCGAGTATTTCAACGCGTTTTTCTTGAATATCTAAAGCGAATTCCTTACGAGGTTTTTCGAACGCTTTAAAGCCGTAACGGTTAACAAATATGAAGGTGTTGGTGTCGCTCAGTTTTGTAGAAAGTTTACATCGAGTGTGTTCGTTCGAGTCTTTTTTGTGGTATTTCATCCAGGTGCCAATCGATACTTTGTCGGCTGATTGCAAGTTTTCAAAGGTAAGTTCTTGATAGCTCTCGGGTTCTTGCGTGTCAGCAAGATCTTCATCATTTGCGACTATAGCCTCCTTTATTCTAGAGGAGTTTTGGGGTTTTAAAGGTTCTTTGTCGAAAGCGCTCAGACTCGCCAAGTGGAGAAGTTTTTCAAAATAGGCCAGCTTGTTTGATTGATCATTTTCATGTTCATTGACCAGGGTCATGCCTTCTTGAAGGCGGCTGATGAGGCTGACTTTAAATTCATTAATTCGGCTAATTGAACGGCTGCTAGAGTGGGGTTGACATACCCACAACAAATCATCAATGGTTTGGCTGGCGTTTACCCACTCTACGCTGCCGGCACCTTTTTTAAGGTAAGTCATTATCAATACGTTTAGCCACGTTGATGTCATAAATTCTTGAACTTGCTCGGGTATGTTTGTATTTGAAAGCTTCTCAATTAAAAGACTTTTTACTATGCCTTTAGCCGTTTTCAGTTTGGCACGGCCGGTTTCTGCCTGCTCTGTTCGTCGTTCAATGATGTCAGATTTTCGATCCTCTTTTGAGATGACGGCTTGTAATTCATCATTTGCGTCCGAGAACAGGCGGTCGTCTCCGTGGTAGTTTGCAATAATGTTCGCGGTAATATGACAGATTGCTTTATATGTCCTATCTTTATCTTTTGGTGTGTTGTCATCAAAGCGAATGCCGATAGCTGCCATTGCATTTAAAAGTGTGCGGCCTGGATGGGTGCGGGAAGAGAAAAAAAGCCTATCTTTAAGTGCGCTTTTCAATATCGGTATTTGCAGGCGACCAATTTGAACCTTAATGGTTGTAGCAATGGCCGGGTCGTCTAGAATGAAATCAAAAAACATAGACACCAAATTGATTGTGTTGTCATCTATTTCAGATACTGATTGGGGTTCGCTAGTTTTTCCTTTAGATAACAGTATTTGAACAAATTTTGATATGTAATTGTTAAGTGATGATTTGTCAGTTGTGGCTTGTGTTTCAGCATTGGGCAGGTTCGACAGTAAGTCGTTGGTTGTCATGGCCGGGCCTGAGAATTGACTATAGTTGATCAGCGGATACGCACTTGCTTCAGGTATGTTGCCTGATTTGTAATTGTTGTTGCGAGCTAGTGCAAAAAGTGATGCAATGTAACCCATATTAAATTGAGCTTCTTCGGGCGCGTGCTGATTAGGTATGGCGGCTTGAGCAACTTTAGATACTCTATTCTTTGGCTTGGCTGAATTTAGTAGTGCCTCTGGTATGTTGGGTAAAACGTTTCTTTCTATGAGTTGCGTGTTAGCGGCCGTATAGTTATGGCCAAGTTGATTGAGAACAAATCTCTCATACTGTTTAAAAATTATGACTAAACTTTTTACATCTAATGTCATGTGCTTTTGGCAGGCAAACGAGAACGCGTGCCCGATATGAACAGGGTCGAAGGGGTTGTTCTCAGTGCTAATTGATACCCTCGGTAAAAGGTGGTCTAGTCTGATTCGCAACTCTTTTAGATCGTCATAGTAGGAGTTACGAATACTGCTTGCCATATTGTTGATAGATATATCGATCTCTAGTTGGTCATTATTTACGAGTTTTAATTCTGAGCGCTCAATATGTTTCTGCTTATTGGTGTAGGGTAGATCTTTACCATTAATCGCGAGCAGGAAGTTCCAGACGATACCTTTGTGGTAGGTTTGAGTAATATCTTGTTCGAATTCAAGCAATTCTTTCTTGGCGTCATAATAAAGATTCATTTCACGATCGCTGTTAGCACGATTGGAAAGATCTAGAAATAAGGCGTCACAGGCAGAAAATAGCGATTTTAGCACTGTATTAGAGTCTTCCAGCATATCGTCCAAAACTGGCTTTAATATAGTGGGAATTTCATTGTCTAATCTTGGCATATTCATGATGGAAAAGACATGCAAATATCATGCCTTTGCTCTGAGGGTGCCCGCACAAGGCGAATCTAGGGGTAGTAGGAGTAATGTAGTCTCTTAATCCTGAGAGTAGCTTATACTAGTGTTAAAAAAACCGACATGAATAGCGGTCTTTAAATCAGATCATTTTGAGAGATTGGCACACCCGACAGGATTCGAACCTGTGACCAACGGCTTCGGAAGCCGCTACTCTATCCAGCTGAGCTACGGGTGCTTGGGCTTAGTCAGTAGCGGCGACATCATACCGATCTCAATGAAAAGAGTCTATGCCCATCAGTATGTTCCTCAAGGCTGTAAGTAGACAAATCTAAAGTCTGGCGTCTACTGTATTTTTCGGCAATATGTGCTTTACGTCGTAAAGTACATGATCTTTCTTTCCAAAGGTTCTAATCCCCGTAGCTCCTAGCTCAATGAACTGTTGGTGGCCAACGGCCACGATAATCGCGTCGTAATTGTCGGTGTTTGGTTGTTCAATTAATTCAATGCCATATTCCTGTCGGGCTTCAGCAGGGTTAACCCACGGGTCATATACGTCAATATCTGCGTTGTAAGTTTTCATGCTTTCAATAATATCTACAACGCCAGTATTGCGAATGTCCGGGCAGTTTTCTTTGAAGGTTAAACCTAGAATTAGAATTCGGGCATCAACTACGTGTATTCTTCGGTGGGTCATAGCTTTTACCACGGTATCAGCTACGTGCTGACCCATGCTGGCATTAACTCGTCGCCCTGAAAGAATCACTTCGGGGTAATAGCCAAGCTGCTGGGCTTTGTGGGTAAGATAATAGGGGTCTACGCTAATACAGTGTCCACCCACCAATCCTGGGCGAAAGGGTAAAAAGTTCCATTTTGTCCCCGCTGCTTCTAATACTTCCAAAGTATCTATATCCATGCGGTCAAAAATCAGCGAAAGTTCATTAACTAAAGCAATATTGACATCCCTCTGAGTATTTTCTATTACCTTCGCGGCCTCGGCTACTCTAATGCTGCTAGCCTTGTGAGTTCCCACGGTAACGATTTTCCGATACAAGCTATCGACAAATTCAGCTACTTCGGGTGTAGAGCCTGAGGTGATTTTGATTATATTGTGTACGCGACGCTCCTTGTCGCCTGGGTTGATCCGTTCTGGACTGTAACCGGCATAGAAATCATTATTATAGCTCAAGCCCGATATGCACTCTATCACTGGAACACATACCTCTTCCGTACAGCCTGGGAATACTGTAGATTCGACCACAACGATGTTGTTTGTAGAGATGACTTTACCGATTAGCTCGGATGCTGCTTCCAAATACTTCAAATCAGGCTGACAGCTGCTATCTATTGGTGTGGGTACGGTGACGATGTATACGTCACAGGCCTTAATATCCTCGATTGCGGTAGTGTAAGTTAACTTTGTGGCAATACTCAGTTCTGCAGCAGAAAGCTCTAGAGTGGAATCATGACCTTCTTGCAGCGCGGCAACCCGCGATGCATTGATCTCAAATCCAACAGTATCCAAGACCTTCCCGAACTCAACCGCCAAGGGTAGACCAACATAACCCAAGCCAATAATTCCGATAGTGGGGTTCTCGCTGAACATAAAGCGTTTCCTTTCTCGCCGCTAGAAAATAATGAAGCGCACGATATCATACATCTTCTCTTGTTCGTAACACCCTCTGTTTGAGTGAACAGTTCCCGCATAGCCCTATTTATGGCTATAATGCCCGTCCGGCCCTCTTGGCCCAGATAAAGAACAATAGATTAGGGGAATGTGAGAGTGAAGCAAATGAAAAAAGTAGTGAGCCTGGCCTTAGTTGCCGTGGGATTAATGGCCTCAGTTGCTGTGTTTAGTGCATCTGACCTCGCGGACGCCATGAAAAAACGCCTTCAGCCAATGGGTGA
>Ga0105348_1002800_pt1 | contig 10080 bp, 4 predicted proteins | sample EN8Hudsemesocosm_2_FD_83504 | JGI IMG/M metagenome (GOLD analysis project Ga0105348, IMG submission 83504) | Methane-oxidizing microbial communities from mesocosms in the Hudson Canyon - EN8C Hudson Canyon | ecosystem: Environmental > Aquatic > Marine > Cold seeps | place: Hudson Canyon...
CTTGATGCATCAAAGTTTGCATTTGAGCAACCTCGGAACCATGACCAGTAAGTATATTGATACCGGTCTGAGTAATAAGTTGTTCGCGTATCAGATGAGCTTCATAGTTAGAATCACCTAGTCGTCGAATGCTCTCATCAGGACTGTAACCAAAATTATCGAGCATATAATCAGAACCGACAAAGCCTGAATTAACATTAAACAAGGGGTTAGATTCCACTAGATAGTTGGCATTGGGATCCTGGCTCGTAACAAAATAACCATTAGGATTGGTGGGTAAGTTAAAGCCTAAACTAGTAAAACTGATACCACCGCTCAGTTGAGTGGAATCAATGCTTACACCTTTATCATCATCAGAAGCCTCAGTTGCGGCATCTGAAAATCCTGGCGTTCTTGTAGCACCACCCTGAGTAAGGTTAGTCAGGTTACTTACTCCACCCAGATTACCGGTAATAGTACTGGCCTTAATATTAGAACTGTAAGTCGTTAATTCAGACCCCATACCATCGTAAAAAACCTCTGCTTGGTCACGCGCTTCATTACTTAAAGAAGAGTCAAAACTATCCGTAGATATCGCGAAATTGAAAGGACTACCAAGCGGTAAACCTTGTAAATAATTGTAGGTCGCTCCGGCCCCTTCAACTATACCGGCACCATCAACTGTGGGCACTGTAAACGTCTCAGGGTTCACATCAGTTAAAAAACCGTAGTACCAATCAGGGTTGGACCATGTATATGAGTCACGCTTGTCAACAAACCAATATCGTATGGACTCTTCACTTATACGACTAAAAGACTGATTGGTAAAACTGCTGGTTTCTGTGCCTTTGAGGGTGAGAATGTTAGCAGCCGATAATAAAGCCAAAGTATTTCGACCTGTTCCTGATTGAACATCGATGGTCATATTATTGCCAGCCAAGATTTTTGGCATGACTGATTGTTGCCACTCTTCTTGTTCAGTCGTTATCGTGTCCTGGTAGAGAATTACTCTATTGGGGTCGCAGAATTCACCGCACCCTGGCTCAAGCATATCTTGTGGTGTTGTTGTTACCGTATCAGAAGTGGAGTGATCCAGCTGAAGGTTAGGTATTCCACCATCGAGTTCATTAAGAAAAAAGTTTGTGGTGGTAGTAATATCGTTCAAGGCTGAAACAAAATTATTATTACGAAACTGATGCGCTTCGATTGCTATATCGTAACTGGAATAAATTTCACCGCTGGCTGTGTTATAGAACAGGTTACCCATGTCCACGACCAAGCCGCCCTCTGTACCATTCAAACCACCGGCGTAAATCGTGCCGTCGTTGTAAAAAATTTCACTCGTAAAACTTAGTGTGCCCAGCGCTGAAATAGCCGCATCACCAAAGTTTCGCAAGTTAGCCGATGTTGTCCAGCTTAAGTTTCCACCCGAGTGCACCACGCCTAAGTTATAGGTGTAATTATATATACTGTAGGGGCGTGTCGCGTCATGAATGTCTATTGTCATATCTGACGTTGATTGTAACCTACCGCTATTTCTCAGGCTTTGCACCGTGATATCAGTGGTATTGCCCATCACGGTACCTTCCTGAGTATCGAAGGCTGCATTACTCCCGGAAATGCTAAGTGCCCCACCTGCCTGAATTAAGCCTGTCGTTGTGTTACTAATATCAAGCACAGAGGTATTGGCGTTAATGCTTAAATTATTAGTCGCTAACAGATCACCTGTGTTATCCAGAGTATCTGATACATTGAATTCCAGATTGCCAGTTGCTTGCAAGGTGCTGTTATTTTCCAGGGATGCCAGAGTAAAAGTACCCGTCTGGCCATGGGTATCCGATGCGATAAATGTGCTGTCATTAACTAATGAATTAGCTGTTAGTGTCGTGCCGGTTGTAGCGCGAATATTCGCGTCTGCCCTATTGTTAAATGTGTACGCCTGAGCAATAAAGTCACCTTCGGTAACCATGGTGCCGTAGTTGTTAATCGTGGAAGACCAGCTGTTCGAGAGACTAGCGATATCTAGTGTGGTACCGGCATGTAATGTGCCCGTATTAGAATTATTAATCCCGTAGTCAACGCGAGCTATAAGATTACCTGCATCAGCGGAGATGGTACCTCGGTTATAGATACTTCTTGCCGTCAAAGTCAGGTCACCTTCCGTTGTCTGAATGCCTTGAGACGGCCCTTCATTGGTAGAAAAGTAACCATCGGAAGTGAGTGCCATGTCTCCCACAGAATAGATAGCAGCGGCTCCCAAGTTAAGAGCTTCGGTGGAGCTTAAATCCAATGTGGTACCGGCATATAAATCAGCGCCATTACTACCAATTTTAAAGTTTACTACATCACCTGATAGTGCTTTTCCCGCCCCCCATACACTTCCATCAATATTCGCTGATGATATATTAATGCAATTTTGTGATTCACCATCACAATATGGTGCAATATAGGTAGTGGTAAATGAGTTGTTGCCATCCGCATAACGGGTATTGGCAGAGGTAGACGAATCGCTCAGAACAGAGGCTGTTAGGTCTAGGTTATTGCCAGCATAGAGCTCGCCTTCTATTAATTTAACTTCGCCATCAGTGACAGACAAGGATAAATCACGACTGGCAGATACATTAGAGCCATTCAATAAAAGATCGTCTACTCCGGTGGCCGATGTAGAGGTAATTGCTAAGTCCTGTTGTGCACTGATGTCAGATAGAACTTCAACCTTCCCGGCACTGCTCAAGGTAAAGTCATCTGCACTCGCCGCGGCGTCACCTAGCATCCGCACCCCGACACCCGCTTCCGTAGCGATCAGTCGAATTCGTCCCGCATACATGCCACCTAATACCGAAGAGTCAATGGCATAGCTCGGTACTGCTTCATTGCCGACAGAGGTTCCTGTTACATTTCTATTTGTATAGTTCCACTCATTGTTTCCAGTGGTAATACCCAATTCACCGTCCGGATTGACATTAATATTTGCATCAACGTTTACTGATCTAGCAAGCAGATCAAAAATTTGCTGGCTGCTAGCATTTACGCCCAAACCTTGTATTGAAATATCGCCCCGATTAACCGTAAACCCGCTTAAGCTGCCATCATTGCCTATATTTGATATCCCTGTGGTTAATGTCACCCGATCCGTATTAATAAAACCGCAGCCACTACAACTAATACCATATGGGTTAGCTACAATCACATCGGCTCTGCCACCCACCACTTCTGTAAATCCGGCAAGTGTACTGCGGTTGGTAGACACTACTTCGTTCAGAATAATACTGGCCTGATCAATCAGGTTAGTGTTGGCAGCAATCCGTCCGGCTAACTGAGACTGACGCGTAATCTGGCTCATATTTCCGTTATTAAGCACCAGACCATTCGCTTCAACGTCGTAACGGGTATACCTGTTGTGTGAAAGGCCTGTAGAGTTTGCCGTATTGATATTGACAACAGGCACTCCGTTGGCTGAAATATAGGCATTGGTATTGCCACCTGTTGGCACAACTGTGGTTGCCGCGACTTCGGCCAGTGCCGGTGATAAATTTAAACCCGATACAAGCAAAGAACCCACAATCGCGGTGTTCGCGCGACGACAAGTACACTTTGTACGAGATTTAGCTAACTCGGATACAGGAACCCAAACTCGCTTACTCACACTCCAAACTAATCGATAGATATGATTCATGATAACTTCCTAAAGTGAGTAAGTAAGACGAAACCAGGTTTCACTGGATTCTTTTTCCATTGAGCTGGGTAAAGTTAACGGCCGGCTATTAAAGATATCCCAATTAAACATTCGCCAACTGCCAGAGACACCCAAAGCCATGCCCGTCATTCTCCCCTGAGGGATACCGTCGGCACGATTCATGATTTTTCCGGCATCCAGCCCCAAATAGAGTCGAGTGGGAATTAACTGATTTTTTACCGAGAAGGTGTGGCGAGTAGACAGCTCATTACGTAGATAATAACCATCGTCGCCAGATAAGGTATTTTTGACAAACCCTCTAACAGAATAAAGTCCACCAATGGATATTTGTTCTGAACCAAACAAGGTGTCATTTGCTTTTTGCCCGGTTAATGCACTACGAAACGAATAGCTTCTATCAAATATATTGAATGAACGGGTATAATTCAGACTCAGCTTGAATTTACTAAACTCAGCGTGTGGCGCAGAGTTGGGTAAATTGTCGAGATCTTCCAATGCCCCAAATTGACTAAGCCCCATGGCGTAGCCCAAACCGACGCTCAATACGCCTCCTGCGACATCCGTATTTACGTTGCTATCAATATCCAACACCGATAGACGGCGGCTACTCACCGCTAGAAATTCACCACCTAAATAGTTTTTCGATTCCTTTACAGTTAAGGTGCTCGAAAGAGATGCCCGCGTCGTTTGGTCACGATACATCACCCGATCAAATCTCACATTAACGTTCTTATTCGTGCCACTCGACACCAATTGCAAACTACTCGGCAGCGTGATTTGACTGTCATATTCTGAGTAACTAGCCCCAACATAAATTGTGTTATAGCCGTAAGGCAGACTGAAATTCATGTTGTCACTAAGCGAGTTTTTATGATTAAAATCCGCAGGAATCGACTGCCTATGGGTGAACGAAAACATGTCGTTAAAACCCAACATATTATCGCCAGTAACAGATAAACCGAGCTGGGTCTTTCCAGTAGATTTTGAACCCTGATTATCAACTGTAGTACTGAAGTGATAAGGCGAACTCACCGTATTATTCACGACCACTATGCTTGTGCCCGGCTTTTCACCAGGCTGAATATCCAGTCCAGCATAATTGGATGCAAGGCGATTAATCTGGTCTATACCCTGTTCCAGATCTCTTAAATTAAGTAGCTCTCCCTCACTAGCCGGAAACACATTTTCAATAGATACACTGTCTGCGCCGAAATCTTCAACCTCTATTTTCTCTATGAGGCCTTCAACTACGAGAATAGTAAGGTGCCCTTTACTTAAATCTTGAGGGGGCAGGTACGCACGAGTCGTTACATAGCCACGATCAATATAGTACTTGGTAATATCACCCAAAATACGTTCGATATCGCCAACATTTAAACAGCGACCAGCAAACTCATCATGAATATTTTCACGGAAGCTATCTGACATGCTAGGTGAATTACTGATGGTAATATTTGTTATCTCACGACAAGACACACTCATCTCGGGCACAGCCACTTTTGGCACCAGCGATTCGGTGTCCATTCCCTTAACACTTTCAGTACGACGTCGCAGCGCTTCGCGCTCATTTTGAAGGCGCTCTTGCTCCTGCTTTTGAATAATTTCAGCCTGACGTTGCGCCGCCACAATATCAGCAGGTGTCGCCGCATTAGCCATATTGGATAGAACAACAATAAGGAAGCTACATATTTGAAGCAAGGTGAGTGGATTAAACTGACTCTTGGGCATCGTTAGCTTGCCTGAAACAATTTCTTTATTCTTTTTAATAAATTTCATTATGTCGCCTTGGTGAAGACTATTCTTAGATCTGATCGCCCGACATCGTGCGTCACTTCTGTTAGCTTGCCGTTGTCACTGTTAATTGAAAATATCCAGATACCTGAGCCTGGTGTCATGGCATAAAGAAATTGCCCTGTAGGATCGATAGTCAATGAAGAAATTTCAGTTGCAGGCAAAACTGTTGAGTTTACGGAGGACGTCGCTTTAAGCTCTCCCGTTTGGGGGTTAACCCTAAAAACGGAAAGACTGCCCGAACCATAATTCGCGGTGTAGGCGAACTTTCCAGAAGGATGAATTTCAATAAATAGAGGCTTGGATCCTGCTGAATCTGAGGTCCGCGTTTCTACGGAACTTTGCGGCACTAAAACTCCGCTATCAAGATCTACCGTAAACATCGAAACAGTATTGCTCTTGAGGTTAGCGCTATAAACAAAGTATCCATTGGGCGATACCGCCACAGAACTGGGGCCAAAACCTGTCTTGACCTTCGCTATTTCTGTGAGTGCCCCAGAGGCATTGTCGAGAGAATAAGTCGTAATCGAATTGTCGTTGTAACTCGGTACATACGCGAAGTCAGCGTGAGGGCTAGCCCCAATAGACCAGTTATTCAAAGGTGGGAAAACTGAAGAATGTAAGCTGAGTAGCCCTGTCTCTTTATCAATAGCTAATACTGAAATGCTTGTTTTAAATTCGCCCGTAAGGTTATCAGTAAGCTGATTCGCGACATAAACAAAACGACCTTTTGAGTCGATTGAAATGAAGCTGAGTTTGGCCGTTGTGTTGTTTTTCAGTACATTAGCTTTACTAGAAGAATGGCGAGCCAAAGTTCCTGAGTGCTCATCAATTGAGAAAACCACCACTGCATTGCTCTCCAGATCTGCAACATAAAGGTAGGGTCTATTTGGATTAAGCACCATTGATATGGGCTGTGCATCTATTGTTATTGTTGCGACATTCAGCAGCATTCCTGAACGTTGATCGAGTTTATAACTGCTTATAATTCTTTCTTGGAAGTTGTTAGAGAAAGCAAATATAGGTGCAACGGGTTTGTGGTCTATCTTGGGTGTGAGAGGGTTTGCTGTTTCACGTTTCGCATCAGTAGGTCCCCTCTGGGCTTCGGCACCGGCGGCATGACTATCGTTTAGTTTTAATGCGAGTTTATTAGGCGTGTTACTGAGCTTTATGTCCTCTTCATTTTCCGTGACGGAGATAACGGCAGGGTCAGCTGGAGCATTTTGTATATTCTTAGCTTGATATAACGGTTTTTCGATTTCAGGCTCGGCTACGGGTGCGCTTTGCACATGCAATGGGCTTAAGTCCTTAACCAAGGTTTTTTTCTCTACATTTGAATGATCATTGCTACATGCTACTAACAACAATGAAACAACAAAACTCACCCCTAATCGTAATTTAAAGCCACTAAATATCAAAGTACTGCCTCGTTGAGGCAACAACCTCATTGTTTTTATTAATTGTCAGACAAGCTAACATAACGTTCGCGTTTTCAAATAAAAGAACTATTAAAAATTGCAAATAATGCTTAACTTGTCCGTACTGGACACGGTTACTAATACAGACTGCACAATTTCACGCTTATGCTTAAGCACCCATCCCTAATCTAAATTGATGTAGCGCATTAAAGAACTTTACCCCCTTAAAACCAAGCTCAAGGCCAATAGGCATTATTATGCGCAGAATACTCTATGATCCATAACGCGCACAATTAGACATAGGTATACCCAACTACAGACTAAAGTATGTAATTGGGTTGGATCGAAAGCGCTGATAATAAATTTAGATTGACTCACTATTAGAAAAAATAGATACGGCTACCTTATGACTGAAATCGCAAATAACCAAGCACAAAACATCCTGATAACACAGGTGAGAACGCTCTATGAGTCCACCATCTCGCTCATTATGATTAACCTAGCAGTCAGTCTTAGTTTGACTTATGCCTATTGGGACATCATCTCTCATACAGCGTTAGTCACTTGGATGAGCCTGATGCTAGCGCTGCTTATCGTTCGTGGTGCAATTTACAGTCATTTTAGGAATAACTTTGATCCGAACAATCTAGAAAGTTACACGTTATTTCTCGTCATTGGCAGCGCTTGCGCAGGCTTACTTTGGGGTGCTTCCGGTATATTATTGTTTCCTGCCGATCAATTTGATTACCAGCTATTTATTTTGTTGAGTCTCTTGGCCATGACTGCTGGCTCTACTTTCTCACTCAGTATTTACCTACCAACCTACTTTGTTTTTGCGCCATTAGTCCTATTACCCATCACTATTCAGCTTTTACTCATTGGCGACTCTGTTCATATTTCGATGGCAGCCGTCACCATTATCTTCCTAGCAGCTCTGACATCGTTCAATATGAAACTAAATCGTACGTTCAAGGAATCGATACAACTACGCTTTCAAAACTTGGAACTGATTGAAAGTCTGCGCCAACAAAAACATGAGGCTGATCGGGCAAATAGTTCTAAGTCAAAGTTTCTTGCCGCAGCGAGTCATGATTTGCGACAACCGTTATATGTTTTGAACCTATTTACAGCTGTACTTGACGAGTTAACCAGCGAACCGAAAATTCAAAAGGTAGTAGACCAAATCAATTTGTCAGTTGAGTCATTGCAAACCCAGTTTGATGCGCTGCTCGACATTTCACAACTGGATGCAGGTGTATTAAATGCCGATAAAAGTGATTTTTTACTACCAGACTTGCTCGATAAATTAGCCCATGATTTTAATGTCCCAGCAAAAGAAAAAGGACTTAAGATGATATGGGAACCCTGCTCATATGCGGTGCACAGCGAGCCCAATTTACTTGAGCAAATACTACGTAACTACCTTTCAAATGCGATCCGGTACACTCAACAAGGGGAAATCTGCATTAGCTGCAATGCGAACAAGGGTCTCGTTACCATCAATATTACCGACACCGGAATTGGTATCCCCAAAGAGGCACAGCAAGAAATATTCACTGAGTTTCACCAACTAGGTAATTCTGAACGTGACCGGCGTAAAGGTTTGGGTTTGGGCCTTTCCATTGTTGATCGTGCAGCTAAATTACTTGACCACCCTATTTCAGTGACATCAGAATTAGGCAAAGGGTCTGTTTTTTCTGTCACTACCGAAGAAGCCACGATGGCTCAAACGTCAATCGAGCAGCCGTCCCCGTCGTCCAACAGTGACATCCTAACGCCAAAAGACCTCGGGTTGATGATTGCGGTGATTGATGATGAAGCTAGCATCCGTAAAGGAGTCAGTGACTTACTCGAATTGTGGGGGCATGTTGTCATTACGGCCGACAGTGGTTCGCAAATATTAGAAAAGCTACAGCAATCAGATCAGCGGCCAGACGTTATTCTCTCTGACTTTCGTTTACGAAATAATGAAACCGGTATTGCCGTCATATCCTCCATCCGTGATTTTTATCACCACAATATACCGGCATTGATTATCACAGGGGATATTGCGAAGGAACGGCTGGTCGAAATAGATACTGAAGGCCTTGAGGTACTACATAAGCCCGTAGCACCGGCCAGGTTGCGCGCATTTCTACGCTCGCTTGATACGCTTAAAATACCCGCTTAACTAACCTCGATTTCTCTGGGCGACCATTGCAGCCTGCGTTCGATTGCTGACGCCCATACTTTTCATGATAGCGGTAATGTGCATTTTGGTCGTCGCTTCAGCAATGCCTAAATCTGCCGAAATTTGCTTATTGCTCAGACCTTGAGCAAGCATATATAACACTTCTGATTGCCGGGGGGTCAGTACCAGATCTTCTTTTAGGCTCGGGTTAAGCTGGCCGGGTTTAATGAGTCCAGAGGGAATGTAAACTTCCCCTAATAAAACCAGATTCAAAGCATTCAACATGACGTTGCTTGAACTGGATTTAGGTATGTACCCCATCGCTCCCGCATCGATAGCTCGATGAACATCAGAGTTGAGTTTAGAAGCAGATAGTACGACGACGGGTAGACTTGAATATTCCTGCCGCACCATGTCCAATACTGAAAACCCATCCTTGCCAGGTAGGTTCAGATCGAGCAATACTAAATCAATATCGTGAGTTTCAGCTAATAATTGAAAGGTTTCCTCGTAGTTTCCAGCCTCCAGAATAGTGACATTATTTTCCAGTTGAGAAAGTACGTAAGCCAAACCTTCCCGAAACAGCTCATGATCATCAATAATCAAAATTTTCAACTGAATTAAACTTCCTAAATAATAACTTCCCAAGACTGAAAAGATGCTAACACCCATTTCTATGAAACACGAGCATTCACAATACGAATAACCAAGCCTATTATGGCTTGAGATTAATACAGCCTATCGTCGGTATCTATGCCAAGTGGTTCATCGTTAGTACTCCTGATTATTTTTCAGGACGCTTACTGATATAGAACAAGATCGTTGTTTTTTGACACGACTTTGCCAGACGGGTCTTGAATGTCAAAAGGTACGCGAACCCTCAACGTGGCGAACCATTTCTCTGGGACGATTAATACCATTGCCGGCAGCAACGCCAACACGTTAGAAACGTAAAAAGTGAACTGCTGGACTCGGTCAGGTCGAAATAATTCAAGCAAACTTAATTAGCCAAGCAGATGTCGAAA
>Ga0105348_1002801_pt1 | contig 10079 bp, 6 predicted proteins | sample EN8Hudsemesocosm_2_FD_83504 | JGI IMG/M metagenome (GOLD analysis project Ga0105348, IMG submission 83504) | Methane-oxidizing microbial communities from mesocosms in the Hudson Canyon - EN8C Hudson Canyon | ecosystem: Environmental > Aquatic > Marine > Cold seeps | place: Hudson Canyon...
TGGATGATTGCTGCTGATTGCCAAAAACACTTTAGCCTAAAATACAATCGCGGCTTGATCACAGAAGGAGTATTTGCCTATACCAGAAATCCCAATTTTTTAGGTGAAATTATGATTTATGGCTCTTATGCCCTACTGGCAAATCAATGGCCAAGCTATCTAGTTTTTGCCTATGGCTGCCTATTCTTTTTCTCACGAATGTTAGTTAAAGATGCCTCTATTTCACGTTACGCTGAGTGGAATGAATATAGCCAACAATCAAGTTTATTAATTCCATGGAAAATTTTAAAATTCAGTAATTAAGGTTGGTTTATGAATAAGAAACAGATTAAGGTGCTTTTCCAGGTTGCTGCGCTATTTAACATTTCAGTGGCGTTAACCTTGTTGTTTGCCACTGAAATATTTTTAGAAATACTTCAGTTTGGTGACACACCAACGCAGCCAGTGTTCATACATCTATTTGCAATAATCGTGCTTATGTTTGGCGGCTTATATTATTATATTAGTAGCAATCCGCTGGCATGCCGTAAAGAAATGTATTTTGGTATGTATGCCAAGCTTGGCGTTGTAGCCGTTTGCGTTATCGATACGACATTAGGCATCGTTGTTTGGACAATTAACATCCCTGTGTTCTTTGATTTAGTGTTTGCTTATTTATTTTATAAAGCAAGCAATTCAAAAAGCATAGCAGACTGAACTTGAACACCATTACTAATTGTAGGCGATACGCCTACAATTAGTAACTTCCGTGGCAAGATGAACAAATGAATTTCCTTACCCTCTATAAGTAAAACCTAAAGAGACACTCAGAGCTTCATCAGGAATTCCATTTTCAACATTCCACAATGAAGGTATTGTATTTTTTCTGTTTGCCAGATTATTGATATCAAGCCATATACTCATATTATCAAGTTTTGACCATTCGAGATGGAAATCAGTTTTAAAATAAGTGGATAGCTCTTCAGGATCTGTGACTATATTGGTTATTGGGCCTGCATCCGTTTGCAAATGAATTCGGTTCGATAAATAAAAGTTTAAATCATAGGCTTCGAGCTCATATCCAATGCCCAGATTAATGATATATTTAGGAAAAGCTGAATAATCAAAATCTTCAGTATCACTTGAACTGACAACATAAGACATATTTAAATCAAAGGAATAAGCAGAAAATTTACCATTAAAGGATGCTTCAATTCCCTCAGAGCTATTCTTACCTGCATTTTTATAAATCCCGTCCTTAATCTGAATTGCACCTGTCCATTTGCTGGTGAAAGCAGTTATAACCGAACGTGTATTTTTGCTATGTTTGATATATGACAGTTCATAAGTATCGATAGTTTCGGGTTCTAAACTTGTGTTTTTACTAATAAGATTCGTTCCCAATAATTCATTTGGAGAAGCAGCTCTATAGGCCTGACCATAATTAAGCTTTATTGAGCTATCATCGGTTGGTTGATATATAAATCCGGCACTTGGGGTTAGTTGTGTTCCCAAATCAGAATAATCATCTAGCCTTGCACCATAAATGACATGGTATGAATTATCCGAAAAACTTGTTTTACCCTGAGCTGCAATGCTTTTTGTCGTTCGTTTATAATCATTGGCATTGGAGATGTTTTTTGAAAGAAGTTCATCATCCAGATCAAACCACTCAGAATAATCATCTTTTAAATGATCATCTTTATATTGAGCTCGTAATAACCATTTTGTATTTATATCACGATTGTCTTGCTTAATCGTTAAATCTAATCCCGTACTGTCTTCTACTTTTAAATTATTTGAATAGGTGGCATTTACTTTTTTAAAGTTAACAAATCTTTTAACCCGTGTATCCATCAAGTAACCCATTAAAGATATGTCGATCCCATTCGCTAATTCATGCCCTACTTCTGCTCTGATAATTTTGGCGGAGGTATCATTATCGGAATTATCTTCATCTCTAGCTAAACTAATGCCATTTAATAATCCTCTAACTGCGCCAGGAAACTCCTTAGAGTTAAAGTCACTATAATAAACAGCTAATTGAGACCTGAAATTGTTTTCATATTGTCCATTAATCTTCAAAATTGCAGTCAGGGTTTGATAACTATTTTCCCTTGTCGCTGTTTTATCAATAGCATCGGTTGGGTCATTATACTCATAGACTAAATTCTGATCTCCTTGGTTTGTATAACCAACAATAGCATTTAACCTATGGTTTTCCCCCAGACCGACATTACTTTTCAAAGAAAATTGATTGTAACCATCACCTCCAACACCTAAATTAACAATTGTTTCATTGGTATCTTCAAAATGGGTTTTCAAAGAAAACACACCGTGGAAAGCATCTGAGCCATAAATAGATGAACCGGGGCCTCGAACAACTTCAATTCTGGATAAAGCGCCTAAATCAAAAAAATGAAAGTCATAGCTTGTTGTCATATCAGCTAAATTATTTAACGGAATACCATCAATTAAAAAGGACGTTCCTCGAACAGATAAATTGTTTGCATAACCTCTGATCGGGATAGCTCCACCCCAAATATTTGTCAGAGGCAGGATTGCAGGCAAATTATTTACTGCTTGAAGCAAATTCTTTGAGCTAGTCTTCTTCCAATCGGCCTCTGTTATCAATTCAACGGTATTACTAATTTCCAGTTCACTTTCATTAAAGAGTGAAGCAACTTCAACTTTTATATTTAGCAGTTCTTCTAAAGACAATTCAAAGAGGAAATCATTGATATCATCATCAGAATAGGCAAATGGGCAGAACAAGAGTAAAAATATAGATATCTTTTGCATCATCAATGTCATTTACCTAAATTAAATCAATAGCTTTTAGCGATAGTATTATGCAACCTTCTTATTAAGCAATGGTTTTCTTATCTTTATCACTTTACTATACCGTTTGTTCTCTATCTTAAATAGCCATGCCAATGCAGGAATTAAAATTAGGGCACCAAGCATATTAAAGATAAACATAAAGGTTAATAACAAGCCCATGTCTGCTTGAAATTTAATAGGTGAAAAAACCCAGGTCGCGACCCCCACCGCAAGGGTTACCCCAGTAAAAGCGACTGCTTTGCCTGTTTGTGACAACGCATAACGATAAGTTAAGTATAGGCTTTCACCTCGAATAAGTGCTTCTTCAACTTTAGCAAAAATATAAATGCCATAATCAATACCTATGCCAACACCTAAAGCAATAACAGGTAAAGTTGCCACTTTAACACCTATACCTAACACTGCCATCAAAGCTTGACTCAATACTGAAGTTAACATTAGCGGTAAAATAATGCACAACACTGTGCGTAGTGATCTAAACGTGATAGCGCACAAGATAATGACCACCGCATAAACCCAAATAAGCATATCTGTTTGTGATTTACTAATAACAATATTTGTTGCGGCTTCAATGCCGGCATTACCCGCGGCCAAAGCAAAATTAACTGCAGATGTCGGATTGTTTTCAACAAACGTTTGCACACCATCAATGACAGCTTCTAAAGTATCAGCCTTATGATCATCCAAATAGATAAGCACAGGAGCCATTGAACAATCAGCATTGATCATCCCCGTCGGTAGCTTAGCTAACGATGCGTTAGTAATGAACTGATTACGGTTTAAGCCGTACCATTTTAATGATCCTTCATTCATGCCAAAGATGCCAAATTTTGAAACATCAACAACCGATTTAACATCTTGAACACCAGCAATATTACGAATGTGCCACTGAAATTCATCAAGAATTTTTAAGGTTTGAAAAGAAATACACTGTTCAGTTGCCGTTTCTGCCATAACGACAAAAACATCAGTACTCGTGCTGTAATTATTGACTAAATAGGCATTATCTAAGTTATAGCGAGAGTCCAACCTCAGCTCAGGAGCCCCTGCATCAAGATCCCCCACTTTCATCTGTTGAGAGTAAAATACTCCAACCGCTAAAATAATGAGTGCCGCAATAATGGCTGATATTGCGTGTTTAGGGTTAGCAAATGATGAAAACCATTTTTCAACAATAAGTTCTTCATCACTTCTGTTTCTAATGTAATCAATACCTTTCTGACTGACACCCCAATAACTCATTAAAATGGGTAAAATAATTAAATTGGTTAAAACAATAATAGCAACACCGATACTGGCAGCTATTGCTAATTCCTGTATAACTTCGATGTCGATAACCATTAGGGTTGTAAAACCAATAGCATCACTGACCAAAGCAGTTAAGCCAGCACCACATAGACTTCTAAAAGCAAGTTTTGCTGCATTTAGCTTGTTAGCACCCTGTTCAGCCTGATGCAAGATAGCATTTATAATTTGAACGCCATGACTTACCCCGATAGCAAAGACTAAAAATGGTACCAACATTGAGTAGGGATTAATGCCATAACCTAATACGTTTAACAGGCCTAATTGAAAAATCACTGCTGCAATTGAAGTAAATATCACTAAAAAAGTACTTTTTATGCACCGGCAAAAAAGCCATAACATGACAAAAGTAATAACAACAGCCAACAAAAAGAATATGCCTACTTGAACAGCACCGTCGATAAGATCACCAACAACTTTTGCAAAACCAACAACACGAATCGTAATATCATCAGTTTGATATTTTTGACGAACTTTTTCTTCAATTTCTTGGGATAAAATTCGATAATCTAGCTTTTCCCCTGTTTTCGGGTTTATCTCTTGTAATGGCGCTAAAATGAGTGCTGATTTAAAGTTATTACCGACTAAACGACCTACCTGTCCAGATTTTAATATATTAGTCCTTAACAGCTCAAGATCATGCTTATTGCCTCTAAAGTCGTCAGGGATAACAGCACCACCAATAAAGCCTTCTTCGGTAACTTCGGCCCAACGCACATTAGGTGTCCAAATAGATTTCAATCCAGTACGTTCGACCCCTGTTATAAAAAAAACTTCGTCAGTAACTTTCTTGAGTGTCTCTTGAAAATCAGCAGTAAAGATATTAGCCTTTTTTGTTTCTACAACAATACGTAAACTATTACCTAAACTCGCTAGCTCTTTGCGATAGGTTAAAAAGTTATTAATATATTGATGATCACTGGGGATCATTTTTGTAAAACTTGCTTCTGGTTTTACTTCTGTAGCTTTAAAGGCAAAGACAATAAATAACAACGTAAATACAGTTAGTATTAACGGGCGAGCACTAAAGAATAAGCGTTCAAATATTGGCTCATCTTGTGATGGTTTGTTTATAGTATGAGAAGAATGCATAAATACCCCTTACGGCTGAATAGCCCAATGAACAACGCCGTTTTGGCCGACCAGGGTTATATCATTGTTTTCAACAATAATATCCGCAAATATATCACCTGTTGGATGTTTAAAAGTAGTCAACGATAAATCATTTTTATTTATCTTAACTACACTACCAGCATGACCAACTAACCAAGCATTTTCTTGCTGATCTAAGTCACTCCCCAACAGACTTGAACCACTGGTTGTTTTAATATGCCGCCAATTTTCACCACCGTCAGTTGAGATGAGAATATTTCCTTTAAGGCCGTATGCCACAACAAACTTTCCATCACGTGAAACTTCACTACCAAACAAAGAACCTTCATAAGGTAAGTTTAATTTTTGCCAATTTTTTCCCAAATCTAATGAACGAAAGGTAATGCCCGCTTCCCCAAAAATAAAAACACTCTCATTGGAATCGCTAACAACACTGTTTAAATGAAATCTTTCGGGATTATCCAAAACACCATCAATTAACAGCCAAGTATTGCCCTGATCCTTGGTAAATAGCATTGTTCCGTATGCTCCTAACACTAATGCCTTATTATCATCGATAGCCTTAATTGCTAAAAAAGGATTCACTGCTCCAGTTATAAACTCAGCAGCTAATTCATTTAACGAATATTCTACATCCTCTAACCGAAAACTTAATTCATCAATAATATCTTCATCCGTTGTAGAAGCGATATGTTGCTTTAATTGAATAATATTTCGTTCAAACATTTGCTTTTTTAATGTTAAAAGTTGATGACCGGTATAAGCCACCTGCCAGTTTAAACCCATTTTTTTTCGTAAAATAGTACCCTCATGCCCCACAGCCAACAGCGTTCCATCACTAAAGGAGGTTGATGCCGTCAACGTTTTATTTATTGGCACTGAGTGTTGCTGCCATTTATGTTCGTTATCAATCTCAACGATCAATCCATGCTCTCCAAAAGCGAGCTTACCTGTTGAAGTGTTAACTAAATTAAGCAGTAAGCTATTGTCAGCAAATGCGGTTTTTATTGCTTCTTGAAATAAACCATCCTCTGCCGATAAGCAGCTTACTGACAATACAGCGCTAAGTACTAGGGGGATAAATAAGGGTGCTTTCATTGGTAAATTCGTGTCTTTGTCAAATCAGCTGATCATTGTTTCTTAGCTAAGGCCAACAAAAAATAGCAATTTACGCCATTTTATTATCATCAATTCAACCGATTGAAATTTTAAATTAACAGTCAATTTTTAAAAGATATTTTATTGGCGCATTTGGCTTAAAGAATTTAAGAAAATTCGATTAAGTTAAGTAGGGATTACTAAAAAACCAATAATAAAAAATACAAATGAATCCGATTTATGACATTAAGTTTTTACATTGAGGAAATTTATGAAGTTCAAAAATAAAATATCTAAGGGGGCGATAAGTATCGCCATCACTGCAGCATTGACTGGAAATATAGCCACAGCAGCAGACTTTTATCTAGGGGAAAACGACGATATTGAGTTGCGCGTTAATACTAAATTAAGCATAGGAGCCAGTTGGCGTATAGAAGAAGCAGACAAAGCTAATATCTTTGTAGGTAATGGTGGTACCGCCTACGGCTCAGGCGCAGACGATGGCAACATTAATTATGCTAAGGGCGATAGTATCTCTCAAATATTTAAAGGTTTGACTGAATTCCAAATAAGCAAAGATAATTTTGGCGCCGTCGTCAAAGTAAAATATTGGTACGATACTCTACTAAAAAATAAAACGGTACCTCATGGCCATGGGCCAAATAATTATTTACCAAACACTAAGGTAAACGATGAAAATTTTGAAGATTTCACCAAGTTTTCTGGCATTGAATTATTAGATGCTTACGTTTGGGGACAGTTCGAACTGGGTGAAGTACCTGTAGATCTTCGTTTAGGTCGTCAGGTGATAAGCTGGGGGGAAAGTACCTTTATTCAAGGCGGATTAAATTCAATCAACCCGTTTGATGTGAGTGCTTTTCGCCGTCCGGGCGCTGAGTTAAAAGAAGGCCTGTTACCGGTAGGAATGGTTTATGCCAATTTAGGGTTAACCGAATCTCTTAGCCTTGAAGCTTTCTATCAATATGAATGGGTGAAAACCCAAATTGATGGTTGTGGAACGTTCTTCTCTGAAAATGACTTTGCGGCAACAGGTTGTGATGGAGTTACACTGAATACTGGCGGTTTAGACGATAAAACCAGTTGGGCTGCTGGTCTAGTAGCACCAAGATTTGCAGATGCCGAGCCTGAAGATGGTGGTCAATATGGCGTAGCAATGCGCTATGTTTCAGCAATGCTTAATGACACCGAATTTGGGCTATATTACTATAATATTCATTCACGTTTACCCCTATTAAATGGTAACCGCTCCGCTGTTCCTGTGATATATGACGCTATTGGATTACCCGGTGATTCACCAATATTTGTGCCAAGTTCAATGGACCCTACCGGTGGCGCCCTTGCCGCAGGAAACCCTGGTTATTTTGTTGGATTTCCAGAAGATTTAAAATATTACGGCGTTTCATTTGCCACCAATATTGGTGGCATGGCATTGTCGGGTGAAGCAACTTATAAGCCAGACACACCAGTACAAATTAGTGGCCCTGAATTGTTAAATGCGGCACTCTCTGAAAATCCATTATTCGATTTTACTTCAAGAGTAACCGCTTCAGCCCCTGGAGAAGCGATACAAGGCTGGGATCCCTATGATGTGACTCAAGTCCAAGTGACTGCCGTTAAATTTATTGACCAATTCATGGGCGCTTCACGAATCACTTTCATTGGTGAAGTTGGTGCGACATTTACTAAGGATATAGAAGATGCTGACCTGCGTTATAGCCGTGATGCTCACTTTGGCTTAGGCGATGCTTATGTTGAGACTTTACAAGCCATGATTCCACCTCTGGCAGGAACAAGCTGTGAAACAACTTATGCTGCGACAGGCCTCAACGGTGATTGTAAGAATGATGGTTTTACCACGGATTCAGCTTGGGGGTATCGTGCTCGTGTGGTATTTGATTATTCGAACGTATTTGCTGGTATAAGTTTAAAGCCAACAATTTCTTGGTCACACGACGTATCTGGCTTTTCGCCGTCTCCATCGGGTCCCTTTAGCGAAGGCAAAAAAATCTTAGGCTTAAACTTAAATGCGCTTTATAAATCTGTATATAGCATAGATTTAAGTTATACCGCTCATTCAGGTGGAAGTTATAACCTCGCGAGTGATAAAGACTTTGTATCGGCCAGTTTCTCGGTGAGCTTTTAATAGGAATAATTATGAATAACAAATTAACAACAGCAAGTTTATTATTGCTTTCAGTCTTAACCAGCCAAGCAATGGCTAAAGTGTCATCAGAGCAAGCAGCAAAATTAGGTAATGAATTAACCCCCACAGGTGCAATTCAAGCAGCTAATGCTGATAACTCCATTCCTGCTTGGACTGGCGGCTTGAACTCAACTAGTGGTTTAAAGAGTAAAGATGCTGGTCGTCCAGACAATCCTTTTCCTGATGAAAAGCCACTCTTTGTTATTACGTCGACTAATGCTAAACAGTACAAAGATAAGCTCACCCCTGGACAGTTAGCAATGTTTGCTAAACATCCAGACTATACGATGCCAATATACAAAACTCATCGAAGTGCCGCTATGCCACAAGCTATCTATGATCACATCAAACAAAATGCAACGTCAAGCGAGTTGGTCGAAGGAGGCAATGGCTTAGCAAACTTCAATACAGCTATTCCATTTCCAATACCTTCAACTGGCATGGAAGTCATTTGGAACCATTTAACCCGCTACCGAGGTGGTGCAGCAAAACGCTTTAATACAGCAATTCCTGTACAGACAAATGGATCATTTACTCCAATCATAGCTAATGATACCTTTGCTTGGCCAGAATTTTTGGTTGGTGGACGTGATGCTGCCAAGGATGACAACATCCTATTCTATTATTTGCAAAAAATAACAGCCCCAGCACTTTATACAGGATCAGCATTGATGGTGCATGACACTATTGATCAAGTAAAAGATTCTCGTCGGGCTTGGGTATATAACACCGGCCAACGTCGAGTTAGACGTGCCCCTAATGTTGCTTATGATGCTCCTTCAGTTGGCACTGACGGCTTGCGAGTTACCGATGACTACGACATGTATAATGGCGCCCCTAATCGCTATCATTGGAAGTTAATTAGCAAGCAAGAGCTTTATATTCCTTATAACGCTTATAAATTGCTTGATACCAACTTAAGTTACGATGATATTATTGATAAAGGACATATGAACGGAAAACACCTTCGTTATGAGTTACACCGCGTTTGGAAAGTAGAGGCAACATTAAAAGATAAATTACGTCACATATACGGTAAACGTACTTTCTATATTGATGAAGATACTTGGCAAGCAGCCGTTATTGACAAATATGATGGCCGCGGTGATTTATGGCGTGTCGCTGAAGCGCACACAATACAATTTTATGATGTTGATGCAACTTGGATGGCTACAGAAGTTAATTTCGACCTAAACTCTGGTCGTTATATCGTCACTGGTTTATCCAATGAGGAGCCTAAGTATATGCAGTGGGGAATTAAAGCAAAACGCAAAGATTTCAGTACTTCAGCGCTTCGGAGATTAGGCCGTTAAACCGTTAATATTAAGTATATAGTCACTTTTATACGAAATAGAATAAAGCCCCTTTCGGGGCTTTATTCGTTGTAATGATAGTTGTATTTAAACTGTTCTAATCACGATAGTATAAAGTTACTAGTTAATTCCTTTCTATAAATACCTGGAGATTTATTGGTCCAGCGTTTAAAGGCGCGATTAAAGTTACCATGCGTTGAAAA
>Ga0105348_1002804_pt1 | contig 10075 bp, 10 predicted proteins | sample EN8Hudsemesocosm_2_FD_83504 | JGI IMG/M metagenome (GOLD analysis project Ga0105348, IMG submission 83504) | Methane-oxidizing microbial communities from mesocosms in the Hudson Canyon - EN8C Hudson Canyon | ecosystem: Environmental > Aquatic > Marine > Cold seeps | place: Hudson Canyon...
CTCTCTCTCAGCTGCAAGCGGATCCATTGCTCAACATCTTCATATTTTTTCAACCAGCCACACTCAATTGCATATTCCAAGCCTTGAGAAAAAGCATACCCTCCCACAGGTAAGCTGACACTACTCAGCTGTAACAAACGAGCCAATGACAGGTCACGCTTGAGTGTCGCGTCAGATATAGAGAGCACAGAAGCAGTGTTAGTGATGGTGATGGTGATGGCCCTTGTTATGGTTTTGATGCCCGGCATAAGCCCCCGACTCAGGTACAAAAACCGCTTCTTCATGCGTCAGAACCAAGCCTAATAAATGTACCATTTCTTCTAAGACATGATCAGGTTTAATACGCAGCCAGCGATCACCCACTTCAATTTTTACATGCCGATTTCCCAAGTGATAACAAGCACGGGCAAAGGTATGCCAATCGTCACAACTTGCATGAGCAACTGCTTCAACCGCACCTTGTACCTGGATAATTTTCCCACACTCGGATTTAAGGCACTCACCAACAAGCAAGGGTTTCCCACGATCTAAAAATATTCGAACCTCAGTACCCGACTCACTTACGACACGTAAACGGCCTTTATCGCGTTGGTCATGGTTTAGGGTGATAGTTTCATTGACGGGTTCGTGACAATGAGTACCTAAACGTTCATAAATTTCTAGCATTGCTAGCACTCCTTAAAAGTCTCTTAAAATAAAGTATAAAGTTGAGACAAAGGTAGTTCAGTTGCGGGTTCGCAAGTCAACAATTCGCCATCTGCTCTTACTTCATAAGTCTGCGGATCGACGGTAATCTCCGGCATCCAGTCATTCAGTATCATGTCGGTTTTACGTAAGTTGCGGGTATTTTTACACGCACTTAATGTACGTGATAATTCCAATGAGTCACCAATCCCCTTATCCAGGGCCGCTTGAGAGACAAAAGTCACGGAGGTTTTTGCTGCCGCTAAACCTTGTGCACCAAACATGGGGCGATAATGTACAGGTTGTGGTGTCGGTATAGAGGCATTCGGATCCCCCATCGGAGCTGCAGCGATCATACCGCCTTTAATAATCAACGAAGGTTTGATACCAAAAAAAGCAGGCTTCCATAGCACTAAATCGGCGAGTTTTCCGGCTTCGATCGAACCGACCTCATGGGAAATACCATGAGCAATCGCGGGGTTTATGGTATATTTTGATATATAACGTCGTGCTCGAAAGTTATCTGTCCCCAATTCTTTATCTTCATCCAATAAGCCAAACTGCACTTTCATTTTATGCGCAGTTTGCCATGTTCGGGTGATCACTTCGCCCACGCGCCCCATTGCTTGCGAGTCTGACGAGATCATACTGAACGCACCGCGATCATGGAATATATCTTCGGCGGCAATAGTTTCTTTACGTATACGTGAATCAGCAAATGCGACATCTTCCGGAATACTGCTATCAAGGTGATGACAAACCATTAGCATATCCAAATGTTCATCAATAGTATTGTGCGTATAAGGCCGTGTCGGGTTAGTCGATGAAGGCAATACATTCGGTCGTGAGCAAGCACGAATAATATCCGGAGCATGACCACCACCCGCCCCTTCCGTATGATAGGTATGGATGACACGGTCTTTGAATGCATCAAGAGTATCATCCACAAAGCCGGATTCATTCAAGGTATCGGTATGAATCGCGACTTGAACATCATACTCTTCGGCCACCGATAAACAGTTGTCGATTGAAGCGGGTGTGGTGCCCCAATCTTCGTGTAATTTTAAACCACAGGCACCTGCGTCCAATTGCTCGCGTAATGCTACTGGCAAACTTGCATTGCCTTTGCCTAAAAAGCCAAAATTCATCGGCATACAATCGCTTGATTGCAGCATTTTTCCAATATACCAAGGTCCTGGGGTACAAGTAGTTGCATTTGTGCCCGTTGCGGGGCCAGTACCGCCACCGATCATCGTGGTGACACCTGACATCAAAGCCTCTTCAACTTGCTGAGGGCAAATAAAGTGGATGTGCGCATCAATACCGCCTGCGGTGAGAATTGAGCCTTCTCCGGCAATCACTTCCGTGCCTGGACCAATGACAATATCAACATGATCTTGTATATCTGGATTGCCCGCTTTACCGATACGAACAATACGCCCTTCTTTAATTCCCACATCTGCTTTCACAATGCCCCAATGGTCTAGAATCAAAGCATTGGTGATCACTAAATCAACCGTTTCAGTACATGAAGCCTGACTTTGCCCCATACCATCCCGAATAACCTTGCCTCCGCCAAACTTAACTTCTTCACCGTATTGGGTGTAATCTTTTTCAACTTGTATCCAGATGTCGGTATCCGCCAAGCGGACTTTATCACCGGTGGTTGGGCCAAACATTTGTGCGTAACTTTGGCGGTCCATTGTCTTATTAGAGAAAGTTTTATCAGAGATGGTTTTATCGGATCTAGTTTTATTCTGGTTTTTTTTAGACATTAGCACTGCCCTCCATCTAAATGGCCCATCACATCACCTCTGAAGCCATACACTTTTCGTTCACCGGCGTAGGCCACTAATTCAACATCACGACCTTGCCCAGGCTCAAATCGTACAGCCGTACCCGAAATAATATTCAAACGAAAGCCTTTAGTGGCTTCACGGTCAAATTTAAGCCCTGAATTGGTTTCATAAAAATGGTAATGGGAGCCTACTTGAATAGGGCGATCACCTATATTTTCAACGCGTATCTTTAAAGTTTCACGGCCTGCATTTAATGCTATGTCGCCGGCTGCAACTTGAATTTCACCTGGAATCATGTGGCTACATCCTTAACAAATAGGTTCGTGGACAGTGACAAGTTTCGTACCATCAGGAAAAGTTGCTTCTACCTGAACTTCGCGAATCAAGCTTGAAACCCCTTCCATCACTTGATCTTCTGTGAGTAAGGTCTTACCAAAACTCATTAATTCCGCCACGGTTTTACCGTCCCGTGCACCTTCTATAATTTCCATGGTGATATAGGCCATGGCTTCAGGGTAGTTGAGTTTTAAGCCTCTGTTTAAACGCCGTTCCGCTAACAAGGCCGCGGTGAACACCAGCAATTTATCTTTCTCTCTTGGTAATAGCTCCATATTGCCCCTCGGTATTTTTTGATATTGTTAAAACAGTTTTTAAATCAGGTTGCCCAGATTCTTGGCTCTGTTGCGGGTTTATTTATTAATACAGGTCGAATCAATTTCCATGCTTCAGTTAACAGATTTCGCGCTTCTTCGGTACATGCACCTAGATATCTTATGGCCATAAATTCACCCACTAAACTAATCGCAAACAGTGATTCGGTTGATATTTGTCTCAGTTGTTCCAGCAAGTCAGTTTGATCCGTATTGGTAAAAGGCCCTGCCAACATCAAAGCATGCACAGGATGACCTCTTAAACCGGCATTGCCAGATAATAAAGACGCATCATCCTCGTCAATGACCAAGCTTTCATTGACTAAAATTCGACCTTCCCGCCAGATCTGCATCTTTTGATTCAAACTCCCCGTATCAAAACGCACACTATTGGCAGGCAAACCAAAACACGTCACTTCCCAGCCCATAAAAACGGCATTTCCTTCTAAATGAATTTGCGTATTCATGCGCGCATGGGAGGATGGAAAAAGAATTGTTTCTAAAGGAAACCACTCCACAACAGCGTTTTCGTCAATACTAATTTTTAGGTTTTGAGTTTGAACACCGCCCTGCTCTCTCATTTTATAAACACGCCCGGCACCCGGCGTGGTAAGTAACACATGAGAGCCAGTTTGAGCAGTAACATCGATACTTAAGGTATCCCCGGTCACCAAGCCTCCTGGAGGGTGTAATAAATAAACATGCGCGCAATCCGGCCCTTCAGGATAAAACGCTTTTTGGACGTACAACGGCCCTTCATGCTCACTATTCACTAAACGCACACCACGTTGACGCTTGGCAAAGCTCAAACGTAAATGCGCTTGCCAACTTGAACGTCTGATGTTTTGTGTTTTCTGAATAAGCTGAGTGTTTGTTATTTTTAATTCTGTTTTTGAATTTAACGGTGCATTCATAACATTCTTATACCACGCACTTGTGTCTAATCATACTGCAAGATACTGGCTAATTAATTGATCACTTAAATTATCCATACTGTCTTTTGCCACCACACGCCCCTTGTCCATTAAACGAAATGATTGACCAACACGGCGAGCAAAACCTAGCTTTTGTTCTACCAAAATCACAGTCATGCCCTCCTCCTCGTTCAACTTCATAATCACATCACCAATTTGTTTGACAATATTCGGCTGAATCCCTTCATTCGGCTCATCCAAAATCAGCACACTTGGTTCAATAATTAACGCACGACCAATGGCTAACTGCTGTTGCTGCCCACCTGATAAATCACCACCACGTCGATGCATCATTTCACCGAGTACGGGAAAAAGGTCAAATATTTTTTGCGGAATTTCCTTAGCACCTTCCCCATTATTTAGACGTGCTTTACGAATAGGCAGGCCTAAGCGTAAGTTCTCTTCAACTGTGAGTAAGGGAAAAATGTCCCTTCCTTGAGGCACATAACCAATGCCTGCAGGGGCTCGCGCTTCAGCAGGTTTATTTTGAATCGGGCTCCCGCCCATTGAAATCTCACCATTAGTCACTGGCAATAATCCCATCATACATTTCAACAAGGTTGTTTTACCCACACCGTTTCGCCCCATAATGCAGGTACGCGAACCAGGCTCAATATCTAAATTCAAGTCCCATAATATCTGTGTGCCGCCATAATGCTGATTGACTTTTTTAATTGAAATCATGATTTTTCTCCGCCTTCTTCATCCCCAAGATAGACTTCACGCACGGCGGCATTATTTTGCACTTCATCCATGCTACCTTCGGCTAGCACTGAACCTTGGTGTAATACCGTTACTGTTTTTGCGATGGAGCGAACAAACTCCATATCATGCTCAACCACCACCACCGTATGTTCACCGGCTAAAGAAGTGAGTAGTTCAGCAGTACGCTCGGTTTCTTGCGCAGTCATGCCGGCAACAGGTTCATCCACCAACAACAAACGTGGTTCAGACACGAGTAACATGCCGATTTCAAGCCACTGCTTTTGACCATGCGACAAAGAACCTGCCAACATCATGCGATGATCTTTAAGACCAATGGTTTCAAGCACTTTATCAATACGTTCAATTTCAATCGAACTGAGCTTGGCAAACAAAGTCGGTATCACTGACTTATTGGTTTTCAGCGATAACTCCAAATTATCCAACACCGTATGCACTTCAAACACAGTGGGTTTTTGAAATTTACGGCCAATTCCTAACTGGGATATTTCAGCTTCATCTTTTTCCAGTAAATTATGGGTTTGCCCGAAAAAAACTCGCCCTTCATCACACTGGGTTTTGCCGGTAATGACATCCATTAAGGTGGTTTTACCCGCACCGTTAGCACCAATTAAACAACGTAATTCACCGTCATTAATGTAAAGATTCATATCATTTAGTGCTTTAAAACCATCAAAACTAACGGACAAGCCTTCAATGTATAAAATAACTTGGTGGGATACATCGACCATCTGTTCATCATTTTTCAAAAACGACCAAACTTGGTCGCGACGCATCACTTCTCTTGCAGAGTCTAAAGTACGATCCAATACATTCATGATGCAACCCTATTTTCTGAAGCTTGAAGATTCTTAGTCTGCTGCTTTCGGTCTTTAATCTGTTCCATTAAACCCATCAAGCCTTTCGGTAAATACAAGGTCACCAGTACAAATAAGGCTCCTAAAGCAAACAACCATCCTTCCGGCATAATCGCGGTGAAACGTGTTTTTGCATAGTTCACTAATAAAGCACCAATGATTGCACCAATTAAAGTGCCACGCCCGCCAATCGCCACCCAAATAACCATTTCAATCGAATTTACAGGTGAGAATTCACCGGGATTTATAATACCCACTTGCGGCACATATAAAGCACCGGCCACCGCAGCGATAACCGCAGAATAAACAAACAACCACACTTTATAACGCTCGGTTCGATAGCCAATAAAACGCGCGCGATCTTCACCGTCCCGAATAGCAATAATGACTTTACCAAAACGGGATTTGAAAATAGCCTGGCTCACCAATAACACGACTACCAAAACAATGGCGGTGGTAACAAACAAGGCAATGCGGGTACTGTCTGCTTGTAAGCTAAAACCGAGAATATCTTTAAAATCAGTCAGGCCATTGTTACCACCAAAGCCCATTTCATTTCGGAAAAATGACAGTAACAAAGCGTAGGTTAAGGCTTGCGTCATAATAGATAAGTACACCCCCGTCACGCGGGAACGAAACGCTAACCAGCCAAACACAAAAGCTAACAAGCCTGGCACTAAAGCTACCATAATCATCGCAAACCAAAACTGATCCATACCCTGCCAATACCACGGCAATTCGTTCCAGCTTAAAAACACCATAAAGTCAGGCAAATCTGGGTTACCATAAACACCACGATCACCGATTTGACGCATCAAATACATGCCCATCGCATAACCACCTAATGCAAAGAAAGCACCATGTCCTAAACTGAGAATACCGCAATAACCCCAAATAACATCGACAGCCAAAGCCAGCATCGCGTAGCACAAGTATTTACCTAACAAGGTAATGGTATAAGTGCTCACATAAAAGATGGAATCTTCTGGTAAGACTAAATTACTAAAAGACGAAAATAATGTGACCGCTAATAGCAGCATCACAAATGGAAAGGTTCGACTCCCCACCTGGCCTTCTCGCCCCAAGACGCCATGATTAAACATGGCACTTAATTGATTAAGAACAGAACTCATTCCGCGGCTCTCCCTTTTTGAGGAAACAGCCCTTTAGGACGTTTCTGAATGAATAGAATGATGAACACCAATACTAAGATACTTGCCAATACAGCACCGGTAATAGGTTCAATAAATTTGGTTGATAGCCCTAAGCTAAAGCCTGCTACCAAGGTGCCCCATAAGTTACCGACACCACCAAACACCACCACCATAAATGAATCAATAATGTAGGCTTGCCCAAGGTTTGGCCCTACGTTAGTCAACTGGCTTAAAGCCACACCCGCCATGCCAGCAATACCGGAACCTAAACCAAAAGTCATCGCATCAACGCGGTCAGTTCGTATACCCATTGCTTTCGCCATACTACGGTTTTGAGCAACAGCACGCACATTCAAGCCTAGCGAGGTTTTATTCAAAATTAGCAGTAATAGGCCAAAAACCAATAACGCAAAGGCCAGTATATAAAGTCGGTTCAGAGTGAGGGATAACACGGGATTAATATCTAAAGAACCACTCATCCATGAAGGAGATTGAACCGGTCTGTTTAAGGGTGAAAATACCGTACGAACCAGTTGCTGAAGAATCAAACTGATACCAAAAGTTGCCAATAAGGTTTCCAAAGGACGGCCATGCAGGTGACGAATAACGCCGCGTTCAATTAAAATACCGACACATCCCGATACTAAAAACGCTAGGGGAATCGCTACTAAAATGGAATATTCAATCGCATTTGGCATCATTAGCTGCACAACATAAGTGGTGTAAGCGCCCAGCATAATCATTTCGCCATGTGCCATGTTGATCACCCCCATGACACCAAAGGTAATGGCCAGGCCGATAGCTGCTAATAACAACACGGAACCTAAACTTAAACCAAAAAATACCTTATCAACAAACTGATATTTTTCGATACGTCGATCTATCAACACAAGGGCTTGTTTTGCGGCTGATTTTACATCTTCATCACTGTCTTTTTCTGCCGTGATGACTATTAAGTTCCGTACGTCATTCTCTAATCGATCAGATAGTTTATGAACAGCAGCTAGTCGTACTTTAGGGTCTGAACTGTCAGACAAGGTAAACATGGCAATAGCCATATCCATCACATCTAATACATCTGCATCAAGTTCTTTTTCTTTCAGTGTTTTGATCGTATTAATTGTGCTTTTATCTAAGTCAGATAAAAGCGAAAGAAGAGCTTTCTCACGCGCTTCAGGCTCAGCCGCTGAAAGTTGAATTCTAGCGAGTGACTCACGTAGAAAACGGCGAAGCTTATTATTCACTCGAATCTTTTTAATGGATTTTTTAGGCAAGGCTTCAATTTGTTTAGCCTCAAAAATACTGGCATATTGTTTAGTGCCACCTATTTTCTCAACCGAAATAAGCGAGCGGTCGCTTTTAATATAATAAAGTTGGCCTTTTAACATACGCTGAAATAATGGCATCATTTTTTGAGCATCGTGCGCTTCAAGGGCTTTCAGTACAGGAATCGCTTTATTGAGTTTTACTTTTGTTAGTTCAATTAATAATTCGTCAATATTTTTGCTTGAGGAAGCATGAGCCATGCTCAGTAACATACTCAGCAGACACGCGAGAAGAATGGGAATGGTTCTCACTTTTTTGCTCCACTTGTTTAATAGGGAAATAATTTGAAATAAGCAGAGAATGTATGAATAAAAAAGAACGCTGTAGGTCGGAATAAATTCCGACCTACAGACATAACTTACAATCTTACCTACTCTACTTTGAAGGTATTTATAATTTCAAATACAAACTTAGAAGTTCTGACCAGAACACTTAGCAGTTTCAGTATTGAAATTGCCACAGCTTACTGGAGCCGTCCAATCTGCAATTAAGTCTTTAGAACCTGGTAAAAAGTTAGACCATGCATCACCAATAACGGTACCGTTTGTTTCCCAAACTACTTCAAGCTGACCGTCTTCCTGAATCTCACCAATTAGAACTGGCTTGCTCAAGTGGTGGTTTTTATTCATGACTGCAGTACCACCTGTGAGATTAGGAACGGTTACACCGATCATGGCTTGTTCAACTGAATTCACGTCAGTTGAACCTGCTTTTTCAACGGCTTTTGCCCACATATTAAAGCCAATATACGTTGCTTCCATTGGGTCATTCGTTACACGTTTATCGTCTTTGATATACGTTTTCCAGTTAGCAATAAACGCTTCGTTAGCATCGTTCTCAACACTTTGAAAATAGTTCCAAGCCGCTAAGTGGCCTACGAGTGGCTTAGTGTCGATACCTGAAAGCTCTTCTTCACCAACAGAGAACGCAATAACTGGAATATCTTCAGATGAGATCCCTTGGTTGCCTAACTCCTTGTAGAAAGGTACGTTTGCATCACCATTAATGGTTGAAACAACCGCTGTTTTCTTGCCTTCACCACCAAATTTTTTGACATCAGACACTATTGACTGCCAATCTGAATGTCCGAAAGGTGTGTAATTGATCATGATATCTTTTGCCGCCACACCTTTTGACTTCAGGTAAGCTTCAAGTACTTTGTTCGTTGTACGAGGGTAAACATAATCTGTACCTGCAAGAACCCAACGTTTAACACCTAGGTCATTCATCAAGTAATCAACCGCAGGAATCGCTTGTTGGTTTGGCGCTGCACCGGTGTAGAAAACATTTTTTGAAGACTCTTCACCTTCATACTGCACAGGGTAAAACAGTAAACCGTTCAACTCTTCAATAACAGGTAATACTGACTTACGCGAAACTGATGTCCAGCAACCAAAAATAACATCGACGTCTTCTTTGGTAATTAGCTCACGGGTTTTTTCTGCAAATAAAGGCCAGTTAGATGCGGGGTCTACTACCACCGGTTCAAGCTTCTTACCTAACAAACCACCTTTTTTATTTTGCTCTTCGATCATCATTAAGACCGTATCTTTCAAGGTGGTTTCACTAATTGCCATAGTGCCAGACAAAGAGTGAAGTACACCCACTTTAATCGTATCTTCAACCGCCATTGCGCCCATCGAGAATATCGATGCACTTGCACCGAGTACGACACTCTTTAGCATTGTTTTCAATTTCATGAATCTACCCTTCCTTAATTATAATATTTTGTGGATACAGCATTGATTGCGAGCTTTTAAGAGAAAAGCCCATTCGTTGCTGATTATTAAAAATTAAAAGGGAAAACGGTATTCGCTGATTGACGAAAGCTACTACGTCATTTAACGTAGTTTTATTATGCTGACATGTTCCTATTCATCGATCTTGGATTGTTTTACTGCATTAAAA
>Ga0105348_1002808_pt1 | contig 10068 bp, 5 predicted proteins | sample EN8Hudsemesocosm_2_FD_83504 | JGI IMG/M metagenome (GOLD analysis project Ga0105348, IMG submission 83504) | Methane-oxidizing microbial communities from mesocosms in the Hudson Canyon - EN8C Hudson Canyon | ecosystem: Environmental > Aquatic > Marine > Cold seeps | place: Hudson Canyon...
TTAATAGCTCAAGCATTTCCTTTAGCTCAGGATGTTTACGATCAATCAGCTCATGATCCATCTGATTGTAATAACTTAACAAGCAACGATAACAGCCTGCTTCACAGTCTTTGTTGGTATCTTCGTAGTTACCGGCTTCAGTTAAATTAAAATGACAAATTGCTAAAGCACTTTTAGCCACTCTAGAAAGCGCTGTTGAATCGCTGACTAAGCGCGTTAATACGCCCGCGCCACCTTCAGCCGCCTCGTAAAACAGAATCGCTTTTCGATCCACTCGAGTTGGTAACGGCTCTACCATTAATTCAGACTCTTCAATCTGAAACTCAGCTTCAATCCCACGCTTGAGAGCGTACTGAAGGCTAGTTAGCACATCTTCTGACATGAAACCTTGCGGTCTTATAATCAGAATATTTCTGCGATCGGCAACATAAGGCGCTATACGTTCTACATGTCGATCATCTTTTGCTGCATCGTTATTTTGATCTTGAGGTGCTTGGTCGTCTTTGCTCCAAAACCCCGTCGTTGTGTCGATATTGAAACCGTAAATCGACTCTTCTTTACGACGCCTCCAACCCAAGTTAATTCTCCAAACGGTAGCTGCGGGGGCATACTGCAGGTTGAGTAAAGGCTCGCCATTTGCGTCTTCCACTTCACCATTAACGACCCTTAAACGGCCATCCATCGAGGCAAACTGAAGAGTAGTCTGCATGTCATAGCCTTGTCTCAGGCGCTCTTCTTCATCACAGGTAATTCTATGAACGCGTCGCGTACTGACATTTTCGATCCGATACAAATTATCAATTCGTTTTCCTCCTTCGATTGGTGTATCGCAGGCAACACATAATTCATGTTCAAGCTGGCTATGAAAATGACCGTATCCACAATTTGGACATAATCGTGCTTCTTCTTTAGCAAGCCCTACCTGCCCCTCATCGTGGTCGTCCCGAATACCCAACATAACTTTCTGTACGCGATATTGAGAACCTTCATGATATATCAGACTTAATGGTCCAAACTCTGAGATCGCTAAAAAACGAGGCCTTGCAAGAAAACTATCCCTGCCGACCTTCCCTCTACGTCCTTGGATATAAGCCAACAATGGAAGTCGGGGAAAGTTGTAACCTGGTAGGAACCCTTGACTTGCCAAGTAACGATATGTTGAAAAATCTGAACTTAATCCGCTACTAGCATTCAACAATAAACTTATTTGCGTTTTTGCTTCGTGGTAACGGCGATCTGCCGCCTTCCTATCGCGCTCGGCTGCTGCTGGATTAGAGATTACTGAATGAGCTTTATGCAATTGCTCTTGCGTAGAAGCATATAGGTCTCTCCAACGATCCAGTGCTTTATTGAAACTATCAAATGCGCTTTTTATTCGCTGGTCTAACCAATTAGCACAAGCATCTTCGATACTCTGATCGCTAGGTAACCAGATACCCTGAGCCGAGATAAGCTCGCCTTGCAGCATTCGCAGCAGATTAAGACCCCTTTGTGCTGAAGTCTCTCGTACCTTATTGGCGTCCATTTGAAGTTGGTACTCTTCAATCAACGGCATCTTTTCAGGCTTATTCATATCAAGCATGTCATTTACGGTTTTTGGCAACGCTTTATGCGTTTCGTTTAACCAAACCGCATGTAAGTGACTGGTAACCAAGTCCTCGTTAGCTAGATCTAATGTGGGAGGACTGACATGCCCGTGAACCATTTTGACAGGATCACTAAAAAAGTACTGATCGTGAGGACTCCGAGCCGCGCAATAGGCCAATACTAATGCGGGCTGACCAGAACGGCCAGCACGACCAGATCGTTGTGCATAGTTAGCCGGTGTCGGCGGTACATTTCTCATATAAACGGTATTGAGAGAAGAAATATCAACACCCAACTCCATAGTCGGCGAACAAAATAGGGTTCTTAGCTCTGCCTTTCGAAATAGTTTCTCCCGCTCTTCACGGTCTTTAAAATCTACTTGAGCGGTATGCTCTCTTGCTTCTAGGTCAAATAACGTTCGGTTACCACCAAGAAGAACATTCGCAATAGTGCTATAAAGATTCTTGAAATAGGCATTATCAGAACGATATTGATCTGTAGGGTCTGCCTCTTTTGCATTCTTTGCAGCAGACCACTGGAGGAACTCTCCCAACAATTGATAGCCGACTATGCCCTGTTCGTATTCTTCTTGTTCTACTAACCCATAAGCTTCCAGCACTTGCATAAGACTTTCAATAAGGTCGGGGTAATTGTCATCTTTGATCTTGGGAAGTGTGGCGTGATCATCTTGCCAAATTTTGCTACGCTTAAGCGCTCTGCCTAATAGCGAGCGGCTTGAGGCTGTAACAAAGTTCTGATTGTTTTTCTGACCAGCGGGCTTTCCGCCGAGTAACAATATACAGCTAGCTTGAAGATTGTCTGCCTCCTCTTCACTGAAACCCCAGGGCTCTTTCAGGTACTGGAAACTTTGAGATTTTAATTGCTCTTGCTGAATATGATCTAAAAAACGGCTTTTAATGCACAAGCCTCTTCTCATAGTGTCAAGAATAGCCTTTAATGCTCGATAACGATTTTCAGGGGTTACCTGTGCTAACTCTGTAAGAGGGAGACCTTCCCATTCAGCTTGATCATTACAAAGTTCTTCTAATCCTTCATACTCGATATTGAGTAAACCTAACTGCTCAAGGTTGGGGTTGTTAAAGCGCCAGCCCCGTCTTAAATCGAAGTACAACCGGTAGGCAAGTACGTTGCGCGTCGCTTCTTCAGCTTTTCTTCTGCCTGGGCCTTTTGCATCGGGGTTTTCTAAGTAATCTGACCCATCTTTGTCAAAACCCAAGGCTTTAAATACCTCTTGTGACAATACACTATCGGTAAGATACCCATCAGGTGAGTTCGTTGCAGCAGCCAACAGACTTGCACGTAATAATAAAATTTGTACAAAATCATTGTAATGACCTGCTTGGAGCGATGCATCTTGTCTATTGTCGGTAAAGCCTAGAAGCTTTTTTGCATCTTCTTCTAAAGAGCCATCTCTCTCCAACATATATCTTAATGCTGAGATTGATAGGACCGTTGTTGCAGATGAACGACCTTCTCCACTTAATGACGTTAGGCGAGTTGAGTCTTTACCCGTTGCAGAGTGCGAGACACCACACGCCAGACAGAAACGAAAACTACCTGGAATAAACCAACCATGCGTTCCCTCATGGGACACCCTTCCACTCGACTCGGTGTAAATTCTTTGAGGCTTAAATTTCTTGTAGTTGCTCTTTATTCTTAGTTCACCCTTTTTCTCTTCAAACCAATGTTCCGGATACTTATCTGGATCAGCATCATCCCATGTTTGTTTAGGGTCAAACCGATAAAAACCCCAATGGTTATGCTCTTCATCGTTGTCACGTTCACCAATGTCTCGTGGATTTAAGACTTCCTGACCATCTTCCATTTCTAGCCAAACAGGGTGATATTCTTGGCCGCACTGGCGACAGAAGTGAAGGCTGAAGAATTTCTTTGATCTATCGCCAGGAAGATACTGCTGACCACTCAAATCTAAGTTGCGATCACCTTCAGGCATCAACGTTGAGAAAACGTTACTTGCACCCGATATAAACTGATGTAACCTAAACGCAAATAATGGCTTACCCTTATCATCTTTCGCTTTATAAGCAGTCAACAAGAATTCACGCAGGTAATTCTCACACAGTGACTCCTCAACGCCCGAGTCTTCACTAAGTCTTTTAGCTGCCCACTGCAGATTCCGAGGTTTACTGCGCGTCCAACGTCCTTCTTCTTTGGTTAGCCCTAGAGATAGCTCTACCCAAGACGAGATTGGATGCTCTCTAATAACTCTAAACGACGCGCCGCTTGGGACGGATTGTTTTAAAGCTCTTTGTAACAGCGGTGCTGCCGGTATCTTTTCACTAGGTGTTTGCCTTTGAAGCGTTTCGGTAATTATGTTGCCTGGTTTTACTTGTGATCCAAACAATTTAGTCGCAACTTTGGCAACTGTTGCGTTGCGTGCAGCTAATGAGCCTTCACTTGCCATAGTTGCAGATGTACCAATACATAGTACTTCGGAGTTTAAAGCCTCACGAACACGGCGTATCAACATAGCTACATCCGCGCCTTGTCTCCCTCGATAAGTGTGAAGTTCATCTAAAACAAGAAAATCTAGGCCTTTTGCCGCCTGCATAACAGTACGATCCAGCTCATCCTGCCTTGTCATTAACAATTCCAGCATCATAAAATTAGTTAAAATGATGTCTGGTGGTTCGGCAGCCATGGAGTGACGCTCTTCAGAGCTTTCTTGCCCTGTATAACGGCCATAAGTTACAGGTTTATCAGAACCATAGTGGCCTAAGAACTTATCTAACTCTTCAAGTTGAGAATTTACCAAAGCGTTCATTGGGTAAATAATAATCGCTTTGATACTTGGTTTGGGGTTTGTTTCTTTAGCTTTTAAGACAAAGTCGACAATGGGCAATATGTAAGACAGGGACTTACCTGAGCCAGTACCTGTCGTTAGCACATAGCTTTCTCGTTTTCGTGCAATTCCAATCGCATCCTGTTGATGCTTATGCAGCTGAGCAGTTACACCAACGCCACCATTGTCACCTCTACCAAAACGGAATATATCAGCGCACTTTTTATGCAAAACGCCATCTGAAACAAGCTGTTCGACATTACCACCAGCAACGAATGAGGGATTCAACTGGATAAGCGGCGCTGGCCAAAATTCACCTTCGTCATACTTAGATGACACATACGTCTTAATATCATCCGCTTTTATCTTGGTAAAACTAGTGGTGAATTTTTTATAGTCACCAATAACTGCATCACGATATGAGAATACGTCCATCCTAATAACCTATTATTTTATATACTTTATTTTTCGTTATCTGAAGCTGTTCGTTCAGCAATCCACTGCTCTATATCTTCTTTCTTAAACCGCCAACTATTAGCAACTTTAAACCCAGGTATTTCATTTTTATTTGCAAGGCGATAAATCGTTCGTTCGTGGACTTTTAAATAAATAGCCACTTCTTTAATTGTCATTATTTGATCTGTCATAACAAATACCATCAGGCACCGAGTCAAGAGAGTACAAAGTAATTCATTATGGTCAATGCATCAACAATTTACATTGGGTTTTAGTTTACATTTGAGTTGTATTTAACCTGCCCTTTGTACCAAACCGATAAGATACCTCTTATCGGTTTGTAGGTGGTGTAGGCTATGTTGGGATAGGGTTACACACCAGAAAGATAAATATGATGGTAGTTTGGATGTAACTCGAATTTTGGCGCTCGAGTGTTATCGATACATGTCACATGCCCATATCGCTCTAATATATTGAGCGCAGCCTCTAATTCAGTTTTATTTCGTAAATTAGACCACTGCTTCTGATAGGTACGACGATTATCTATGACAAATGTGTTACCAAGCATAGATACACGCCCCTCCCGAATTCGCTTGAGGAGAAGATTTGCAGCTTGAGTTACGACCTGATCATGACAAGTATATATTCTAATCGTATGCTCCCATATATAGCTATAGTTAGAGAGCGCATATTCCAATGCATCTACCTCAACAAACTCTATTTGCTCCTCCTTCTCGCAGGAAATAGCGGCCTGAAATATCAATGCAAGACTGCACACAAAAGGTGCCGCTTTATCATAAGAAGTACGAAGTAACTCATTTTCAAGTTCATCGCTATCAACTCTCTCTTCAGACCACTCGTTAAAAATTTTCTGGGCTTCTTTAGAAAAATGCACGGCCGCAGATTCTAAGCCTCTTATATACTCAAGGAGACGTATAAAATTTTGCTTTGCTACTTGGCACTCCGGTCGATCCACCCCATTTCCTTTGACAGGTTTATCTGGATAGACTATTAACTGAAATCTACCAAAAAATCCTGTATCGCCATCTCTAGCCATCATATCTTTAACAATTTTTGAAAGTTTGGCTGGCTGTATGCCTCCGAAAACACTTATTCGAAGATCATCTAGAGAGTTTTCATCTGCTACAGCTCTTGCGACAGCAAAACCAGAATTACCATCAATTCCAGCCAGGTAAAATGCTTGCGCCTCCTCTTGAGTTGCTGCATCCAGCATAATTAAAAAGCCGGACAACTCATCAGGACAAATAACAACGATACCACTCTCCATTTTAGCAGCGTGTTTCAGTGCTCCCTGATAAGTTGCACTATCGAAAAATGATATAAATTCTAGATCATTATCTTTGCAATACTTCTTAATTACATCTTTTGGAGCATTGATTCCCGGGCTCTTCTTGCTCGCCGACACACCAACCCCCATACCTGCCACATTCACGGAGACTTTCCACGATTCATCATATGCTTTGGGCATAACTCTAACCATAGGCGATATCAATGAGCATAAATTGCCAACGGCTGAAATATATGGAAAATCTGGCTGACAACCAATTCGCCCCGCAATATCAAATACATAGTCGCCTATAACAGCAGGCAACATTACGCGCAGTAAAGGCGGCACAGGATATAAGTTAGGTGGAGATATTAATAATTCACTTTCTTTACTTTTAGACATAAGTCTTCCTTTCTTTGATTGAAGACACATATCTTGAAGGCTTTGGAAGTTTCTTTACTTCGATATGGTTACGCATCACGCAACCATATCGATATTTACTCAAATAAGACCACTACATACACACTAATTCAATCTGCAAAGACAGTACTCCCCCTACCCTACACAGCCTACAAGACCTACAGCTAGCGACTATTTGTTCATGCAATTGAGCACCCCTATATTTTTATAAATTAATTTCAAAATTTACGTAGTTATTTGCTTTAAGCCCGTAATAGTAAACTTTAGCCTGCAGAAATTGGCAACTGCATAAATAGAGTGGTTATTTAGTCATATTTGATTGCCAATTAAGTAATCTTTTCTACTTTTTATCAAATTCAGCCGTTTTCAAATTTTTCACGAAACATATACAAAGCTGCTTTCCAATATAAATATATATTGAAATCTATTAGTTATAACGAACCAATTTCACGAATCATATACAACAAAAGAAATTAATTAGTTCGTTATCCTGACTGTGTTAGATGCACTCTCTACCCATCATCCACGGATAAAAAATAGGTGAACACAATGACAGATAATGAAAAACAAAAACCATTAATTTCCAGCCTTGCTACTTCAGAACCATTTTATGAATTGTGTGCTAAAAAGGTCGGAGCAAAGATGCAAATTGAGTCCTGGGCGAATAACATTACTGTTTCCATAATTTATGCTTTTAACCAGCTCAAAGAAAATTTTGATCGTCAGCGCAATCAATACAACGACCAGGTAGATGTCAATGCACGCCTCCACTTAACTCCCAACATTAAAGTCTCAAACTACAATGAACGACGGCACCTATCAATACGTTGGGGGCGCTTAGAAAATGGTGCTTATCGTGGTAATTTTCATCAAACCAAAACGAAATGGGTGATTAGAGAAGTACAGAAACGAGGAAAAAATCACTATAGTGAAGCTGTCCTCAATAAAGCTCTGAATCATAACAATCGTAAATGCCTTCCACTCTTACTAGAAACGGAACAGGCGATGATATTTCTGCGCAACCAATATTCTCTAGTCAATGAAATGTATAAAACAGGAAAGAAAGTTAAGTTCAGCCTGTTTGAAGAGTTACTGATAAAACCTAAAATCAACCATCGTTCAGAAACAGAGAAAACTCTTTTTTGCAAAATGTCCAACGAACTAAAAACAAACACCCCTACATTCGACCCGCTAGGTTTATCAAAAAAACAGACGCTTGTTGAGTTCTGCAACCATTCCGATGTAGAAGTTGAAACTGAAGAGTTTAGAGAGGATTTAGATGACTTTGATTGGTCTATCAAACCAACTGAGTTTTAGAAGACTCCGCTATCAACAAAACACCTATATAAATAGAACATTTAAACCAAGGCTACATCATGCCTTGGTTTTTCCAGATGATTAAGGAAAATAACAGCTCCAATAATGCGCCATACAAATAGCTAAAACGACACTCATATTAAAAGACTCGCGTTGCCCTACTCCTCTGGAAATACAGAGGCTATTTGGCTCATAAACCACTCAAACAAGACCTGAATTTTTCCAGATAGATAGGAAGTAGGATAAAGACCTTTTTTTTACGAAAACCACGTCCTCAAAACTAAAAAAACTTAGCCGACGCAGATTGCGTTGATTGCTCTTCCAGTCCAACTAGGTAACTACCCTAATACTATTTGTCCTAAATGACTTTCAAACCCCCTTCCCAGAAGCCGCTTTATTATCTTTATCGAAACTCGCTATTTCACTGCATTAATAAAGACAAATAGGTGGGACTACTCATGATCAAATAGCTATGACATCAACGAAAATTAACTCTATAGGAGAGATTAAAATGGCTATACCCGAAATAATTTGGAATCACCATTACTGTAAAGAAGTACCTCCACCATATTTGGCATCATTTGCTGATGCGTTAGAAAAGGCTGTTAGCAAATCAGGCCTAGGACCAAACTTAATTCGTGATTGCATAATTTGTTGCATGTTCGAACAGGCATTTGATTTCAATCAGAATCACATAGTCAAACTCAAAATTGTGGATATTCAGCTAATAAAAACCATTTTAGCTGTTTCACAACACGGTGAATTCAAGTTTTTAGTAGTGAATTTCTATGAAGTGTTCGGTCCCATTTTAGAAGAACATATCGTCGCGCCCAAGTAAGCGAAAGAGCGCTCGATGGTGCTTGCAGGTTTATTGCAAGCACCATCAACACCTTAAATTACCTAATTTTAGATAAACTTTTATTTAACTCAAAAGACGACGATATTCGTCATTAAAAGCACCGAAAGCTCACCCTCTCGAATGTTCTAATACACCTATGCAGACATTGTCTTGCATATAAACACATATCTATAAACTGTCTAGTTAAAGGAGATTTTTATGCATTGGGTACTTCTAAAAAAATACTGTGAGTTGTCTGGCGAAAGCCGTGATTCATTTAATTCTAAGAGACGTAGAGGCCTTGTCGCTCTCGGCAAACATTTTCGCAAAGCTATCGATGGGCGTATTTGGGTTAATCTACAGGAGATGGAACGATGGGTAGAAAAGTAAAAAACATGCCTGTTGGCGTGACGGATAGAAACGGCAAATTACAAATTGCATTCTCGGTTGGAGGCCGAGAGTGCCGCCAATCTCTAGGTATTCCAATACACAAAGACAACATAAAACACGCCTCCAGAATGCGTGATGAAATTCTCATAGCAATTTCGAAAAACACGTTTTCCTGGGCTGAATTTTTTCCAAATTCCAAGAAAGCAAAGTTAGAAATTGCAACACAAAATCCTACTGAAGACTTACTTATTCAAGACCATCTTGTTGAATTCTATGAACGCCATGAGGAGCCAAGACTTTCTGCTTCGACCAACAAAGCAAACAAAAAGGCCATGCTACAACTCATCACAGAGTTTGGAGATATACCGGTAATGGAACTCAAGCCTTCACGTATTGCCGAATATGTTCAGCATCGAGCTAAGCAAGTCAAAATGAAAACCGTGCGCAATATTCTGTCTCCACTGTCCAACATGTATAAAGAAATAGAGAAAGATTATCAGCACCGTAATCCTGTAAAACAGGTCGACCTTGGTACTTATTACTCTAAAAAAGTCAATGATAAACGCCAAGCGAATAATAAGGATGAAGATGGACAAATCATTAATCCATATACTGGGGCTCAGGTCAGTAAAATTATTGATAGCGCCGAGGGCCAAGTGAAGAATTTGATACAGTTCATGTTCTACACTGGAGTCAGAACTGGGGAGGCGATTGGTCTACGTTGGAGTAATCTAAACTTAGATATAGGTACGGCAGATATTACGAGATCAATATCATCAGACGAAGAGTCTTCGACTAAAACTGCTGTAGAAAGAACACTAAAATTACTCCCTAAAGCGCTTGAGGCATTAAAGAATCAAACCCATTACACCAAACACCTAAACGATTTTGTATTTCATGACCCTAAAAAAGGTTGTCGCTGGCAAGACGACCAGGCAATTAGAAAAA
>Ga0105348_1002810_pt1 | contig 10063 bp, 8 predicted proteins | sample EN8Hudsemesocosm_2_FD_83504 | JGI IMG/M metagenome (GOLD analysis project Ga0105348, IMG submission 83504) | Methane-oxidizing microbial communities from mesocosms in the Hudson Canyon - EN8C Hudson Canyon | ecosystem: Environmental > Aquatic > Marine > Cold seeps | place: Hudson Canyon...
AGTAACACTCAAATAGACTGAAATTGCAGCATGAGTTTTAGCATCTAGTTTTGCAGCGACTTCCCCGGTAAGGACAGCCTTTATCTTCATTCTCGCCCTTCCTATTAGTGGCAAAGGCGCGGTGGGGATTTTGTAAGTCCATGCCGTAGAAAAAATTGTGATTTCTTTTTTTATACTTTCAGATTCCGTATAGTTGTATTCAGTATCAATGGTTGTTTCTAATTGGCCGCCTACTTCAATTTGCCCTTTATTAAACTTTATTCCTGAAAATGATGTTTCCCATTCCAACTGTGTATTTATTCTGGGCTCAAAGTTTACCTCCGCACGAACGTCCGAAGATGAGCTAGCCTTACTTGCTGATCGGCTTGAGATTTTTTCCTCAGCTCGCCGCACATCAAAATAACCGTTCGAAGATTGATAATGGTTTGGAGTAGTATTGAACGCTGAACTTGATTTAGTTGATGAAGCAATGACTTGTGTGTCTTCTTCTAGAAGTATTGAGGATTGGAACTCACCTCTCGTAAACACCTCATTGATAGCTGCTTTAGTTGTCTCAATAGTTAACTCGCCATTGCTTTCTGAGAGGCTAGCGATTTTCCTAAGGAATAAATCTCCTGATGCGGACGTACCCAAGACAATACTTCCAACGGTAAATGTTTCGGGTACCGAATCACTACCTAAGTAATAGGTCAAACTTGTCTCTGTCATAACCGGTGCACTAAGAGATAAGGAGTCTGACTCGGTTATTGTGACTGTGTCATTGATCTCTATATCGGCGCTCAATGTAGCAACGGAGACGATTTCACTTTTTGAACGTTCTAGATCTTGGTCAATAGCGATTACCTGAATATAGTAATCGGTTTGTGTTTCAAGTGAAGTAAAGGTGAAGTAATCCAGGTTGCTCACTGTGGCTACCAGTGTACTTTGTGAACTTATAAATGCAGCCTCAAGGGATAAATGGACTTCGTATTGAAGATCAGCCTGTGGAGTTGTATCGTCAGTTGACAATAGCCAAGTTGCTGAAATTTGATCGGTAGAAATTCCTGACACTAACACCAGTTTAGGCTCAGTGGGTGCAGTTGGTACATCGCAGTCTATGACAATATTGGTGATTGAAGCACCTGAAACAACACCGCTTCCGCTATTGACAACACATGATGAATCATCGGTTAATAATTCAACTAGATAATTATCTTTGTCAAGTAACTTGGAACTAAACTCAAATACGCCATCCTCTTTAACAACAATCGTTTCCTTGTTATTAAGAGTAATGAATTTGGGTTCATCTACCCCTCGTATAAGCCCATTAACTTGGTAGGTCGACTGAGTTGTTTCATACACTTTACCTTCTTCAGTTTCTACGCCATCGTCACTACTTGGTATTTTAAAGCCATTTTCATCTTCACTGCTTCCACCGCCACCACAAGCAGATAACAAAAGAAGGCACAATAAGTAAACTAATAAACTACGCGACAGATGAAACATAACAGGCCCATGAAAATAATCTTTAAACTGTGCTTTTGTTTTGATAACTAATGGCACATTGATATTTCGGTGTATAAAGGCGCGAACTATAACTGATCATAAAATAACCATCAATAAAACCACTGCGAAAAATTGAGCTCAATCGTAAAAGAAGGTGATAGAGAACTTTTTTAACGGTAGAGGTCAGAGGTAGAACATAAATTTTAGGCCAAATCAGCACCAATCTTTAGTGCCTATTTATAACACCATTTTGCCATTTCTTAATCCGCCACAAACGTCTGCTAACGACTGGCTCAAGCCACTCAGATAGGCATTCACGAGCGGTTATTATGCTGACACTCAAGGCTCCGGTCGCTTACCAAATCTAACATGAATGAATAAGTTCGAACGCCTTCTTAGTGGCAGGAATTGCCGATGAGTTTTAATCAGCCAAGCGTCATTTTTTGCACCTGAACTACAAGTGCATCCATCAGATCGTCATTACTACTGCAATATTGAAGAGGCTCGCTTTGAGCCTAAGACGACACTGGAAGTCTCATGCATAGAATAAACTAAAAAAATTACTAGTCTCAACAAACTATTGAGCTGCACTTCCTTTCTTTGATGAATATGTTTTTATACTATGCCCTCCAACTAAGGATAACGCCCCGGAGAGCCCAGTGAAAAAGTATTTTCTAATCCTAATGTGCATTGTTCCATCTATCGCCAATTCCAGTTTACAAGTTGAACAAAATTGTACAGAAACAAGAGAGTTATCTTGTGTGTTAAAAGAGTTTAGCGATGTTGCGAGTCAAATAAGCTCGAAAGAGATTCGTGATCTTAATGTCTTATATGAAGTAGATTATGGCTTAACCAAAGAGTTTGAAGAAGGAATGAAGTTACTTCATGACTCTGCAGAAAATGGAGATATCATTTCACAGTACTTTTTGGGGTTAATGTATGAACATGGCCAAGCAGTAAAGCAAGACTATACTGAGGCGCTTCGATGGTATCGATTAGCTGCGAATGAATCATTGCCTATAGCCCAATTTAGCTTGGGCTGGTTGTATGAAAAAGGTTTAGGCGTCGAACAAAGTTACGAGACCGCACTTAAATTTTATAGATTAGCTGCTCGGCAAGGGTACGCTGTTGCGCAGTATTATTTGGGTTTTATGAATGATAATGCTGTCGGTTTAGATCAGAGCTTTGATAGAGCGATTAAGTGGTATCTTTTAGCAGCAGATCAAGGGCATGCTGTTGCCCAAAATAATTTAGGTGTTATGTATGAGCGAGGTGAAGGTGTTAAGCAGGATTATAAAATTGCCGTTAAATGGTACAAGCTAGCTGCCGATAATGAATATCCTGTGTCGCAATTTAATCTTGGTTTGGCATATGAGTCTGGAAATGGTGTTGACAAGGATTACCTTGAGGCACTTAAGTTATACAGGCAGTCTGCAGATCAAGGGTATTCATTTGCTCAAAATGCACTTGGTGCTATGTATGATTTAGGTAAAGGTGTTACCAAAAATTACGATGAAGCGCTTAAGTGGTATCGCAAAGCTGCGGGACAAGAAAACGCAGCGGCGCAAAGTAACCTAGGGTTCATGTACCAACATGGAAACGGAGTGGAACAAAATTATATCGAAGCGCTTAAGTGGTACCGGTTAGCCGTTGAAAAGCAAAATGCTGGTGCACAAGTTAATATAGGAATTATGTATGAATATGGTGAAGGCGTAACACAGAATTATGTAGAAGCGCATAGATGGTACCGCCTAGCCTCTGAAAATGGAGATGTTATAGCGCAAAATAATATAGGGGTTCTATATCAAAATGGAAGAGGTGTTCAGCAAGACTATATTGAAGCGCGTAAATGGTATCTCTTAGCTGCTGAACAAGGTGATCTAGATGCTCAAAATAATTTAGGAGGGGTGTATCAGCATGGCTTGGGTGTTCAGCAAAATTATTACGAAGCAGTTAAGTGGTATCAATTAGCCGCGGATCAGGGTGACGCATCAGCTCAAAATAATTTAGGTTATCTATATTTTCGTGGAGAGGGTATCCCACAAAATAATGATGAGGCAGCTAAATGGTATCGTTTAGCTGCAAATCAGAACCTTTCCGTAGCTCAAAATAATTTGGGGATCATGTATCAATATGGCTTTGGGGTTGCGCAAAGTTATCAAGAGGCTGTCAAATTATTTTCTTTGGCAGCAGACCAGGGATATGCGGATGCCCAAGTGAATGTCGGAATCATGTACAGGAATGGTTCTGGAGTCAGCTTAGATTATGTTAAAGCGATGGACTGGTTCCAGAAAGCCTCTGATCAAGGTGACGCGACTGCTCAATCTAATTTAGGTGAGATGTATCTGCGTGGCATAGGTGTTAAAAAAGACTATGAAAAAGCCCTAAAGTGGCAGCTTCAAGCTGCAGACCAAGGAGTTGCTGGTGCCCAATCAACTCTAGGGTTAATGTTCCAGTTCGGTGAGGGTGTTGAAAAAAACTATGCAGCTGCATTGAAATGGCATAGTTTAGCGGCTGATCAAGGGAATGTGACATCTCAATACAATTTAGGTGCATTCTATACTTTCGGGAGAGGGGTAGAGATCGATTATGCTGAAGCGTTTAATTGGTACCGTTTGGCTGCAGAGCAAGGGCATGCCGTAGCGCAATCAAATTTAGGATATGTATATGCTGTAGGCCAGGGAGTGGAACAAAATTCTCCTGAATCGTTAAAGTGGTACAAGCGGGCGGCAAATCAAGGAAATGTCTACTCACAAAAAGCGCTTGGCTTAGTGTACCAGCAGGGTAACGGCGTTGAAAAAAACGTTGAGGAAGCCAAAGCGTGGTATCGTCTCGCTGCTGAACAAGGTGATATTGAATCTCAAAGTAGATTGGGTTTTTTATATTCTAAGGGAAAACCAACTCCAAAAGATCTAATGCAAGCTGTTAATTGGTTTAGTTTGGCAGCAGAGCAAGGCGATACAATTTCGCAGGTAACACTAGGTCTATACTATGACAAAGGTTATGGGGTTAAGAGAAATAGCAAGGAAGCTGCACTTTGGTTTTTAAAAGCATCTACACAAGGTGATACAGTCGCTGAGTATAACTTGGGTTTGAAATATGAAAACGGTAATGGCGTTCAGAAAAATTTAAGTAATGCACTGAAATATTACACTCTTGCGGCCCATAAGGGGCATTCTTATGCTCAATATAAAACGGGTTATATGTATGAGAAGGGAAATGGAGAAGCAAAAGACTCTGTTGAAGCGGTTAAGTGGTTTCTTCTATCTGCAGAGCAAGGGAATGGTGCTGCTCAATATAGTTTAGGGCTTGCATATAGTTTTGGTAAGGGGGTTAATCAAGATTATTTTGAAGCAGCAATCTGGTACAGATTAGCTGCCGAGCAGGGTTTTGCAAACGCTCAATATAACTTGGGATATCTATATCAGTCAGGGATGGGGGTTAATAAAAGTTATGACGAGGCCATTAACTTTTACCTTTTAGCGGCTGCTCAAAACTATGCCTACGCACAAACAAATTTGGGCATTCTGTATGATAAGGGTAACGGTGTTAATCAAGATTATGAAGAAGCTGAAAAGTGGTATCGTTTAGCCGCAGAGCAAGGTAATTCTGAGGCTCAAAATAACCTGGGTGAGCTACTTAATAACAAATTAAATAACAAGCTTGATAAAACACTCGCCAAAGAATGGTTTAACAAAGCATGTAAGAATGGGTTCAAAGAAAGTTGTGGTGATCATCAAACACTACTTGATGCTGGTTTCTAATTGCTAAGGGTAATTCAATTTATATGGTCGACCGTGTTGATGGGTTAAGTAGAGTTAAATAGAGTTAAATGACGAACTGATTAATAACATAATAGAGAGCAGCTCTCGATAGGCTCACTTTGAGCAAAAGCAAAAGCAGACGCTGATAGTCTGTTGATATTCATCAAATACAGCTTGTCGGATAGGATCGTGAAGTCTTCAATCCCGTTCCAATGATAGAGCGACTCTAGTTCGCACTAATAAGACGCTCGCACTTATTCATTAGTGCGATGTTTTGGAAAAAACTGCATGACTCTTGAGTATCCGCTTAAAGGACGCTCGGGTTATATGGGTAATCCAGAAAATAAGGCCGAATTAAGGTTACATCTCAAATCATGCTCCTGCCTAACTACGGGTTTTAGTGCTGGGAAATAGACATTAGTAAATTAATCTGCCACTATTTTTAACCATATCAGACAGCGGCAAAATCGTAGGGATGTAAGCAATGAATCAATTCATACGACTTTTGGTTGTTCTTGGTTGTTCTTGGTTTGACGTGGCTTGGTGGCTGTAGCCTTCATCAGGCTAAACCAATAATTGGTACAGTTCAGGATGCCTCCACCGGCGAGCCAATTGATAACGCACTTGTTGTGGCTGAATGGCGCTTGACTTCGGGATTCTTTCATACGACTGAAGCCGGAGTGCTGGCTATTAAAGAAATTAGAACAGATAAACAAGGGCGTTTTACGGTTCCAGGGTGGGGAACGCGTATCACTTTCGCTAACAATGCAGCTAACTCACCAATCATTCAAATATTTAAGCCCGGATATTCATTAGGTTATTTCCCTACCGACAACTTTGAAAGAGGGTATCGGCTTTCTCTTGATTCTGATTGGTCAGGCAAGACTTTGTTACTTAAGCCTGTAGTGGGTGAATTGGCATTAATAAATGAAGTTGAGTCATTGGAGTCATTGGCGCATATATTTACTTGGCGCTGGAGGAAAGAACCATGTTTATGGGAAATAATACCCGATACAGCGGCTGAGATATTAAATGCTAAAAAGAGATTCTCCGCTAATAAAGTCCCCAATTATTTACCTGGAATGGACTCCTTCTCTGCAGAATGTTCTAACCCTATGCAAGTATTGAAGGAGTATTTGAAATGAATAACTTTATATTAATAACTATTGCTACATTGAGCATCTCGGTTACAGCATTGGCTTATGGACAACCAACCCATCGAATTTTATCTATCGCCCAGTGACCGATTGTGGTTAATAACACTCTAGCCGTCATGTCAAAATCATGCACTATTGAATAAATTCAAATGTCTTATTTGTGGCAGGAATTGCCGATGAGTTTTAATCAGCCAAACGTCATTTTTGCACTTGGACTACAAGAGCATCCATCAGATCGTCATTACTACTGCAATATTGAAGAGGCTCGCTTTGAGCCAAAGAAGACACTCACTTCTACATTGAATTATTCATAAAACTTAAAGAGTAGCCTTTTTCTTTTTTGAGGACACAACTTATTAAAACAATTCTCGATCAGTTAAATGATTCTGAGGAACCATACTTTTATGTAATACGCCGAAAACAACTATTTTTTGTTTATGTGCAAAATAATATATGACGTGGCTTACATGAGGGAAGCTGAATACATATGACCCAACGTCGAGCCGAGATTTCCCAAGAGATGGCGTTTCGGCTAGAAGTTTAATTGTTTGTCGAAGGTCAGATAAATATTTCTGCGATTGCTTGATACCCCATTGCTTGATCGTATAGCGGCGTATTTTAATTAGGTCTTCTTTTGCATCTGGGGTTAAGCGAAATGTGGTCATTAATCGTACTGTCCGGCTTCTAATTCATCAAAAAAAGAGTCACCATCAAGAGTGTTACCTGAGTCAATGTCTGCTTTTGCTTGAGCAGCCCTTGATTGTAAAAGTTGAAGTTTAAGCGCTTCAATGCTGTCGTATTCATCCATCGATATGACAACGGCAACGGGCTTTCCATTTTTATTAATTTGAATTGGGGCTCGTTGAGCCTTTAACAGCATGTCGCCAAACTGGGTCTTTGCTTCATTTGCAGAAAGTGCATCCATAATAGGAATCTCATAAAATCGTTCGATTCGTTCATTATAGTCGATTTCAGCAGGGTGAGTCGAGCATCAGCATGTTGTGAAAATAGTAATTACTTATATTGAATAGCTTTGATTGTTCACGTTTTAAATTGGCCGGAATTGGGGAGTGCGTCCGGTTAGTAAATCAAGATAGAAGCGCATTGGAGAGGCCTTGTCTGAGCCTAAGTTGCCACTGAGAGGCTGTCAACAATCAGGTGTTGTTAGATAAATAATGCTTTGACAAGTCAGCAGGGCGCACACTCGGACGATAGTATATAGCAATATAAAACAGCCAGATTTCTGTATGCAGTAGCGCTGACTAAGAAGATAAAGCGAACCCTTTTGAGTTCGGAGGAATCGATTATAAAGACCAACGAAATTGAGCAATAGCAATAATTAGGGTTATCTAATTTTTATCTTAGATACCGCCCGGAAAGTGCACCCTAAAGGGTTCACTTCACAAGGAAGTGCAGACATTATTTTATTCTGATCAAACGACAAAACGTCGACAAAGGTACTGCCAACAGACTGGTCTACCCATCAATCAAAGATAAACACTTCAATTATTCCTAGTAAACCAGTACATCGATAAGATTTTTGAAACAAATGTTATATATGATTTACCTAATGTAGTATTTGCTTAATTAGCAGAAACTGATATGATCAACAAATAACCTAAGGTATAACCAATGACGAAATCTAAAATCCCAAAGTCAGATGGCCTTTCAGAAATGCAAAAGCATGCAAGAGATGCCGCTAATTTATTAAAAAAGCTGGGGAACGAACATCGGCTACTAGTGTTGTGCACATTAATAAAGGGTGAGCTTTCGGTTGGTGAATTGAATGCTGTTATTCCCTTGAGTCAGTCAGCTTTATCACAGCACCTTACTTCATTACGTGAAGCAGACTTGGTTCAAACTCGCCGAGAATCACAAACTATTTATTACAGTCTACGTGGTGATGAAGCCATTAAAATTATTAAGGTGCTGCAATCCATTTACTGTCCTGACCTTTAAACGAGAAACAAGCTCATGAACGATACATCAAAATTTATTTCGGCAAGTGATTTTACGGCACTAACTCATAGCAGAAAGGATATGGTCGTTATTGATGTTCGTACAGTAGCGGAAGTGAATAGTGAATATCTAGAAAGTTGTCACAATCTCCCGTTGCAAGATATTGATACGGATTCGTTCAAATCCATTCTTAATAAAAGTAAATGTAAATCGGGCAAGCCAGTGTATTTATTGTGTGGTACAGGTATGCGAGCCACTAAGGCTCTTGAGCAATTATCGGCGGCAATCGATAACCCACTCTTAGTAATTGAAGGCGGGATTAATGCTTTGAAGCAAGCCGGAGTAACAATGAAACAAGGTGGAGGCTCAGTAATCTCCTTGGATCGTCAAGTACGAATCGCAGCGGGGCTTTTAGTTGTCAGTGGCGTTGTACTGGGTTCTATTATTAATCCACTGCTATATGGCTTATCGGCTTTTGTTGGTGTGGGCCTCGTGTTTGCAGGCGTTACTAACACATGCGGTATGGCGATGATTTTGGCACGTATGCCCTGGAATCGTGCTAGCTAAGCGTATAACTCTCACCTTTGAATATTTAAAAGAATACTGGAACATGCTGACGATTGATTATTACTCTGACCTACTTTGCGTTTGGGCCTGGATTGCTCAACGTAGAATAGATGAATTAAATGCCCAGTTTTGTGACAAGATTGAGTGGCGTTTTCACTATATTGATGTCTTCGGGAATACCGAAAGTAAGATGATGTCGCAGTGGTCTGAACGAGGCTATTACGAAGGCTTTGCGCAGCATGTTGCCGATTCTACCGCAGCCTTTGATGAAGTAGAAATTAATTCGCAACTATGGTCTCAAGTACAGCCTAAGACTTCGGCAAATGCTCACTTAGTGCTAAAGGCCGTTGACGTTACACTCGGACACATCACTTCTATGGAGTTTGCTTTGGCGCTACGCAAAGCCTTTTTTGTGGAGGCTTTTGACATCAGTGATTTATCAGTTCTTTTCGACTTATTGAAGAAGTCAGATCTTAATGACAAGCTTATCAAGCAAGCCATAAATGATGGCTCAGCTATTGCGGCCTTAATGAGTGATTATCAAGCGGCAAAGAGTCTGAGCATCAAAGGTAGTCCTTCCTATGTTCTAGATAACGGACGTCAGACCTTATATGGCAATGTGGGCTACCGAGTGCTACACGCTAATATTGATGAGTTACTGAAAAAACCTGCCAATGAAGCTAGTTGGTGTTGAACTTATGGGTTTCAAATCGTTTACTTGAAGTTTTAATTTTTGACGGGATGAGTTCTATCGGCACCTATAATCGAGAGGCTCATTACAAGTTATGGAGAGTAGTAAATCGATAATAAAATGTTACTTGAGAGGCTTGCTTTGAGCCATTCCTGCCACTGATATGTTATTGCGGTATATAAGATATAGTTTTCAAAGTGGGGCAGTGAAGTCCGCAAGTAAGTCACTTGGAATAAGCAATCTAAGCGACTTCAAACCGTCCTAAGCAGACCCTTATCAAGACGATTTATTTCATTACTTGTTAGACAAAAGCGGACGTAAATTTCTCACTGAACCAGAAACAACGCCCATTGTCTTTTCTTGAAAAACAGACCTAAACACTTACAGTTATTGAGTAAACGTTAACTCTCCACTGGTTATGCTTGCGGTATCTACATTCA
>Ga0105348_1002818_pt1 | contig 10043 bp, 9 predicted proteins | sample EN8Hudsemesocosm_2_FD_83504 | JGI IMG/M metagenome (GOLD analysis project Ga0105348, IMG submission 83504) | Methane-oxidizing microbial communities from mesocosms in the Hudson Canyon - EN8C Hudson Canyon | ecosystem: Environmental > Aquatic > Marine > Cold seeps | place: Hudson Canyon...
CATTACTGTGTTTGGTGATGGCTTGGGTTTCGTCCAGCCGTACGAGTCACTTTCTTTTGCTCCGCCAAAGGAAAGTAACCAAAGAAAAGGCGGCCCCACTTCGCTGAAATCCCATCGCTCTGGTGTGATTTTGCGGGCACGATTCGATTCGCCATCCATGGCTCAAACGAATCTCTCGCACACATCCTGTGCGCTCAACCCGAAAAATCACACCGCCACTCGGCAGCTTAGAAGGGGTTTGGCGCTTGACTCTTGGCTCGTGTAATATTAGTGAAAATCATACAAGGACTTGGTATTTTCAATGGGGAAGAAAAAAGATAGCGGCAGCTTAAGAGCTGAGTTTCGAGTTCTAGAAAGGGATTTGAAGCTAGAGATGAAAGGGCTTCGTGAAGAGCTTGAGCGAAGAGTTACTCAGGATGAAAAAGATGCTAAGCAAGCATCAAAGAAAGCTTCTGAATTTAAAAACAGTACTGAAGACACTAAAATGAAGCATCTAGAGTTCTAGGGTTCATAGGTGAAAATTTTGACTTAGCCAAAAGTAAATCTGAGGCTATTATTGATTTAGCCTCTAAGACTGATGATCTTTATGAAAGAATCGATTCTATATATGAAAGTGTTAATTCAAAGAGTGTAGAAGTTGAGTCAGCACTGGTGGAATCGACGGAGAATCTTGAAGCAGCTACTGGGTTGGTTAATGATGCCGACTCTATTTCAGAAGCATTGGAGAACCATAAGGAAATGCTGTCTGAGTTTGAAGACTTTCATATAAAAATAAAGACATCATTAAATTCATCACATAAGAAAAAGCTTGAAATCGATGCACTCTATTCAGATATTTTTGGTTATAAAATAGAGGCGGATAATGAAGAGGATGAAGAACAAATTGTTGAAGGTCTTAAATCTGAACTTGAATCTACTTATTCTGAATTAAAAAGAAGTTCCCACTTTCTAGATGAAAGGTTGGTATCGATAAGAGAGTTGTCTGAGAACTCTTATCAAGAATCTCTTTCAAGCTTCGATGAGAAATTTGATACTTTTATCGAAGGTTGTAACCTTACTTTTAATGATGCGAATAATAGTATAAAGCGACTCTTGCCTAATGCGCTTACTGCGGGTTTGAGTAGTGCTTATGGAGAAAAGAGAGAAGGTGAAGAGACTAGCCAGGTGAGATTAGAGAAAAGCTTTGGCAGAGCAATCATGGGGCTAGTTGCAATATCTATAATACCTTTTTCTTTTGATGCCTACATGTTATTGGTGCAAAAATTACCTTTAATGGAAGTTATTAATAATACACCGAAGTTAATGCTCTCGGTTTTTCCTTTATATTTCCCTGTTTTATGGTATGCGTACTCATCTAATAAAAAACTAAATTTATCTAAACGTCTAGTGGAGGAATATACACACAAGGAGGTATTGAGTAAGACTTTCGAAGGGCTATCTGCACAAATTGAAAATATTTCCCAGAAAGAACTTTCAGAAGAGCTTCGTACAAAACTTCTCTTTAATATATTGGATGTTAACTCTGAAAATCCTGGTAAGTTGATATCTGACTATAACAAAGTTGATCACCCTCTGATGGATGCTTTAGATAAAAGTGCAAAGCTTGCCGGTTCAGTTGAAAAACTATCAAAAATACCAGGATTTTCTGCTCTTACTAAAAAGTTAGATGAGAAGGCTCAGCGTATCCTAAGTGTTAATTCAGAGAGAATTGATGCTGTCTTGGATGATGAAAGCGATAAGAAAGAAAAAGCTAAAACAACTGAAAGTGGATGATCATCAGATCTTATAATCCACCTTGTTAGATTGTTAAATGAGCTTGAATTCAGATTAGATGCGGCTGAGATCTAATTTTCCTTTTCGCTGCCGAGTGGCGGTGTGATTTTTCGGGTTATTCACACAGGATGTGTGAATAAGTGCTGTTTGAGGTATGGATGCCCCTTTTGACTTAAAACGAGAGAAGCCCGACCCGTAAAAATACATCAGAGCGAGGGGGGCAGCCGAGTGGGGCGGCCCTTGATGTGCAGGACGCACGAATGCCGTGAGCGCATGGATGCGCAGGAACGGCCTTTTGGGTACTTTTCTTAAGCTGTTGTAAGAAAAGTACCTCGCCCAGCTGGGCGAAACCAGACACTTCAAACAGCGTCGGATAACCAAAAGAAATCCCAAGCTTAGCTAAGAAAGAATATAATAAGCGCCTACCAATCTAGCCCAACACAAACAGATAACGTTATGCGCCTCCTTAGAACCGCCTTTCATCCTGAAATATCCCCTAACGATGTATTACCCGAAAGTGAGAGTACACTGATCGAACGTCATGCTGCGCGGGCGATTGTGCTCAGAGGCGAAGACATACTACTGCTGTACACTGAGCGCTATCACGATTACAGCCTGCCGGGTGGTGGTATTGATGAGGGGGAGGATGAGGTTGCGGGTTTGATTCGTGAGTTGCAGGAGGAGACGGGGGCGAGTGGGGTGCGTAATGTCGAAGCCTTTGCTCGCTATGATGAATACCGCCCTTGGTATAAAAGTGATGCGGATATTATCCACATGATATCCCACTGCTACGTGTGTGAGATTGATGAAGTGTTGGGCGAGACGGCCTTTGAATCACACGAAGTAAACAACGGCATGAAACCCCTGTGGATGAACATCCATCAAGCCATCGCCGACAATGAAGAAGTGATGGCGAACAGCGAGACGAAAGGACTCTCCGTTGAACGTGAGACCTTCTTACTGAAGGTGATCGCAGAAGAGTTGTTAGCTTCTTAAAATCTGGATGTAGGCAGAAGATTGAGAAGGTGGCACCAATACCCCTTTTCCGCTGCCGAGTGGCGGTGAGATTTTTCGGGTTATTTACACAGGATGTGTGAATAAGGGCTGCTTGAGGCTGGATGCATCTTTTGACTTAAAACGAGAGGAGCCCGACTCGATAAATCGCACCAGAGCGAGGGGCTTTCAGTGGAGTGGGGCGGCACTTTGATGTGCAGGATGCATGAATGCCGTGAGCGTATGGATGCGCAGGAACGGCCTTTTGGTTCTGTTTTCTTTTTGCCGTTGAAAAGAAAATGAACTCGCCCAGCAGGGCGGAAGAGGGCTAACAATCAAAGTCAGATAACTAAGCAGCGGCCCGCCCAACAGAAAGCAAAAAACTAAAAATCCGACTTACGCATCTGAGCCAAACAAAACAACAAAGCAGCAACCAAGACACTAGAAGGCCCCGCCGGCGAATCATAATAAAACGACAACGCCAATCCACCACAGATAGAAACCATACCCAACACACTGGCGGTTACCGCCATGCGCTCAGGCGTTTTACTCAGACGGCGGCTGGCCGCTGCAGGAATAATCAGCAGTGCAGTGATCAGCAACACACCGACGACTTTCATGGCGACGGCGATGACGAGCGCCATCATCAACATCAGCGCGGCTTTTACTGGCGCGACCTTGATGCCTTCAACGCGGGCGAGTTCTTCGTGCACGGTGATGGACAGCAGCGGTTTCCACAGCCAGGCAAGCAGGGGCAAGACCAGCGCGCAGGTGGCCCCGATCATGATTAGGTCATCGGTGTTGGCGGCCAGCAGGTCGCCGAACAGGTAACCGTAGAGATCAATGCGCCCTTCACCAAATATGCCGACCATCACTAAACCAAAGGCCAAGCTGGTGTGGGATAAAATACCCAGCAGCGTGTCGGTGGTAAGAGAGCGATTGTTTTGCAGGCCGAGTAACACCAGCGCGAGTAACAGACAACAAAGGGTGACGGCTAGGTTGATGTTGATGGACAGTAACAAACCTAAGGCCACGCCGGTCAGTGCAGAGTGGGCGAGGGTGTCGCCAAAGTAGGCCATGCGTCGCCACACGGCGAAGGAGCCCAGAGGCCCAGCCATTAGAGCCACGCCACAGCCCGCGATGAGGGCGTTGATTAAAAATTCTGGCATGGGGTTTATCCGTGGTTGCAGTGTTCTGTGTGTGTGTGGCTCTTAATCGTTGGGTCAGCGGGCGCGTCGCTATCAACGACGTCACCGTGTATGTCGTGATCATGGTCGTGATGGTGGGTGTAAACCGCGACACCAGACTGCGCCGAGTGGCCAAACAGTTCTAGGTAGGCCGGATGTTCCGTAACACTTTCTGGGTGGCCGTGGCAGCAGACGTGCTGGTTTAGGCAGATAACCGTGTCGGTGGCGGCCATGACTAGGTGTAAATCGTGGGATACCATTAGCACGCCGCAATTTTGCTGCTGACGAATCTTGTCGATCAATTGATAGAGTGCGGCTTGGCCAACCACATCTACGCCCTGTACGGGTTCGTCGAGTACAAGCAGGTCTGGGTCGTTAAGCAGGGCGCGGGCCAGTAACACACGCTGGGTTTCTCCACCGGAAAGCCGATGCATGGGGCTTTCGCTGAGGTGGCTGACACCGGTCATCTCGAGGGCCTCAAGAATGCGTGACCCGCGATTGCCGGTCAGTTTTAAGAAACCGGTAACACTCAGTGGCAAGCTCGCATCAAGGTGTAACTTCTGCGGCATGTAACCAATGGCGAGTTTGTTGTGGCGTTGTACTCGGCCTTTTGTGGGTTTGAGTAAGCCCAGCACCACACGCACCAGTGAGGTTTTACCTGCGCCGTTGGGGCCAATGAGGGTGACGATTTCGCCGCGGTGAATCTTAATGTCGACGCCGCTGAGTATGTGGCGCTGGCCGAGTATCAGTTCAAGCTTTTCACCGCTCAGCAGCACCTTTCCGTTTTTGCTCATGACGGGCTGTCCCCAGTTTCTTCTTGGCCATTTAGGACGCGCGTTTGTTGGCACAGCTGGCAGCAGCCGACAACTTCAATGGATTGCGCCTTAACGGTGAAGCCAAACTTCTCAGCCGTTTGCAGCATGTTTTGATCCTGTTGATCCGAGGCAAACTCAATGGCGATGCCGCAGTCTTCACAGATCATAAAGCTGTTGCCGTGGTGATCGTCTGGGTGGGTGCAGCCGATGAAGGCATTGAGGGAGTGAATCCTGTGGATAAGCTGGTGTTCAAGTAGAAAATCCAGTGCTCGGTACACGGTTGGTGGTGCCACGCGTTTGGTTGATTCAGCAGCCAGCATGTCCATAAGGGTGTAGGCACCTAGCGGTTTATGACTTTGCCAAATGAGCGTGAATACCTTCTCGCGCTGGGAAGTTAAGCGAGCGCCTTGCGCCTTGCAGCGTTCATGGGCTTGAGAGAGTGCGGTTTCAATGCAGTGCTCGTGATTGTGCTGCTGGCAGGCAATGGACGGTGAAAGGCTGCTGGTTGTCGACATAAATTGCGGGACCGATGGGGTAAGCGTCGTGTTGAACGTGTTATTATATAACATATCTTATTTTGTGTTTGGGGTTCCTGTGGTGTTACGTGTTTCTCTGTGGTTGACGTCGGCTCAAAAGGCTCTGGCGGTCAGCGCTTTGGTGCTTCTTTATATAGGCAGCGCGGCGGCTCTGGCGTCGGGCTCTGTAGACGTGGCTCAAGCGCTTGAGCCTGCGAAGCTGCGCGTGCTCGTGAGTGTCCGTCCACTGGCGCTGATTACCAAGGCGGTCGCCGGTGATCGAGCCACAGTCGATGTGCTGGTGAAAGCGGGGCAGTCGCCTCATCACTTCAGCTTGAAGGCCTCCGACCGCCAGCGTATTGCAGCCGCAGATCTGGTGTTGTGGGTTGGGCCTGAGTTAGAACGCTTTCTGGTAAAACCTTTGGGTTCAGCAAAAAACAGCATGACGGCAGAGGAGAAGGTGCTAGCCGATAAGCGTAACTTGATTCATGAAGAGGTGAATGAATCTGAACATAGTCACGACAGCAGCAGTCACCCTTGGCTGGCGCCGGACACAGCCATTCACTTAGCCCAGCGGGTGGCTACTAAGCTGGCATTGTTAGACCCAATGTTTGCGGCTATTTACCATTCCAACGCCGAGGAATTCGCGGTGCGCATTGAGCGTCTGGATAAGACCATCAAGGCCTCGTTGGCTGATAGTCAACGTGCGTATGCCGTGGCTCATGATGCTTATCGCAGTTTCAGTGAGCACTATCAGTTGTCTGAACCCATTGTTTTGTCCGTGAGCCCAGAGGTAAGCCCCGGTGCGCGCAAATTGTGGCAGTTGCAGTCGCAGTTACCGCAGCAGAGCTGTGTGCTGGTGGAGCTGGAGCACCAGAGTCGTTGGTTGAAGGCGCTGGTAGAGACCCAACAGCTGCGCTTACACTCGGTGGACACCCTCGCTTATGATGCCGGTATTAACAGCTACGCGGATTTTCTTACAAGCATGGGTGAGACGTTTAAGGCTTGCTTAAATTAGGCGCGGCTATGCTGTGGGTACTGTATGACCGGTATTAGAGGGTGAGCTGGTGTATCTTGAGGCTTAAGCGACAGGCATAAAAAAACCTGCAGGCACCAAGGGAAGGCGGTGCGGAGCAGGTAAGAGAGACATAATATGTTGCGGTCTTGCGTACTAAATCTTGCGTCTTAGCGGTTTAAAGCACTTGCTTCAAGCATGTTGCTGAAGCGCTGCTCGAGCTGCGAATTAAGCTTCTCGTTCGCCTGCTTTAAGTTTTCTTCCATTTTTCGTGCGTTCTTCTCGGCTACCAGTGTCTCCTTGGCGGCCCAGCTCGCACTGGCGCCAGTTTCGGCGACAATCAGTGCTAAATTGGTGTAACTCGGCATCACCTGACTGGCGAGGCTGGTTTGAGCGAATAACGTAGTAAGTAGAATTAAGGTTAACTTTTGCATGGGTAAGGCCTCCGTTTGGTGGTTGTGCAAAGTGCTTTTGCGCTTTGCTTTCGTTTTGTTACTTTGTGTTACGCATAGTAACGGATAGGCTTTGGTAACACTAGTCTTTTTTGTAAAAAGTTTGCAAAACTTAATTTACTGTGAAAAAGCGTAAAAAATAGTCAAGTTTGGAACTTTTAATGCTTCAGGTAACGCTTGGTAACAAATACTATGCTACCGATGTTACATTTTTATTGGTTGTTACCGCGTTACGGTGAATTATTTGTACAAATAATGACGTGTTTGTATCGAGCGCGTGTCTGCCAGACAATAGCCCACTTATTTATACGCCCACGCTGTGATGCGTGAGCGGTAACACTGTATTTCAGGATTTTTTTATGTCGACAGCCCTCTGGTCCTCGTGGATGGCTCTTCTTATCTATACCGCGCCTTCCATGCCCTGCCACCACTTACTAACTCAAAAGGTCAGCCAACCGGTGCCGTAAAAGGTGTCATTAACATGTTGCGTCGCATGGATAAGGATTATCCGGGCAGCGTGGTGTGTGTGATCTTCGATGCCAAAGGAAAAACCTTCCGTGATGACATCTACCCTGAGTACAAGGCCCAGCGCCCGCCCATGCCGGATGAGTTGCGCAGCCAGATAGCGCCGATTCACAAAATTGTGGTGGCCATGGGTATGCCCATGCTGATCATCGACAATGTTGAGGCCGACGATGTGATCGGTACCTTGGCGCGCCAAGCCACCGAGCAGGGCGTTGATGTGGTGGTATCCACCGGCGATAAAGACATGGCCCAGTTGGTAACACCGCACGTAACCCTAGTGAACACCATGACTGACACGCTGATGGACGAGGCGGGGGTAGTGGAAAAGTTTGGTATTCCCGCCAATTTGATCATCGATTACTTGGCCCTGATGGGCGATAAGGTCGATAACATTCCCGGAGTGCCGGGTGTGGGTGAAAAAACCGCGGTAGCCTTGTTGCAGGGCATGGGCGGCCTTGATGCTATCTATGGCGATCTTGAAACCGTGCGCGGCCTCGAGTTCCGCGGCGCGAAGAAGATGCCCGAGAAGCTGGCTGATAATCGCGAACTGGCGTACTTGTCGTACGAACTGGCAACGATTAAAACCGACGTTGAGCTGGAGCAGGGCCCGAAAGAGTTGCAGATGGGCGAGCCGGATACCGAGGCCTTGCAGGTGCTCTTTGAGGACTTAGAGTTCAAAACTTGGGTTAAGCAGATGGGCGTTCCGCAGGCCGCGGCTAAACCCGCGATCAGTGAGGCAGCAGAGGCCCCAGCACCGGCTGTTGTACTGGAAACTGACTACCAGACAATCCTAACGGAAGCTGAGCTGTTGGTCTGGGTTGAAAAGCTCAAAGTCGCCGAGCTGTTTGCCTTCGATACGGAAACCACCAGCTTGGATTATATGGAGGCGCGTATTGTGGGTGTCTCTTTTGCCGTAGAAGTGGGCAGTGCGGCCTATGTACCGTTTGGGCATGACTATATGGGTGTGCCGGACCAGCTCAGTGAAGATTTCGTTTGGCAGCAGCTAAAGCCGCTACTAGAAGACGCTGGGCAGAAGAAAGTGGGCCAGAACCTCAAATATGACAAGAGCGTGTTGGCCAATCATGGCATCACATTGCGTGGCATCGCCTTCGACACCATGTTGGAGTCCTATGTTTTAAACTCGGCTGCCAACCGCCATGATATGGATACCCTGGCGCAGAAATACCTCGACCATAAGACCATCAGTTTTGAAGACATAGCCGGCAAAGGCGCTAAGCAGCTGACCTTTAACCAAATTAAGCTGGAAGAGGCGGGGCCTTACGCCAGTGAGGATGCGGATATTACCCTGCGCCTGCACGAGGCGCTGTGGCCACAGCTGGTCGAGGCCGATGGCCTAGAACCTGTGTTCGACAATATTGAGTTGCCGTTGTTGAGTGTGCTGTCCGGTATCGAGCGTACCGGCGCTTTAGTAGACGCTAAGCGTCTGGCTGAGCAAAGTATCGAGATAGGCGCACGACTTGAGGTCTTGGAAAAAGAAGCTTTCGATATTGCTGGAGAGGAGTTCAACCTCAGCTCGCCAAAGCAACTGGGTGCCATCTTGTTTGAGAAGCTGCAGTTGCCGGTGATCAAGAAGACGCCAAAGGGCGCGCCCTCGACCGCTGAAGAAGTGCTGCAGGAGTTGGCGTTGGATTACCCGCTGCCCAAACTGCTGATCGAGCACCGCGGTCTGTCGAAGTTAAAGTCGACCTACACGGATAAGCTGCCGAAGATGATTAACCCTGCTACCGGTCGAGTGCACACCTCTTACCATCAGGCCGTTACGGCCACGGGCCGTTTGTCTTCGTCGGATCCAAACCTGCAGAACATCCCGATTCGCAGTGAAGAGGGGCGTCGAATTCGACAAGCCTTTGTCGCGCCAGAAGGTTATAAACTGATGGCGGCGGACTACTCGCAAATTGAGCTGCGCATTATGGCGCACCTGTCCGGTGATGAAGGACTGCTTAAAGCCTTTACCGAGGGCATGGATGTGCACAAGGCGACAGCGGCGGAAGTGTTTGGAGTGACAGTTGATCAGGTCAGTACCGAACAGCGCCGCAGCGCCAAGGCCATTAACTTTGGTTTGATCTACGGCATGTCGGCTTTTGGTTTGGCCAAGCAGTTGCACGTCGGGCGCTATGAAGCGCAGGATTACATCGATACTTACTTTGAACGTTACCCCGGTGTTAAGTCCTACATGGACAACACCCGCATTGAAGCGGCCGATGTTGGCTATGTCGAAACCCTGAAGGGGCGTCGTTTGTACTTGCCGGAGATTAAGTCCAGTAACGGTATGCGCCGCGCGGCTGCCGAGCGCACCGCCATCAACGCGCCAATGCAGGGCACAGCGGCAGATATCATAAAGCTGGCCATGATTGAGGTGGATAACTGGCTCGCTGAGAGTGGCCTAGACGCGCGGGTGATCATGCAGGTGCACGATGAATTGGTATTGGAGGTGGCCGAAGCTGATATTGAGGCCGTATCGGAAGGCCTTTGCGCGAAGATGGAGGGCGCGATGAGCTTGGATGTGCCGCTTTTGGTAGAGGTTGGGCTAGGTGATAACTGGGATGAGGCGCACTAACGCTCACGGGTGGGTGCTATATTTGGCCATTTTGTCGCTGATTAGAAATTAATTTCAGTGGGTGGGGAACCAAACATGAAACAGGTGCTCAAAGTAACATGAGCATTACATGGTGGCTCTCTCCCTACTAGACCGCAAGACGGTGTAGACCTCAGCCCTAATCAATGATTAGGGCTTTTTTTTGTCTTGG
>Ga0105348_1002821_pt1 | contig 10037 bp, 4 predicted proteins | sample EN8Hudsemesocosm_2_FD_83504 | JGI IMG/M metagenome (GOLD analysis project Ga0105348, IMG submission 83504) | Methane-oxidizing microbial communities from mesocosms in the Hudson Canyon - EN8C Hudson Canyon | ecosystem: Environmental > Aquatic > Marine > Cold seeps | place: Hudson Canyon...
CTCATCAAAAATACTGCCAATGGCCATGTCCATGCCATAAATTAAACCATGGTAGCCTGCCATGTTTTTATTATAGTGCTTCTCTTGTAACCACTTTTCGCCTAAGCGTTTAGGACGTCCTGACATAGGCTGATCTGGTGAATTTTTGTCATAGCCGTAATCTTCAGGTTTACTGAATTTGGTATCGGCATAAACACTTTTGTACCTGTCATCTACCGCGTAAGGTCCGTGCGGTGCCTTAAAACTAATTTGTAAGGCAAAGGGTTTATCTTGCTTAGCGGCTTTTTGAATAAAATCATTGGCCATAAGGCCTAACGCATGAGTTGAATGCTCTTTTTTACCTTCAAAATGATCAAACCAAGCATCTGCCTCTTTGTTTTTATCCATATCGTATTTACCTTGGCCTAACCAAGCGCCCCAGTAATCAAAACTTGGCGTGACGATATCGTGATGTGCCTTTTTTCCGTTTGGTGCAAGAATATGAAAACCTAACTTACCCAGCATGCCGGTGTAATAACCATTGTTTTTAAGGCGATGGTAATAGGTTTTATCCCAAGTATTTTTATCCATAGCACCGTGAGCAAAGTTAGTACCTGTACGATACTCATACATGCCTGTGGCATACACTGCGCGGCTGCCTTGGCAAATTGCTGTAGTATTATAACTTTTAGTAAAGTTTACTGAGCGTTCAGCTAGCTTATCTAAATTTGGTGTTTCTACTTCGAACTTATTCATGTAGCCAAATGAATCCCAACGAAAATCATCGGCAAATAAAAATAAAATATTGGGTTTTTCTGCAGCAATGCTGACAGTACTTATAAGCGATGATGTTAAGCCAATAGCGAGTGCTGCTAATGTCCCCAACGCAGATTTAGTTTTCTTATCTTTCATAATAAAGTCTCATTTTCTTTTTGCTTATTGCTTTTAATCAGAGAAAAAAAAGAGCCACCTGGTAAAGGTAGCTCTTTGGTAATCTCAACAATTAATGAACATTCTTTTGCAGTTTTTCAATACCGCCATGTAATAAGGTTTCATCACCCCATTGCATGGTATCTCTATCAAGCTTTAAGAAATGCTCAGGGTAGTCTTTACTAACACCAAAAGAGTCCATGCTAACATCAAACGGTTTAAAACCTGTTTTCAGCGCTTCAGCATTGTCTACCAAGCGGTAATCTTTATTGGCGATATCAACAAACTGTTGCTGCTCTGTCGTTACCGAGTTTAATTCAACACCATTTTTTTGATGTGCTTTTAAGAATTTTTCAGCGCCTTTAAAAGCATAAGTATTTTTATCTAACTCATACTCATAAGGGATCTTTTTGGTGCCTTTTTTAGTGGCGAAGAACTCTTTAGTGTTCCAAAGGTTTCTAGCACCATAGGGTGGTCTGCGACCTTTAGTAAAGATGTTATTTTGAATCACTGAGCCCGGCTTAAAGTACTGACGCGGGAATGCGCGCATACGAATAGCTTCACCATTGGTATTAATAAAAATGTTATTGGTAATATGGTTATAGTCTTTGTGAACAATACCTGTACCGGCATTTTCAATAATATTTTGTGTGGTAATTGTGCCGCGCTGCCAGTCATCAGTACGTGCACCAATATAATCAACATCGTAAATGTAGTTATGACGAATAATATTACCTTCACCGGCACCTGAGACATTAATTGATGCACCATCGTGTAAACGTAGTAATGTTTTAGTCACCTTATTATTTTCGATAACATTGTTTTTACTGTGTAAATACGGCATAAAGTGCGCTTGGGTATCATCAGTCCAATCAACATCTAAATCCATTTCATTCCAACGAATGGTTTTAGCCGCTTCATCAAAATCTTCATTTTTCTTCATTAGAATTTGTACACGAGGACTGGCTACACCAACCGCTTTACGAGGTACATGGTGAATCCAGTTGTTAGAGATAACATTGCTACCACTTTGCCATGCAAAGATAGCGTGACCATGCCAGATGATTTCACCAACATGGTGAATAATATTATTGGTAATTGTATTGTGATGGTTTACATCTTTAGTACCAGGACCATATCCCGCTAATAACACGCCCATATGACCAACATAATCAATTAAGTTATCTTTAATGGTAATATTTTGTGCGTGTAAATCTAAGCGAATAGCTGAGCCCGCTGAGTTAGTAAAATGACTCTTAAGTACTTGCATGTTTTCAGCGCCACGAAAACGCAACATTGCATTACCAGCATCAAAAGTATCCCAGTCATGTTGAATGCCCCAACCTTTATGCTCTTCATGCCATGTAGAGCGTTTTGCTTGAGTGAAATTCAACCCTTCAAAACTAATGTTTTTAACCGGTTGATCCACTGGGCCGTCATAATCAATTTCACCTTCAACTCGCACTAACTCTTTAAGTTGCGGGATAGTGATATTTGCTGGTTTTTGATTATCATGTGGCCAGTAATATAATTTACCCGTGACACTGTTATGAGCCCACTCCCCTGCTTCATCAATAAAATCAACCGCGTTTTCAATCACAGCCCATGGAGAGTTTTGTGAAAATGCCGGAGCATTAGCTTCATACTTTAAGGTTAATAACTTTTCATCTAAATCAATGGATTCAAGTGGAATAAAGTTTAGCGCCCAAGGAACTGGATTAAAAAATACTTCAATATCATCAAGGTTTTTCCAATCACGAATTGGTGCGCCTTCAACATAACGAATTTCTTTTAATAAATGACGATCTTTTTTATGCATCACGTTACGTGAATCAGCAATTTCATAGCCGGTTGGTTTAACCCCATCAAAACGATCACTGGCAGCACGAGGTAAGCGTTTGTCACCGGTAAACATGGCAGTAAAGCGACCATAATCTTCGCGAGTAACATCAGCTACCCAAACATTATCTTGAGCAACTTCTGGTAAACCTTCAACTTTGCTTGTTAGTTTTTTCCAACCGCTGACCAATTTACCACTTGAAATAACAGGTTTTTCTTCTGCATAGGCTTTGTAGTGAACCATTGATTCACCCACGCCGCCATCTTGTCTATTGAGTACTAATGTATCAGTTAATGTATAAGTTCCGCCACGTAACCACACCGTGATATCTTGCGCTCTTTGTTCGGCATTAAGGTCTCTAATAGCATCACGAGCAGAAGCGATTGTCGCAAATGGCGCCTCTTTGCTACCAGCATTGCCAATTTCGCCTTGAGGAGATACATACAGCTCAAGTGATGTACTTTGTTGAGCGCTTGAGTCGGTAGAACTTCCGCCACAAGCTGATAATGCTAATGTGCAGCATGTCGCGAGTAAAAATGAACCTTTATTTATATATTTTTTAATCATAATGTTTCCAAACTAACTGATCTAATTGTTATTAATGTTGCTGATAGCACAATAAAAATTCATGCTGCTATCAAGCGAGAACCTTTTATCATTAACTTTCCACGGTAAATGACCAAACCTTGCCTTTGACGAATTGCCCATTTTTCAAGGCATCAACTCGCCAGTAATAAGTTTTGCCCTGAACTAACTGTTTAGGGGTAAAAATATTATGCTTAAACTCTCCTTGATATTGAGGTGACGATTGGGTTGCAGAAAGCAGCGCTTGCTTACTCTCGCCAAAATAAACTAGGTGACTGCTTGCTTGATATGCGTTTAACCACATTAAGTCTGCATCTTGTTTCACATCAGCAGCACGTAACGGCGGAATAGGCTGAGATGGCTGTTCTGCTTGAAACCCAGGGATCCAATAGTCTGTTGCACCAAATTCATAAGCCCCAATATCAGGTGCTTTACCAAGGAAATAATTAGTTTTGTTTTTAATAGCTAGACCCGCATCAATAAGCGATGAATTAGCTTTTGGGCGGAAGTCTAAATTGTCAGGATCACGCAGCTGTGAACGTATATCTAAGCCTAAAGTAACGCCATCCCAGTTATGTTCAACAATACCCGGTACTGGGTACTTCTTTCCTGGTTTACTTCGATGGCCAGAAAATTTATTACTGATATTATTACGGGTTATCGTGCCGTGATTGTGACCTTGAATTGCTTTATTACTGCTAATAATCAAGTCATTTTGATGATTGTCAAAGCTGACATTATTAAAGATGAAGTGGTTGTCACCTTTAAAGTAAATTCTATCCGTGTTCCAAGCAACATTATTAAACACATTGCCGTGTTGACCATAAGGGGCATTAGGTGTGTTTTTATTATCGAAACGAATGCCTTGCTTAACACTGTCATGAACCCAGTTATATCGCACAATACTGTCAGGTTGCTGTTTGACACTCACTTGAATCATCGAACCATCATTTTGTAAGTGACCTGAATCTGATAAATCATTCAATTCAATGCGATTGCGAACGCCAGCTTTAAATAACTCTGAACAACCAGCAGTTTTAACCGTATTACGTCTAAAGATAAGGTCACTGGCATCAACCATATTTAAAGTGAAACCGCCTTTATAAGTACAGCTATAGTCAATGTTACTTATTAAACAATTCTCAACAATATTTCCATTACCGTTCATCTCAATGGCTGGGCCATCGGTATAAGCAATTTTACAGTTGAGTAAGTGGTTTTTAGCGACCTTTTGACCTTTTTTGACTAGCATTTTGGTGACATCAAATTTTCCAATGTCACCTAACATACGTTTAGAGTAGGAAGGGTAATTCAACTCAGCATCTTCAATTTTAATGTATTGGCTATTTTTTACATTAAAGGTGGTCGCAAAAAAGTTAACGCCTATTAATTGCACATCGCTGGATTTATCAATAGTTAACGCGTAGCTTTGTACCTTACCTTTAATGTCTAGGCTTTGCGGGTTAATGCCATTTTCAGCCCATAAATATAAGGTATTGGTTTTTACATCAAAGAACCATTCGTTTTCTTCATCAAGTAAACCAAGCTTCCCTTCTAAAAAGTAACCGTGACGTTTAACCCCTTCTTTAAAGCTGAAGTGTGATTTCACCCCTTTGGTATTAAAAGAGAAGTGATCTTCGCCTGCGTTATGCTTGGTGATTTTTGCTGGATACGTTTTAAAAGAGCCAGAATTAACCACAATAATAGCGTCAGTTAAATCAAAATTAAGGGCTGATAATGCTTGGTTGTAATAGGTACCCAGTTCACCTTTTTCAGGCCACATCATAGAGTTTTTCTTATCCCAGACTGAACCGTCATACCAATTACCATTTGGCCAGCGCGCTGAGGTCATGCTTTTATCATTGACGAATAACTGCCAGATTGGTTGAGATAAGGTCGTTTGATAAATATTGCCCTCGTACTTTTTCCACTTAGTATTAATCGCTACAGTACCGTCTAAGGTCACTTTCTCATCTGCATACGCTCTGAAAATAAAAGGTTTTTTTTCTGTCCCCTTAAAGCCTTTTAAGCTAACTTCTTCAAAATACTGACCACCACGAATTGTTGTAATATCACCTGCTTGCATTTGGTCTGCCGCATGCTGAATGTGCTTAAACGGTTTTTCAATTGAGCCATTATTTTTATCACTACCATCAGGCGCAACAAAATATTCAGCAGCCTTGACCGGTGATATTGCTGATAAAGCAAACAAGGTTAACAACACTTTTTTCATAGGGTATTCATACTCTTCAAAATAAATTTAATCAAATTCTCAACACCGAGAAAAGATTTATTAAAACTACTCAACAAAGAGTAAAACGTTTTAAACTGAATCCTTCAGACAGCGTTTGCTGCAAAAAAAATCCTAAAATTTCAACAACCTATTGCTGCCAATGTTTCGCTTTCACAGCCATTAAGCTAGGGTAATCTTCATCGTTATCACCAATTTCACGTTTTAAATCGTTTAACTGTTTCTTTAATTTAGTTTTTTCCGCTGTACTTTTTTCACTGCCATAAACATTATTCATTTCATAAGGGTCATTGGCTAAATCATACATTTCCCAATATGGTGGTGTCGCTGCAGGCATAGCACCTTTTGAGTCTAACGGTAAACCGTAGAAAAATGATAATTTGTGGGTTTTAGTACGAATACCGTAATGTGCTGGTACGTAATGATGTGTCATGTGCAACCAATAACGATAATAAATGGCGTCCCTGCCTTTAGTATTTTCAGGGTCAAATAATGCTGATTTAAAGCTTTGTCCCTGCATTGAGTTAGGGATATCTACTCCCGCTAACTCAAGTAAACTTGGTGCAATATCAATATTCATAAATAACTCGTCGGTAGTTTTACCAACGGCTTTCTTCCCTGATGAATGCGCCTTTGGATAGCGCACTAAAAATGGCATTTGAATAGATTCTTCATATATCCAACGCTTATCATAATAATCATGTTCACCTAACATCATGCCTTGATCTGAGGTGTAGATAACAATAGTGTCTTCAGTTAAACCGTTTTCATCAAGGTAATTAAGCACACGACCAACATTTTCATCAATGGCAACAATGGTACGTAAGTATTCTTTCAAATATTTTTGATACGCTGCTGAAACAACAGTATTCCAATCATAACTATCTACTTCCAGTTTTCCTGTCGGCCAATTCTCGTCCATCATGCGTGTAACTAAGCCACGCCCTTCCATACGACGTGATACTGAAGAGCCAAACTGCTGCCCTGCTTTACCATCAATAATCACTGCATCAGTTGGGCCATGCTTTTCACGGTTGTATAAACTTTTCGGCTCTGGAATATGTACATCTGCTAAGAAGTTTTCATGACGCTTAGCTGGCTCCCACAAACCATGTGGGGCTTTGTGATGTATCATTAGCATAAACGGCTTGTCTTCATCGCGTTTATCTAACCATTTAATGCTTTCATCGGTAATCACATCAGTGACATAACCAGGATAGACTTCGCCACCTTGGTTGCCATTTTTCCACTTTTTACCGATTTCTTTTAGTTTTGGCTGAAAATAATCACCTTGGTTTGGCAGTACATTGTAATAATCAAAACCTGAAGGCTGTGTCTTTAAATGCCACTTACCAACAATCGCGGTTTGATAACCAGCAGACTGTAGCTGTTTCGCCATATTATCTTTTTTACGATCGAGTGGCTGATCTAGAGTTTTAACCCCATTAGTATGACTATATTGACCGGTCAAAATTGCCGCTCTACTCGGGGTACAGATAGAGTTATTAGCATACATGCCATTAAAGCGAATGCCTTCAGTGGCTAACCTATCAATATTAGGGGTTTTAAACACCTTTGATAAACGACCGTTGTAGCTAGATACCGCATTAGCAGCATGATCATCAGACATAATAAAGACAATATTGGGTTGTTTTGCCAATACTTCTACTGAGATAGCACTAGATAAAACCACTGCGGCAACAGAAGAAAATTTCAGGCTAGTCTGCACGGTACGTTTAATTTTATTTGTTAAATTCATAATTTATATTCCAAGCTAAGCCAGTGTTAGTCCCACGTTAATGATAAAAAAGCATCGTAACTTGCTTCAGGAGCATCCAAATCAAGCGGGTCTTCGACAACCGATTGCCAGTCTGCTAGCTGTTTCATCATGGTGGCAACCTGTTCTTGGTATTTCGCTTGGTCACTTAAATCATGCATTTCTAACGGGTCAGCTTTCAAATTAAACAGTTGTGTGCGCTTAATCATTGGGTAATAAATCAGTTTAAAGTCTTGGCTTCTCACCATGCGTTGAAAATGACGATAGGCACCAAAAACATTGTCATAAACCGCGTCTTTCTCGCCGTTAATAAGTGGCACTATGCTGGGTGCATCAACACTCTTTGGTATGGCTAACCCGGCCATTTCAGCCGCAGTTGGGAAGACACTATTTAAATAAAACATACCAGTTTTGGTGGTATCTGCTGGAATATTAGGACCTTTGACAATAAAAGGTGCTCGAATACTATGGTCATACTGGTTTTGTTTGCCCATCAAGCCATGACGGCCCATGGCTAAACCATGATCTGAGGTGAAGACAATCAAGGTATTTTCTGTCTGACCAGTGACTTCTAGCTGCGCTAAAATACGACCTATTTGTGCATCGGTATGCTCAATCATCGCGTAGTATTTACTGATTTTTGCTTTAATATTTTTCTCTGAACGAGGGAAGCCTGTTAGTACTTCATCACGAAGGTAATAGTCACCTTGATCAAACGGGTGATATTTTAAAAAGTTTTTAGGTGTTGGGATCTTTTGTGCTGGATAACGTGCTAAATATTCATCAGGTGCATGCAAGGGATCATGCGGCGCAAGAAAACCAACATACATCATAAACGGTTTATCACCGGCTTCACGCTGAGCAAGAAAATCAACGGCTGCATCTGCTACTACTTCACTGGTATGTTTGCCGCCTTTATAATCTGTGAATGCATCATCACCTGATTTTGAACCATCAAAATCGGTAAAGTGTGCATCCCAATGACCACCCTTCTCATGACGCGACATGCCATTTTTATGAATGGCTGTACCATGAGTAAAGCTTCGCTGCCATACATCCATAGATAAATGCCACTTACCGGTTTGAAAGGTATCGTAGCCAGAATTTTTAAAGGTTTCACCAAAGGTTGCATGTTTGGCAACAAAGTTAGCGTCATTTACGCCCCTTGCATCAAGCCCTGTACGATATAAATGGCGACCAGTATTAATCATTTGACGACTCGGTAAACAAACAGCGCCTGACCATGCCCCCTGATTAAAGACATGAGAAAACCTCATGCCCTGTTTCGCTAACTTATCTATATTTGGCGTATTGATATCTTTATTACCAAAAGCCGATACCGTATCAGGTGCTTGGTCATCCGTTAAAATAAAAAGAACATTTAAGGGTTTTTCTTTTAGGCTATTTGCATCAACTTTTGTAGTGACACTGGCATCACTGCAGCCACCAATGAATGCAGTGACCATTATTGATAATAGTGCCATGGATAATGAGCCTAACTTATACACGCTACCTGTATTAGCGTTTAAACAATTCTTAAAAGAATTCATTAATAGTGCCTTTATGTGGTCTTAATAATGTTAAGTGATTGTCTTAGGGGGAGTCATGAACCAAGACATCAACAGCAGTATAAAGCAAACTACACGAACAAATGATCTTTGTAAAGAATGGACACACTTTAATTCGCTATTTATTACCTAACTTTACGTTTTGGTGATTTAACCAACATAAAGAACACAAAGCGTCTTTGGTTTTTTCAATTATTACCGCTTTATGAGTTATGAATATATCAATAAGCTAAAAAGTACTTTTTCTGATTCAGTTACCTATCGATGGGGCTTAACGTTCCTGATGAATGCTGACCTATGACATGGGTATAAATTTGAGTCGTTTTCAAGTCATTATGCCCTAGCAGCTCTTGTACTGTTCTTATATCAGCACCGTTTATCAGTAGTTGGGTTGCAAAGGTGTGCCTGAAGGTATGTGCAGTGACATGCTTTCTAATACCTGTTTTCATGACCGCAGCTCTTAGGGCTTTAGTTAGAGCGGTCCAATGTCTGTGGTGTCGGCAGAAATAACCATCAGTTGGATGTTGGCACCTTACGGTTGAGGGAAATAAATACTGCCATTTAAATTGTGTAATTGCCTTGGGATATTTTCGTGCTAGTCCTGAAGGCAAGCTTGTTTTACCTTCCCCTTCAGCCAAGTCTTTTTGATGAAGACTTTCAACTATATTAATTTGAGTTTTGAGTGGCTCTATGAGAGATTTAGGTAATAAAGTTATCCTATCTTTAGCGCCTTTCCCTCGAAATACGTAGATTGAGTTACTGTCAAAATCAATGTCTTTTATACGTAATCTTAATAATTCTGCTTTTCTTAACCCACTTCCGTATAGCAGGTTGAACATAAGTTGATATGGTGCTTTGAGCTCATTGATTATTGTTGTTGCCTCTTGGTTAGATAATACCATAGGCACTCTTTTGGGGGCTTTTGCTCGAACTGTATCGGATAAAAGGGTGAGCTCTCTTTCAAATACATGCTTGTACATAAAAACAATTGCGCAAAGTGCTAAGTTTTGTGTAGAGGACGTTACTTGTCTATTAACTGCTAAATAACTGAGGTAGTTGCTTACTTCCTCTTCACCCATATCTCTGGGGTGTCTCTTTTGGTTAAAA
>Ga0105348_1002822_pt1 | contig 10035 bp, 8 predicted proteins | sample EN8Hudsemesocosm_2_FD_83504 | JGI IMG/M metagenome (GOLD analysis project Ga0105348, IMG submission 83504) | Methane-oxidizing microbial communities from mesocosms in the Hudson Canyon - EN8C Hudson Canyon | ecosystem: Environmental > Aquatic > Marine > Cold seeps | place: Hudson Canyon...
CTATGACCACTGAAATTATAGTTTATACAGATTATGTTTGTCCTTACTGCTTGCTAGTGGAAACAGAGTTACGGCAAGTAATTAAAGATAGAGATATTAAAATACATTGGCGACCCTTCGAACTTCGCCCTTTTCCTGTTCCGACATTGAAAGTAGAGGACGAGTATCTTCCATCCATATGGAAGCATTCGGTATACCCACTTGCGGATAAACTAGGAGTCGATATCAAGTTACCTGAAATATCACCACAACCGCGAACGGATAAGGCTTTTGAGGCATTTGCATACGCTGAAGATTGTGGGGTGGGAGACGAGTTTTCTATGGCGGTGATGAGTGCTTTCTTTCAACAAGGAAAGAACATCGGTGATGTTACGATTCTGACTGAGTTAGGGGAGAATACAGGTCTAAATCGTGAAGATATGCAAAAAGTGTTGGAATCCAATAGGTATAAAGTGCAGCACCAGAGAGCGTTAAAACAGGCGTACGATGAAGACAAAATCACCGTAGTGCCGACTATCATTATTGGCGAGCGTCGTTATCAAGGTTTTCCAAGCAGGCATTGGCTTATCAACGCGTTGGATGCAGCAGAAATTAAATAGTAATTCGCCCCAATGATGAACAAAAGCCCCGAATTATAGGGGGTCAAAGCCCTTTTTTTTAACTTAAGCCATTTAAGAGATCAAAGTCCTCAAGGAGTTGGCTCACTTTCTACTAAAGGGCTTTGACCCGAATGGCACTTCTAATGGCGCCAGTGTGATACCGGACTCCGTCAAAACTGTGTAAGCCCCAACTTTCAAAATAATAAGTAAGACATAATCTAAAGGGCAATTTAAGCGGTCAAAGCCCTTAAATTCTACGGTAGCCAAAAGTGTGGATGGAAACTGGCGCCTGCAGAAAAGTTCCAAGTATGCATCTTGCTCAAGACAGCATGGCAGGGACCTAGTATGGTAGCTATTCTACTTAGAATAGGATTTATCCATCAGCTGTATTTTACTCAAAGATTTAGATTTAGATATAGATATTAAAGCCCTACATTTACAACCGGATTTCAGACCAAAAAGCAGTCGCGAGAAAGGTCAAACAAATTGAAAGCCTTAGATCATCCAGTTATTATCTGTTCAACTTTTAATATAGTTTTGAATAACAGTAATAAAAAAAGGAATTCGTTTAGGTTTTTCCTTTTACGTCTCTTCTTTCGTGTTGTTTCTAAAATGCTCTGAGGTGTTGTGATGTTCTTAAATAAAATAATAAAAGTCAGCTTGGCTGTCTCGGTTGTCTCCTTGACTGCATGCAGCGGAGGAAGTAGTGAAACTAGTGCTGGATCTAACTGCGGGGTAACTTACTCTATTTCTGGTAACGCATCTATTGATGGTCGACTAGAAATAAATGATTGTGAAATTAGACAGCTCGATAGAGGGAGTCAAGATGACAGCTTCGTTGACGAATATTTGGTTACTTTAAACCAAGCTGGAACACTTGGAGTTTCAATGCAGTCCAATGAAATAGATCCTTTTCTTTTCCTATTAAACTCCGCAAAGTCTTGTGCTAGTGGATGTGGGGCTGAACTTCTGATCGCAGAAAACGATGATATTAGCCAAGTAAACACAAACGCTTTCATTAGTATTGATTTAGACGCGGGAACCTATTTAATTGTTGCCAATTCGTACGATAGAAATACTGGTTCTTATACATTGGAGACATCATTTGAGTAAGTTTAAAGAGCTCAAAGCTCTTTAACGGATATCGATTTCAAAGATAACAAAGGGGCGCGATTGGTTACGGCTGACTACGTAGACGTATGAGGATAGCAAATTCAGTGGCTATGAAAGCTTGTCCACACGGTCGCGCGAAGTCCGAATTTGTTTCTAGTTACTTCTTTAATTTACACACGATCTTTTTGCGAAGCGGATACCCCTTAATGGCGTCCTAAAAGGCTCTATCTTAAATCGCGAATTGAGCCTGTCTTTGTTGTGAACAGACGGAGCATATAAGGTTTAACTTAAGCAAAAATACTTTCTCAATATTCCGATAAACATTATTATAGGAATATTGACTTATTGGCTGAAACATCTATCATTACCTGTATAATTTCATCAAAACCACCTATCAGACAATCTAACCCATCATGGCCGTATCTCAAGCATTCTCTCTAAAAGTTGTATTCGATAACCTGGAATACATGGAAAACCCTTTTAAGTTAAAAGTATTTGATTCAACGAAGTTTTTTGAAGCAAATAATGGAGCTCTATTAAAATCTGAAATTGATTATGAATATGCGTGGAAATTTTTGTATAGCTATAATGGCAGCACGGCTACCTTTAATTCTTATCGTCGCGAAATAGAACGAATAATTTTATGGTCATGGCATATACATCAATCATCCATTTTAGATTTAAAGCGTGAAGATATCGAAGCCTACATTTCATTTTGTGTCAGTCCAACCACTAATTGGATTGGTGTTAAGAATGTCGCCCGATTTAAGATTCAACACGGCGAACGCCTTCAAAATCCTGATTGGCGTCCATTCGTTGTTACCGTAAAAAAGGATGTCGCCAGACAAGGAATAAAACCGACACCAAAGGATTATATTTTTTCTCAGTCAGGTATTCAGGCGACATTTTCTATACTGTCTTCATTTTTTAATTTCTTGATACAAGAAGAAGTTTCAACCATGAATCCGGTGGCTTTGATTCGTCAGAAAAGTAAATTCACTGTAAAGCAACAGCACCAGTCACCGGTTCGACGCGTCAGTAACTTACAGTGGGAATATGTAATTGAAACCATTGAAAGCTTAGCGAATCAAGACCCAGAGAAATATGAACGATCTTTATTTATTCTAAACGCCCTTTTTTCGCTATATTTGCGGATATCAGAACTGGTCGCGGATGAGCGCTCTGTACCGGTTATGAGTGACTTTAGAAAAGATGTAGATGGTAACTGGTGGTTGCACGTAACGGGTAAAGGTAATAAAAGCCGTATCATCACGGTAAGCGAAGAAATGCTCGTATCACTTAAAAGATACCGCCACTTCCTAGGGCTGACACCCTTACCCATCATGGATGATTCCAGTCCAATATTACCTAAAATTATTGGCAAAGGCCCTATTACTAGCACCCGTATTGTTAGATCTGTTGTTCAGGATTGCTTTGATATTGCATACAAAAAGATGAAGCAAGATGGCCTAGAGGAAGATGCCCAAGAATTAAAAGTAGCCACCGTTCACTGGTTGCGACATACAGGCATTTCTGAAGATGTAAAAACTAGACCGCGTGAACATGTCAGAGATGACGCGGGTCATGCTTCTATGCAAACTACCGATCGGTATATAGAGTCTGATTTACGTGAAAGGCATGCTTCCGGTAAACATAAACGGATAAAAAACCTTTAGTGGAAAGTTAAACTTATATAACAAATTCAATTAGTTAGGGGATTGTTAGTATTTTTTATCAGCCCCCTATTCTGCTTACTCACCAACTACGTCAAACCGATAGAGACCGTTTATGGCCTTTGAGTTGGGGCGTTGTTTGTTTCTCATAATGCTCAGCTCTAATGCGCTAAAAATTTTCATCACTATAGTTAGTTGCACAGGCCAGGCTTAAAAACTGTCATTGATACATCGTGACAGCCCAGTTACCTGAAAGTGCGATTTTTTTTGCGAGACGAGTATCTCCGTCGTGGATTATACTGTTGATAAACCTTTCCAAACCTTTAGCTGCATCTTCTATTGATTCATAAGGTCCTACTTCAGCACCTTCTCTGGTGGAGAAGTAATGCCTGGCATCAACTTTGTAAAAACGACCTGAACGGAAATAGGTACCACCGTTTTCGTTTTTACGACGCTCTATTTCACACACTTTCTTGTCTTTTGGTTCCAAAGCTAGACACACCATCTTTTTCGTCCTCACGGTCAATAAAAATCATCTCATTCAAATAACGCATTGCAGCTATGACAAGACTACAAAATCAATTTGCAAATAAGACGACCGATTGTGCAAGAGCGTGCAAGTAAGCCTAATTGAAACAATGATTTACGTTTTACGGTATGTAATAAAATGTTGTAAACCATAGAACGCGCCTCCTGGTTATCGACATTAAAAACGTGGTGGAGGTATAAGCCGTCGGCCAATAATGGTAGCGCCAAGATTCTGATCACGGACCCTATGCCTCCGAGGCCTGACGCGAAGGCAAAGGTACGAGCTTCCGTGACCGAGAACTTTGATGGCTTGCATCACCTTATTGACTCATATTGCTAAGCAAGTGCGCTCTAGAATAAGAATGTAATGTTCCAATGATATGGTGGCGCTTCTTTACAGTAGTTTACTGGGCTTATTTAACAATAACTCTAATGTGTGGGGCATGAACAAACTGATGACCCACTTTAAAGTGTGACGCAGTGGGTAAATATCATCAGTTTGTTCATAGTTTAATAACAATTAATCCGTAGACTAGGCGCACTTTGCGAAATTCTTCCCTAGATCTCGGCTGTCAACATTTAAAATAGACATATTCTTATTAACGAAGGCCAGCCTAGATCTAGTTCGAGAAATCAAAGTCTTATACTTTACTTATAACAAGGATAGTTAAATGCTCGGGGGGTTTGTTCACATGATGGAAGTCACACTTATAATCTTGGCGGCTATAGTCGCATACCGTATTTATCATTTATATCAATTTTATCAAATATCCCAAGCTGAGAATGAAAAACCCCAGATTCTCGTATCCAAACTGGTTTACGGCAAGATTTCTACAAATTACGAATACGATGCGAAAATGGCAGCCCTAAAAGATGCACAGATTTTCTCAGGTACACAACTGCTGCCGATCAAACGCTGCTACGGTGATCTCAAGTTCGAAAAATTTGTTTGGTTACGTAAAACAGCGGCTTTTTATCTAATAGGTGCAATAGAACACATTGCTAACTGCCACCACTGCAATGCAACTAGTACAAAACAACTTACCACGCTGGTATTAAAATCAAACTTGGGAATTCCTTCTCATATCGTTGAAGACTACATAAATGAAGCGTTAGATTTCGCCACAGTTCAACTGAGTTCCGAGATGGCAATCGTGGGCGAAAGCGCCGTTAAATTCTGGTTGACAGGCGTGGCGATTCCAAAGCATATGACCCTTGAAGAATATCTTAATCGCGCTGGAATTATGGCGTAACTCAATAAATGCAAAGAGACACTTCCGAAGGCCACCTGATTAAACACCAATAATAAGTCTTAAGCAGTAAGTGAGTTTTCGACACTTTCAACAAATGACCTTAGTTTGGCGATACATTTGCTAGATAGTATTTTCTCAAACAAGAATAAGCTTGATACGTCTGCATATTTATCTAGCAATACGTCCAGCACCGGGCAATCCTCCTCATCACTCAAGTCAATTATCCAGGCAGAAATATGACGTCCTGTCTTTTTCATAACCGTCATATCTGAGGGTCCGAGTACTTCAATACTTAGCCCACTATTTGCCAATAGTTTCTTTATTGTAAGGCTGTATGCATCACACTTTGAATAGACCCCTAGTTTTGAACTTATTGATGCTCTCGGTGACGAAACACTTGCAGTTGCTGCGGGCTGAGTTGCTTTTTCTGACTGTAAGTCACTCGCACTTTCAACCCCGAAAGGATTGCTTTCAGACAGCCGGTACTTATTCTTATTTGTACTCTGACCAAATGCAGAACAAGCGGAATTTCCAGAATTCAAATGTATAGTGTGTGCTTTAGCGAGTATTGGAATACGCAATGCATCACTAGCATTCGTAGCCCAGCGATCATCCATTAGCGAGCCCAATCCCCAAGAGCAGTGATCATCAGTCTTGGAGTTTATTGGCTTCCTATTACCGATGGATCTTAGTTCTGTACTTGATTTAACGTTTTTGAACCCAAACAACTGACTGATCATTGTTATCACCATATTTGTATTGTTTAAAGGTAACAACGTTATTTAACTAAACTAGAAAAAAACTCACATGAACAATCTGATGACAAGTGTAAAATAGTGCAAAACAAGTATTGATATCCAACAGATCCAATGAAAGCGATCACTATCTGTTCCTCATGCACAAACCAAGTGAGTTGCAATTCTTAGGCCTTTTTCCGGCGCTTTAGCATGTACAAGTAGATGAACTACGCTTTTTCCTACTATTGTCATAGCAAAACGATGACATAGGCCACGAAGCAAAGAAAAACAGAAACTAACCCCGTGCCATTTTGTTAACCCGTTAACAAAATTACTTATTCCAAATGTAAACCGTTGTTATATAAGTCTCAATACGCGTCGTTTGCACATTCTTCCTCAGTTCATCCATCTTCATTACAAGGTTGTAAGTTAACTTGGAGCTATACAAATAAAAGAAGAAAAACAATCAACCAAAATTATAAAAAGTAGCTATCCACAGAGAACAATGGGGAGCTGCCAATAATTACATTTATTGTAAAAAATGGGTAAAGCAGTCATGTCGAAAGCCGAACGAAAAGCAGTTATTTATACCTCTCAGCAACGATCATTATATATAGGTCGTACCGAGCGCATACTTAAACGTGTCAATGTCGCTTCGACCTTACTGGTTTCACTTGAAGATGACTTAGAACTGCTTGATCGCTCGCAAAATAAGCTCCACTGCAGTAAAAGTTTTCTTATTCCTGCCGGAATGGATATATCTATAGATACACGACATGCAAAAGTAGCGATGTGTTTTTTAAATGATGTCGGCACAGACCTGAGTAATCTGATTCCCAAAATGCAAAAATCTATCTGCTTCTCCAAGAAAGACTGCCTCTACAGTGGTTTGAATATTGAACAAGATATCATTGAGCATGAAAGCTTTCTTGGTGGGTCTAATTCCTCATGTGAAGAGGTTCTAGGGCAGCTTTCATCCTGGATTGAAACTGCAAATAAGTCCCCCGTTTTTTTGGTCACTGACGAACGTATTGCAAAAGCAATCGAATATATTAAGCAACACTACAGCGAGAACATTTCAGTCGAAGCTGTTGCACAGCATGTTAATCTTTCTGTTCCACGTTTAGCGCAATTGTTCAAGCAGGTCACCGGTACTCCCATCAGACGTTTCAGGCAATGGCACAGAATATTCATCGCCGCGCAGAGGATCTCTACAGGTTTATCACTAACAGATGCTGCCATTGATTCTGGGTTTTCTGATTATGCCCAGTTCTCACGTATTTATCGACAGTTCGCGGGAGGTAGCCCAGCAGCCGCAAGGAACAATACTGACATAAGAGTGCTAGCGCAATGTGCTTAACTGGAAGACAAGGCAACAGTTTCATAAGCTTTGACTATACTTAACGACAACGCTTGCAACCAAGACTGAAATTAGATGTACGCTGATAACACGACTAAACGGCTTCTATCGATAGACGCTCAATCAACAATAAATCAATCAACAATATTAGTTGTCGATGATGACGCCAGCAATATACAAATTCTTCTCAGTATGCTGGAAAATGACTACCGAATATTAGTCGCTACCTCTGGTGAGCAAGCCTTAAAGCTAATGAGTAAATCAGAACACATTAGTCTTGTTCTTCTTGATGTTGATATGCCCTTACTTTCTGGTTTTGAAGTGTTGAAACGCTTAAGGGCAAACGATGCCCACTCTTCCCTGCCTGTTATCATGGTAACGGCACAAAACCACGCGAGTCATGAAGCTCACGCGCTTGAACAGGGAGCAAACGACTTTATCTCTAAACCAATTTCAGCCCCCGTGGTCAAAGCCAGAATTAAGACACAGCTGAGTTTATTCAAATCCACTCACACGATTACGCAAAAGAATAAGGAGCTTGAACTCGCCTTTGCAAAGCTACAAAAAGCCAAAGAAGAACTCTCTCATTTTATGGCGATGGTTAGCCATGAACTTCGGACCCCCATAGCGATACTTCAATGTGAGACGGAGTTATTATGCGATAGCATCAGGAAGCCAACTCAAGAAAACTTGTCATCGTTATTAGATGAAATAAAGCACGTGAGCGCACTAATTAATGACATGTTTGATCTAGTGCTGTCTGAATCCAGTGCACTCAGTTATGAAAAAGAACCTTGTGATTTAAAAAACCTACTCGACCACTCAATCAAACTATTCGAACAACAGTTTGAAGAAAAAAACTTAACGCTGACTTCTAATACAGGATTAAACAAAGCGTTTTGGGTTCTTGCTGATACTAAACGAATCAGGCAGGTGATTGATAATTTATTGCGTAATTGTATGAAATACACCGATGTTAAAGGAAATATTCATATTTCACTTGAGCACCAAGACGCCTATATCTGCTTGCTCGTCGAAGATAGTGAGCCTGGCGTCGAGCATGAGAATATTGCCCTTTTATTTGATCGTTTTTATCGTGTAGAAAAATCTAGAAATCGGGCTATGGGAGGAAGCGGTTTAGGTCTATCTATTTGCAAAACCATTATTGAAGCACATGATGGCAACATCACTGCCGGTCCTTCCTGCTATGGCGGCCTTTCCATTAAAATCATCCTTCCTTGCTTTTCTGACCCTAGTCACGCCTTAGATAGCAATGAACTCAATAACCAGAGTTGAACCCAAGTATGTCACAACTAATTTTGATAGTTGAAGATGAACCCAAATTATCATGTTCAATGGCTGAATACCTAGACAATTCGGGTTTTCAAACATATATCATCGACAACGGCAATCATGTTGTTGATTGGGTGCAACGCAACTCACCGACACTGATTCTGTTAGACCTTATGCTTCCAGACAAAGATGGCATTAGCATTTGCCAGGAAATCAGAACGTTTTCTCAAGTTCCCATCATCATGGCCAGCGCAAAGACAGATGAAATTGATAGATTAGTCGGGCTGGAGATTGGTGCTGATGACTATTTATGCAAGCCCTTTAGCCTGCGCGAAGTCGTCGCTAGAGTAAAAGCCGTCATTCGCCGGCACGAACATATCCCTCATGAAGTACCGACTGAGATTAGTCTCACCTTAGATAGGTCGAGTAGCTGTGTCGTATTTAATGACAATAAAGTTGAACTTACAGCCATTGAGTTTAATATTTTAACCAAGTTGTCGCAGCAACCGGGGAAAATATTTAAACGAAATGAGTTAATGGACTGCGCTTACGAAGATGGCCGAATAGTGAATGATCGTACAGTCGATAGCCACATGAAAAAAATACGCCGTAAACTCGCTAATCTCGCTCCAGATAAGAAATTCCTTCATGCTATCTACGGCGTCGGGTACAAATTTGAGCCATAAAAATAACGTTCAAGATTATACAGTTAATAATTTTTGGGCATTGACCTCACTTAAAATGCTATGTCTAATCTTGGGCGTAATTTTCTGTACATTTAGTTTTCTTTCGAATGTTTTCGCCAGCACTGTGTTAGAAGAGTCTATAGATTCAAATGCGACAAGCTCATCATTGCAGCCACTGAAAAAAAAATATCGTCAATTTTTGGGGCCTTATTTTCTTACTTACAAGGATAGCACCCGCGTTCTTACCATTGAGGACATGCTAGTACTGGCAGAAAACGGTGCTATTAATGATGTGCCTCCGCCCTCTCTTCAGTTTGGTTATTCAAACAGTGCTATTTGGTTGCACTCTAAGATAAAAAACAAGCAACTATCTGAAGTGGAGAGCTACCTTGAAATCCGCTACTCCCCTTTAGACAAAATAGATGTTTATCTCATCGCTTCAGACAAGAGCATAAGTTCTCACACCGCACTGGGCGATCACATCCCCTATTCTGAACGCCCAATCGACTCACGAATACATATTGCCCCTCTGGTTTTTGAACCAAACCAGTCTTACCAGCTATTTGTTAGAGTGGCGAGTTTAAGTTCTTTGGCGATCCCAATTTACCTTTCATCACCTGATGCGATGTATGAAGGAGAGCATTATCAACAAATTATGATGGGTATGTTTTTTGGCCTCGCGGTAGGCCTATTTTTCTATAATTTATTCTTACTTATTATCATCAGAGACATTGTGTATCTCTATTACATCATTTATGTGCTTGGCTACACAGCATTTATGGCGTCATTAGAC
>Ga0105348_1002825_pt1 | contig 10028 bp, 11 predicted proteins | sample EN8Hudsemesocosm_2_FD_83504 | JGI IMG/M metagenome (GOLD analysis project Ga0105348, IMG submission 83504) | Methane-oxidizing microbial communities from mesocosms in the Hudson Canyon - EN8C Hudson Canyon | ecosystem: Environmental > Aquatic > Marine > Cold seeps | place: Hudson Canyon...
GGGCACATTGCTTCTTCGCAAACGGTTGCCAGTTTATGCTGTTTAACGGTTTTTTTTACTTCGCTATAAACTGGGCTGCTTTGGGCTTTGATGCGTAACCAGGACGGTTTACGTTTACTTGGATTAGGTGTTTCTTTAGACTCTTTGACCCCGTTTTTGATGGCTTTAACGCCGCTGGCTTTAACAAATTTCTGGCCACTTTCAATTTGTACTGTAGGGATCAGCTTGTCTTCACTCATATCTATTTTGTCCTGAACTGACGACTTTATGAATTATTAAAGACTGTATTATACCCTAATTGGGTTTAGTTAAGTGAATGACTTTATTGCTAATATTGAGCAGAAATAAATTGGTATTTTGAGTCAAAAGTTTTCTAGCGTAATCTTACTTGGTAGTTCGCATAAGTTGTAGCGACTACCTCACCGCTTTTATCTTTGATCTCTCCTTGTAGAACGAAAGGACACTTTTTGTGCTTAATTGCTTCTCGCTCAATGTGTTCAAGTTCTTTGGTAGAAATTGAAAACTCAACAGTTACATCCGTTTTTGCCATTTTCAAAAAATCAATTTTAAAGTCTTTCAATACAGGGAAAAAACGCTCATCAAAACTAAACACTGAAATGATACCACCGGGTAGTTCCGCCACGGTAAATAGCGCGCCAGCATACATGGCATTGAAATGATTTGTATTTGCTTTGAGTGGAATGAGTGCCTTGACATAACCCGGTTTAAAATCGATGACTTTGAAGCCATTACGAGAAGCAAAAGGGATCGACTGCCCAACAAATTTAGTGATTAGCTTGAGTACGGCAGACATTTTTAAGCGATCAATAGCTGAGCCTTGACTTTGTTTTATCGAGATGTCATTAGCCCAGGTCTTAACAGAGCCTTGGATTGTGTTATTCAGGTTTTGAATGAAACTGGTCATTGTCTTTACTCGCTGTGGATACTAATTTTATTTGCTATTTTTAAACTTTAAGTCAAATTTATGACTTCAATACCTCTTTACACTTAAGAAGCTCTACTTTCGTTAATACCAGTTCTGAGGCAAGTTTGTTAATAATTTTTGCATGCTCTTTATTAAGCATTTGTACGCCCTCGGTAATTTGCTGGCTGATGATCTCGATATGTTCTTCACTAAGATAAGGGGGTAATTTAACTGAAAAGTTTTGCTTTCCCATGTCAGCGTATTTGCTGTAAACCTCTTTGAGTGTGTCAAGTGTTAGGGAAATCGCTTCTTCGCTCTCACCTTTTGATGTCATTATTTTTCGAATGCCATCTTCAAGGAATGCCATTCCTTGTACTTCTTTAGAGGGGAATTCGATCACTTTTCCCATGGTAATACCTCCATTGATAAGCAGGGTATTCACTATAAAGTATAGGTGACATCGTTCTTGATTCCAAATAAAGAGATGGTAGGTTAGTTTTAAGTTGTATAAAAAACAAACAAAAGCAAGTTTGGTCTTCTATACTAAATAGAGAGAAATAAAAAAGTGGTGTATATGTTTAGTGATTTTTTTCTTGAACCCTACTTACGTTTAGCTTTTGCCGTACTTATGGGGGGCTTGATCGGTTTAGATCGCGCTTATCGTGGTCGAGCAGCAGGCTTTCGTACACATATTCTAGTTTGCCTAGCATCCTGCCTATTAATGGTGATGACTGACTTTCAATGGGCGAATATTCCAACCCAATATGAAGGTATGGTGCGTATCGATCCTGCAAGAATGGCGCAAGGCATTATGACTGGGATTGGATTTTTGGGGGCTGGCGCGATGATGCAGGATAAGCAAACGGTGCGAGGCCTTACAACAGCAGCGTCTATTTGGATAACTGCGGCAATTGGATTGGTAATTGGGGCGGGGTTTTATGGGGCAGCCGTGATTGCAGCGTTCCTAACATTAATTACATTATCTATTTTTAATCGACTCATTAATTTCTTGCCTTTAAGGCATTATGCCATGTTGGTGATGCGTTTTTCTCGTAAACAGTATTGGTCTGAGGCACAGGTTAAAGCGATGATGGCGGAGCATCAAATGGTGGTGAGTAATTTCTCCTTTAAGCTAAATGGGAATAATCTTGCGTACCAGATGACAATTCGAACTGATAATTTGGATGAATACTCTCGTGTAGTGGAAATTTTAATGGCATCAGAGCAGGTAAAAGCATTCAGTTTAAGGCCTATGGGAGATTAGCTTGACGGCTCTTACATAAAAATACAGCATCTATTTACTAGTAGTGCTAACGTGGAAGTAAGTAATCCTTTAATGAGTAGTTGATGGAGGATGTATGAATATTCTAGTGTGTACTGACCTTTCTGTGTCATCCGATAAGGTTCTTGAACAAGCAGAAACAATTGCTAAAGCGAGTGCCGCAAAATTATGGATCGTGCATGTTGTTAGTGCTGATCAGGGTTTTGCTGGTTATGAAATGGCTAGCCTGACACAATCGGGTGTTATTTCATATGAAATCGATTCGCAATCAAATTCTCAACCTATCCGAAGTTTTATTTCTCAGAACATTCACAAAAGTCACCGTAAAATTCAGGAGGTCTCATCGAACTTACGTGAAGAAGGCTTGGATTCAACTGCGCTGTTAATTCAGGGCGCTACCGTGGAAACTATTTTGCTTAAAGCCTCAAAACTTCATGTGGATATGATTATTATTGGTTCGCACGGGCGAGGAGTGATCCATCAGATGTTATTAGGTAGCATCAGTGAGAAAGTCATTCAAAATTCGCCTTGTCCCATTTTGGTAGTACCCGTAAATGAACGTAGTTAACTCTCTAGGTTTGTTACCCATTTGTGGGCTATAGTTCCTCAAAAAAAACCATATTGAGGAGCGCAATACTATCAAGTTACTTTGGATGCTTATTTTTGGTGCTGTGCTTGTTTGGTCCGGGGTGAATCCTAAAGATTTATTTACTTGGTTTTTAGAGGTATTGCCTGCATTAATTGGTGCCGTTTTGATGATAATGACTTATCGCACCTTCCGCTTAACACCTTTGCTCTATTTCTTCATTTTAGTACATAGTGTCATTCTGATGGTGGGTGGCCACTATACCTACGCTGAAGTGCCTTTATTTGACTGGATAAAAGAAGTGTTTGATTTAGAACGTAATAATTACGACAAACTCGGCCATCTTGCGCAAGGTTTCGTTCCTGCATTACTCGCTAGGGAAATTCTGATTCGTAAGAAAGTGATTAGTACCAATGTGAATACTCAGGTCTGGTTAAATATTTTTATTATTTCAATCTGCCTTGCTTTTAGTGCATTTTACGAATTGATTGAATGGTGGGTGGCATTGGCGTCGGGACTTGGGGCTGAAGCTTTTCTCGGTACGCAAGGCGATATTTGGGATACTCAATCAGATATGGCCACTGCCTTGGTTGGTGCGATTATGTCGATTACTATATTGTCAGCAGCGCATGATCGCCAATTAAAAAATATCCACTGGTGATTGAGGTCATTCCGGTCGTCTTTTAGCCGGAATCCATTTTCTTAATGTAGTTATAGTGCGGTTAAAGTATGTTCTCACAAGTAGAAAGTATTAAGGTAAATTTACCTAAGTGGTTGGAAGTCTTTGGGCAGCGCTATGTAGCATCACTTAAAGTAGAAGATCGAATGCAGTTTGTAATTGAAGCGGCGATGAAGAATATAGAAATGCAAACCGGCGGTCCCTTTGCTGCAGCCGTGTTTGAACTGGGGTCTGGAAAGCTGATTTCGTTAGGAGTGAATCTGGTCACCACTCAAGGTTTATCTATTTTGCATGCTGAAATACTCGCGATTTCTCTGGCTCAACGCAAGCTAAATACTTATGATCTTGACACCAGTGAGGAGCATGCTTACGAGCTTGTGACGAGTACAGAGCCATGCGCAATGTGCCTAGGATCAATACCTTGGTCAGGGATACGTCAGGTAGTGACTGGTGCAAGCGATCAGGATGCCAGAGACATCGGTTTTGATGAAGGCCCAAAACCTGAGGATTGGGTAAAAGCATTAACCACACGTGGTATTTACGTTGTAAGCCATAAGCTACAAAGTAGAGCGCGTGCTGTACTAAAATCCTATTTAAAATCTAAGGGAGAAATTTACAACTCTCGTGAGGCTTCTTTTGAAAGCCTACCTATAAATAAATCTGAATAATATTACGATTAAAATTAGAATACAGATAAAATAGCATCTATTTTGAACCCTTTTTTTAAACCTAGGATTACACAATGGAGCCCTTGCAGGCACTTAGGAAAATTTTTCAGGAAGCCGGTGAACTTTCTTCAGCAGACGAATTACTTCATTTGATTGTTGAGCGTGTGAAAGAAGCCACTAACTCAGATGTGTGCAGTATTTACTTGGCGGATGAAGTGCAAAATGATTGGGTATTGGTAGCTTCAGAAGGCTTGTCAGATCGCGCGATCGGCACTGTGCGCATGCCTACAGGTGATGGTTTAGTCGGCTATATTTGTAAACACCAGAGTTTGTTGAATCTTAAAAATGGCGCTACACACCAGAATTATCGTTATTTTCCAGAAGCAGGTGAGGAGCACTTCGCGGGATTCTTAGGTGTGCCCATAATTAGTTTTAGAAAACTAATTGGTGTGCTTGTTGTTCAAAGTAAGGGGGTTCGGTGTTTCTGTGCTGAAGAAGAAGCTTTTCTTATCACTATTGCGGCACAATTAGCAGGCCCGCTAAAGACAGTTCTGAGTCAGGAAAGCCTCTCGGTAATTGATTCTGAAGTCAAAGATGACCAGATTAAAGTTCAGGGTATTAAAGGTGCTGCAGGCATATCAATCGGTAAGATTCACTTTTTAGCCCCATTTAAGGATTTAGCGACGCTCAAAGACCAGTTTAGTGATGATGCTGAAGCAGAAATAAGTGCTTTTTCAGAGGCGTTAGAATCTGTAAAACTAGAAATTCAATCGGGTGGTGACAAGCTGGCATCTAGTGTTTCCAAAGATGTGCATGCCTTATTTGGTGTTTATTTAATGATGCTGGATAACGACATGATCGTGCATGAAACGGAAGCACGTATCCAGAATGGCTTAAGCGCAAGTTCAGCCTTGAAGCATACCATTGAAGAACATGCACAAAAGTTTGATAGTATGGAAGATGCTTACCTAAGGGCTAGAGCCGAAGATATTCGTCACCTTGGAGCCAGAATTTATGCCAGATTGAACGCGCATGATACTTCCATAGCATTGCCCGATGAACCTTTTATTTTAGTTTCTAAAGCCCTAAGTATTACTGAAATAGCACAGTTTTCAGTTGAAAATTTGGTTGGCATAATCTGTATGGAGGGGTCATCACTTTCACATACTGCCGTATTAGCCAATGCGCTTGGCATTACAGCCGTTATGGGGATTGGTGAGATTTCCTGTAAAAAAATTGACCAAAGAATTGCCGTGATGGACGGTTATCGTGCGCAGGTTATTTTTAATGCGGGCGAGCAGATGCAGAAGGAATATCGTCGGCTTATTGCACAAGAAAATAAACTGACCAATGGCTTAGATAAACTCAAAGATCTTCCTGCAGAAACATCGGACCACTATCGCGTCAATTTATATGCGAATACGGGGTTGCTGGCTGATATATCACCTGGTCTAGCTCGTGGTGCCGAAGGCGTGGGGCTTTATCGCTCGGAAATTCCTTTCATGTTGCACGATGCTTTTCCAAGCGAAGAGGAGCAAACAAAAATATACCGAAAGGTGTTACAGGCATATGCTCCGCGCTCTGTGTATATGCGAACGCTCGATATCGGTGGTGATAAGGCGCTACCTTATTTTGGTTTTTCTGAAGACAACCCTTATCTGGGGTGGCGTGGGATCCGTTTTACCTTGGATAATAGCAGTATCTTTTTAGTACAAATTCGCGCTTTATTGAAAGCGAATGTAGGCATTAAAAACATGAAAATCATGCTGCCCATGGTGAGTCGTGTTGAAGAAGTTGATGCCTTTCGTACCTTGCTAGAAGAAGCTATCGCGCAACTGAGAGAGGAGGGGGTTGATGTCTCTAGGCCTTCAGTCGGTATTATGATTGAAGTACCTTCGGCGATGATGATTTTAGAGCATTTGGCAAAACGGGTAGATTTTATCTCAATCGGTTCTAATGACCTTACGCAGTACTTGCTAGCGGTAGATCGAAATAACCCTCAGGTTTCATCACTCTATAATTTTTTGAATCCGGCAGTAATTCATAGCATCCATCATATTGTACGCACGGCGCACGAATTTAAATTGAATGTCTCATTGTGCGGCGAGATGGCATCTGACCCTGCTGCTGTGATTATATTGCTGGGTATGGGGATAGATACCTTAAGTATGAGTGCTTTTAACCTGCCGAAAATAAAATGGGTAATAAGGACTATTTCTCATAAGCGCTCAGTCTCTTTATTGACAAAAGTGATGGGGCTTGAAAATGAAGCGTGTATACGTGAAGTGCTAGAACAAGAACTAGTCCAGGCTGGATTGGGCGGCTTGATAAGAGCAGGCAGCTAACTTACTAGTGTACTATTCGCTACCAACAAGCTCTTGCCGGAACAGCGCCAGCTTATTTTGTTCTTTAAGAATTTTGAGTCCTTGATTGAACTTTTCCACAAGCACTTCATTGCCAGGGGATAATTTCGAAAATAAAAGCAGGTTTTTACCTTGAGATAGTGCTTTGGGATAAAGTGAAACTTTAGCCGCTTCATCTTTCGTAAAGTTTTTGCTGAGCAAAAACATGCCTGTTAGTTTAGAGATAGGGAATATATCAATTTGACCTTTAATCAGCCTTTTCAAATTTTCTGTGTCGTCATTTGCGATTGATATTCGAAATTGATCTTTATTTTTCAAGCTCCAAAATGCCTCTGTATAGGTATAACCACGTGTTGCGCCTATCTTATAATGCTGAAGGTCATTAAGTGTGTTCCAGGTGAAATTTTTATTTTGAGTACGATAAAAAAATATAAAGTGGATTTTATCAATGACATCGCTATGGATAAAATCCTTATGTCTTTTTTTGCTATCGCCCCAAAATGAACTCGCCTGAAACTGGCCTATTCGAGTTGTCTCGAGTGCTCTTTTCCATGGCATGTAGTGGTATTTTACTTCGATATTTGAGAGTGCAAAAGCACTGCTAACAATACGGTTGATGTATCCTCCGTGATCTAGTGACTCTGATGTTAGCGGGGGATATTCGCCCGTGGCTATATGAATAATTTCGGCGAAAGAATTAGCGGAGACGAATAGAACAAGCGTAAAGATAAGAGAATGTTTATACATAAGACAAACGTCCTATTGTACTAGTAAGTTGAATACGCACTTGGTTTTTTGCAGCCCTTCTTTAAATATTAACTATAGCTTAGTTTGATTATTTTGTTTGGAAATTTCGATTTCGTATTGGTAAATGTTATTTTGCAAAATAAGTAAATTGTCAGAAGTTTCTTTCATGTACGCAGTCATTTCACTGAGCTGTTTAGGTACGGAAGCAAAGTTATCCAATTGGCTAGTTACCGGTGATACAAGCTTTTTATGCAGGTAAAAAATAAGTAGGCCAACGGCTAGTGTTAGTAATGCAATGAAAATCCCGATAAATACATACATTTTTATTAAGACTGAATTCGTAACCTTATTAACTATTGTTTGTGTATTGCGTAATGCAGTAGGTAATTGATCGGCAATTATAGTTACTGTGTCTCCCAACAGTTGAATACTTTGAGAAATGTCAGAGATTGGCTTTTGAGTTTCTCTGAGTATGGCAGGAAGTTCCTTGCTTAGCTTCTCAGTGGTGTTCGGCAGTTCCTTAGCCAATTCTGAAAGAGCTTTACTTGCAATAGTAATGTTTTTTGCTGTATTGACTAGTGCCGCTCGTTCTTCATCGTTGAGATTAATGTTTTTACCAGACAACTTGGTAATGGAGGTTGATAATTCTGAAATAGCCCTAGAAAGCACGCTTGAAGCAGTAACAAGTTCTTGAGTATCAATAACGACATTATCTATTGAAATATCAACAAGTTGCTTAGTATGTTTGTTGGTTTTAGTCTCAATATCAAGCGCATAAGACGCATGTGCGTAAAAACTAAAGACCAAGCTAAATATGACCATAGGAAAAAAATTTATCATACTGATTGTGCTTCGATATTTACTTTGTTGAGTGTTGGTGTGGATAGGTCAAGCTCTTCAATAATAGATGCAATAAAAACAGCTTCATTCACTTTATAAATCGTACCCATCAAATGCTTACGTATTTTAGAGGTTACTTTGGTATTGGGAATGCGCTCAAGATAAATCCATAATGAATACTCCAATGCAAAGTCACCGGCATTTGTCATAGCCCATTCAAAAGGGCGGCCGCTGTTGATTTTAATGTCAGCTTGCTCTGTGCAACTTTCATATGCAAGTTTAAATACTCGCTCAATACGATTGTTGAATGATTTTAACTGCTTGCTTCGTTCCTCCGGCGTACCGCCTTTTATGTCGGGGTAGCTAATGTTATAAACTAAGCGCTGCCTGACGCCATCTGTACTGGCAATTCTACTTAAGTTGTCGATCTTGTTACGAATAAACTGGTTGTTACGTATCAGAGTACGGTGATTATTGCGTACGTCGTAAAGAATGATGTAAATTAGTGTGACCTTGCTAATAATGTATTCATCGGGGTGACCATCGACTACCACCACATCACCGTCTTCAAGAATTTCAGTATTAAGGATAATCAAACCGCTGATAATATCCGGCGCCCAAATGCTACTGGTAAATGCCAAAAAGGCTGCAATAATACCAAAAATGCCGGTTGTTTCTAACATACTATCTGCACCCCAAATTTTAATCAGCGCATAGATAGTGGTGATGGCGATAATAAATAAAAGAATAATATCGACTAGTCGACTGCTATAACTGTCAAGAAACACTTTGTTTTTGTCGAGCTCTTTCTCAGTGCCGAACTTCTTACGTGAGAAAAAGCTACAGATACTATACAAAAACAAACCAGCATAAACGGCCATCAAGCTTAAACCGACATTGATAAAGTAATTCTCGTAACTATCACTAATCCTTAAAAGACCAATATCAATTCCGTGAAGAATCAACACGAGAATATTAAGGGTACGAAATATTTTTAATTTAGTCGGACTGTCGCGCTCACCTTCAATAAGCTTGAGGATCGGTTCAGCAAATAAAAGCAGACTAATGTTCGTAAGAAAAATAAGCCCATGAATAAGCCATTTGGTTTGACTTAGTTCCGGTACCAGCCATTCAAGTGAGTACAATGAAGTGCTCCATTTAGTTTTTGTAGTGTGAGACTGAAGATAATAAAGCTATCTTTAAAATAATCATAGCCGCGATTAATGATAGAGCACCCTAGACTCTTTATACTGCGATAGAGCCATCTATATGTGTAACACCAAAAACAATGGTAAATTGAAGTTAAAAATTAACAAAATGAGTTGAAGGAATACTAATGGCAGGAACTAGTTTATTTGCTTTAATAGATGACATCGCCACTATCCTGGATGATGTGGCCTAAATGAGTAAAATTGCCGCAAAGAAGACCGCAGGTGTATTGGGTGACAATTTAGCTTTAAATACCCAGCAGGTGAGTGGCGTGAATGCTGATAGAGAGCTACCGGTTGTATGGGCAAAATTAAGAAATACACTTGGGCGTGCTATTTTAGCATTTTGTCCCGTATTAATGAAAAGCTTGTCAGTAATTGGCACTGCGGCGATGTTTTTTGTAGGTGAGGGGATTATTGCGCATGGCATTGGTCCGCAGCATCATCAAATAGAATTGTTAATTCAGGAAATAAGCTATCAAAGTCTAGTAGCGATGGGGCTAAATTTATTGGTTGGTGTTTTCGCAGGAGTGATGAGCTTATTTGTAATTAAGAGTGGTGGTCTGGTTTATCATAAGCTTAAAAATACTTGATAAGTTTTGTAGACAGGAAAACTCTGAGCTTTTTCTGTCGGCTTAGTATTTACTTAGGCGTCACGCACTCTGCTCTGTTTGGGGAAGAGTGGCAACGTATCTTCCATAATAAGGAAAGTGCTTTCGGACTAAATTTA
>Ga0105348_1002827_pt1 | contig 10023 bp, 8 predicted proteins | sample EN8Hudsemesocosm_2_FD_83504 | JGI IMG/M metagenome (GOLD analysis project Ga0105348, IMG submission 83504) | Methane-oxidizing microbial communities from mesocosms in the Hudson Canyon - EN8C Hudson Canyon | ecosystem: Environmental > Aquatic > Marine > Cold seeps | place: Hudson Canyon...
AGCGCTGCATACATTGGAATATTCATTAATAAGTAGAAGTAGAAGTCTTTCCAGCTTGTTACTTCCAAACCGCCAATTTTCTTGGGTTTGAAGTAAGTTGAACCTTTAGGTGTATTGCGTGCCACTTTGTAGTAGAAAACACCGTACAAACTAGCAATAACACCGGTACTTGCAACCGCATATCTCCAACCATCATCACCGCCATAGATCATCGCAAGTGTTGGTAAAGACATTGCAGCGGCAGCAGAACCGAAGTTCCCCCAACCACCATAAATACCTTCAGCAATCCCTACAGACTTGTGTGGAAACCATTCACCAACCATACGGATACCAATAACAAAACCAGCACCCACAAAACCCATCAAGAAGCGCATTAACGCTAGTTGCTCATAGGTTTGAGACAATGAGAAGGCAACACAGACAACGCCGGTTAATACTAATAAGGTACTGTATACATGCCTTGGCCCAAACTTATCCACCAACATGCCGACCACAATTCGTGCCGGAATAGTTAAGGCTACGTTCAAGATCATTAACGCTTTGACCTGCTGCGAAGACATATCAAAGGTTTCTTTCATAAACACAAGCAAGGGTGCAAAGTTAAACCAGACCATGAAGGTCAGGAAGAATGCAAACCAGGTTACGTGTAAGGTTTTAATTTTCTGATCATTTAATGCGAAAAGATTTATTTTGTGCTCATTGGACATAATGCCCTCCTACAATCCAAAACGGGTACAGATGTATTCTGTTGTCATTTTAACTTTTCCAACTTGATTTGCATCAAGTTTAACTAGGCAGTTTGCTGTACTTTAAACCGAAGCTACCACGTAAGAGGCAAAGGCTATTTGTTGAAAATGCGGGTTAAATGGCTACAATTACCTCTATATAGGTAGTTATAGCAAGAAGATTAAATATAAAGGGTTATACCTGTAAGTTCTCGATATTTTTTAGTTTAATATAGCCTCCAATACAAATAACCCCCTTTTTAGAGCTCAGATTATGGCCTTTGAAATTCCAGGAACCTTTCGCGCATTAACGGTTGCGACACTGGCCTTTGCGGCCAATTTTTCTGTCTGGACCCTCTATGCGGTGTTGGGGCTTGAGCTTCAAAACACGCTCGACCTTAGCGCAACACAATTAGGTTTGTTTTTTTCTGCGCCAGTATTAACTGGCGCACTAGGTCGAATTCCCGCAGGTTTATTAGTTGAAAAATACAACCCAAAAAACATTTTCCTGATTCAGATGGTTCTAAGTGCCCCTCCATTATTCTTCCTACCCTATATTACGACGCTGGAAGGTTATATTTGGATAGGCCTATGGATCGGTTTAAGCGGCACATCTTTTACCATTGGCATTCGTTATGTTTCTGACTGGTTTGAAAGTAAACGCCAAGGGACAGCGATGGGTATCTTTGGTGCTGGCAATACGGGTGCTGCAATTACTCTGGTACTCACGCCTATTATTGTCAGCCAATGGGGCTGGGACCGTGTTGGGCCATTTTATGGTGCAGGTCTGCTAAGCATTGCTTTTTTATTCTGGCTTTTCGCGCCTTCTCGCCCTTATATTCCAGCAAAAATTCAAACAACACTGACGATGGGCGATACTTTAAAGAGCCTTCAGGTTTGGCGCTTCGGTCTATATTATTATTTTGTTTTTGGTAGTTTTCTAGCCTTGATTCTATGGTTACCCCATTATTACTCGGTGGCTTATAAGCTTAGCGATACCCAGGCAATGGCTTTTACGCTCTTCTTTGTAGCCACCTCAAGTATGGTACGTGCACTTGGCGGCTGGTTTGCCGACCGCTACGGCGGACGCACCGTCAACTGGACTGTTTTCTGGATCTGCCTGGTATGCTTGTTTTTCCTCTGCTACCCACCTACTACGATGACAATTCATGGCGTGAAGCAAGACGTCCAGCTAGATATTGAAGTGAATGTATGGATTTTTACTGCCCTGATTTTTATCATTGGTATAGCCCAAGGCTTTGGTCGTGCCAGTGTGTATAAAATGATTCATGAATACTACCCTCAACAAATGGGACTCGTAGGCGGCTTTGTCGCCGCAGTAGGTGCTTTAGGGGGCTGCACACTCCCCATTGCATTTGGTTTGGCCGTTGATTTTATTGGTATTTACAGCGCCTGTTTTATGGTGCTTTACGGCGTATTAGCCGCCTGTATGATCGTGATGTTTTTGGCGCTTAAAACAGACCGATTTAATCAACGGGTTCAACACGCTACAACACATAATTTTTTAGATTACGATTAGAATACACATTTTTTTAATTATTCATAAAGAGAACACTTATGGGACACAATGTTAGTCAAAGCACCATTCCTTTAAATATCGCAGTACTGACTGTTTCTGACACGCGAAACGAAGAAACGGACACCTCGGGCCAGTTTCTTGTTGAGCAAGTTCAAGGGGCGGGCCATGAATTAGCAGACAAGAAAATTGTTATCGATGATATTTATAAAATTAGAGCCCAGTTATCAAATTGGATTGCTGACGATAAAACACAAGTCATCATTATTACGGGCGGTACAGGCTTTACCAGCCGCGATAGTACTCCCGAAGCCGTGACCCCTTTGCTAGATAAGACTGTTGACGGCTTTGGGGAATTATTCCGCCAGGTTTCACTTGAGCAAATTGGCACTTCTACCATTCAATCACGCGCACTCGCTGGCATGGCGAATGAAACACTGATTTTCTGTTTACCCGGCAGTACCAATGCTTGCCGCACTGCATGGGATAGCATTATTTCATCGCAAATTGACAGCAAGCAAGGGCCTTGTAATTTTGTTCCACAATTAAAAAATATTGACTTTGCAGCCTGTCTGACACGAGAAAACAGAGGCTAAAACAAAGCTGAAAAATACAAGCCTCCCCCACCTGCATTTTTACCTACCCCTGCGGGGGTAGCATCCTTACCCCCTCATGCCAATTGTCTACTCGATCACAAAAGCGTTAAATATTCATCGTCCTGTAACACTTATCAGGGCCTTAAATAGAACTAACTAAATATTAGGATATCGCTTATGAAGAAGAACGCTCTCAGTCTTTCAATATCATTACTAGCTCTTGGGCTATCTTCTGCAGCACCGACATTTGCTGCCGATCAAGCTGACTCGATTACTGCCGCGATTGCAGGTGGTGATGCGACACTTTCTTTACGTTATCGCTTTGAATATGTTGATGACGAAGTTAACAGAGAAGCAAAAGCTTCTACCTTGAAAACACGTATTACTTATAAAACACTTCAATACCAGAATATTTCTGGTGTGTTAGAAATGGATAACAATAGTGTTATTGGTGACAAGAACTATAGCGAGAGTGGAGCCGACCCCGCTGAAGAAGCTGTTGTTGCAGACCCATCTTATACCGAAATAAACCAAGCTTACATTGATTATGCTGCACCAGCGGATACTTTAGTTCGCTATGGTCGCCAGCGCATCCTGCTTGACAACCAACGTTTTGTTGGCGGTGTAGGTTGGAGACAAAATGAGCAGACTTATGATGCTTTCACCGTCATTAATAAGAGCCTGCCTGATACCACAATACTTTTTTCTAATATTACAAATATCAACAACATTTTTGGCGCAAATTCGCCCGATAATGATCACCAGCTTTATCATATCAACAATAAGAGTGTTGAGGGCTTAAACTTAAGCGCATACTTTTATGACTTGAAAGATAAAAGTGATACTTACGGCATCCGAGCAAATGGTAAATTTGCAGCAAGTGATGACTTATCTGTTCTTTATACCGCTGAATTCGCCCAGCAAGAAAAAGATACCGGTGTATCAGACGAAGTTGAAGCTGATTACTTAAACCTTGAAGCTGGCGTTGCTGTATCAGGCATTACAGCAAAACTTGGCTATGAATTACAAAGTTCAGATGACGGCAAAGGTGCTTTTTCAACGCCTTTAGGCACAAACCACAAATTTGGTGGTTGGGCTGATCAGTTCTTAGGCACACCTGCTAACGGTTTAGTAGACACATCACTAACACTTTCAAGTAAGTTACTTGGCCCTAAAATCGCGGTTGTATACCACCAGTTTGATGCTGACGAAGGTAGTACAGACTATGGTAGTGAAATTGACCTAGTCGTTGCCCAGAAATTTTCTGACAACTATACAGGTTTGATCAAGTTTGCTGATTTTAGTGCTGGTGATACTGCCGGCGGTAAGAAAGACAAAACCAAAGTATGGTTACAGCTAGCAGCCAAGTTCTAAGCACTAATCTCCAAAAAATAGTTGCTTGCGAGGGGCGTCTTCTTCCTGCCTCTCGCTCTTTTTATCCCTCCTTCTCTCATCTACTTTTTAGCTCGCCCTTCTCTCAAAGTAAAACATCAAGTTTCCTGCAAAAATGCCGATAGCTGCTAGACTTAGCCAAACAACGATAATATCGACATTACAGTCTGAGGAAAACAAAAAATGCTCAGCGAAAACACCCAACAAACCGTTATTGCAGCAAAAGTATCTGCTGAACTACATCACGTTCAGGAAATCACCCGCAGCTTATCTATTTCATCTAAAAACTTACGTGTTTTAGCCAAACGCATTGGCCAAAATGCAGCCGGTTTAGCAGTGCTTGCCACCTTTTACGACGAATGTTCACGAGAAACTATTTCTATCGCAGACTACGTCACTAAGATGACCGTCAATACCGCCTCGCAAGCGGTGCAAGAGTGGCGCATTAGTTTATATGAACAAAAACTAGAAGATGCCATCAAAAATATTAATCCTGAACAAATTCCTGAAATTATGAGGCGTCATATTGCAGATAAACCCAAACGGGAACAGGAAAATATGGAGCATATCAATCGTTTTAATCGGGAGTTACATGATTTATTAATTGAGATGCAAAAAAATATTCGCAGTATTGCTGTCATCGCGGTTAATTCTAAAATTGAAGCCCCCCGAACAGGTGAGCACAGCCCGATACTACTCGATATGGCTGAAAGCGTTGAAGTCATGATCCGTAAGATTCTGAAGCATATTGACACCTCATTAAAATATATTACCTCAACCAACTCCAAGGCTTACCGATGAAATCACAAGTCATATTCAACGAAAAACACAAATGGATTTACTTCGGCAGAGACCCTGATAAACCTGAATCAATCATCGACTCAAACCAATATATGGTAGTCAATAATAATCAAGCCGTACTGATCGATCCTGGCGGTGTTGAGTTGTTTGCCCCCATGCTCAGCTCAGTGGTTAAATACATTCCACTGGAGCAAGTAACGCAGATTTTTGCGTCACACCAAGACCCTGATATTATTTCTTCACTAGGTCTGTGGGACCAGGTAATACCTGATGCGAAATTGCACGGCCCCTGGATTTGGGAAAGTTTTATCACCCATTTTGGCATGAATAACATTAGTTATGTATCCATTCCGGATGAAGGTAAAATACTAGATGTCGGCGGTTTATCCTTACAATTAATTCCTGCACATTACTTACATTCGTCTGGTAATTATCATGTTTATGATCCTATCGCCAAAATTTTGTTCTCTGGCGATGTTGGTGCGGCATTAGAACCTACAGAAAGCCCCATGTTTGTTGAAGACTTTGAAGCCCATATTCCTAAAATGAAGTTATTTCACCAACGGTGGATGCCTTCTAATGCGGCTAAAAACGACTGGATCAATCGCGTACGCAAACTAGATATCGACATGATGATGCCGCAACATGGTAGAATATTCAAAGGTGATGATGTCACCAAATTTTTAGACTGGTTTGAAAAGTTACCCGTAGGAATTGCGGTATCTGGCAACTAGTCGCCATTTACAAAATATTGAGTATAAAATCACAACATGAAAAAGACTGAACTTTTGTCCCCGGCAGGCTCCCTGCAAAACATGGAGTACGCGTTTGCTTACGGGGCAGATGCTGTTTATGCAGGCCAGCCCCGCTACAGCCTTCGAGTAAGAGAAAACGAATTCAACCACTTGGAAAACATCGCCAAAGGGGTGGCAAGAGCACACGAACTTGGCAAACAGTTTTACATCGCATCCAATATCAGCCCTCACAATGACAAGGTCAAAAGCTACCTAAAAGATATGGAAAGCGTCATTGCCATGAAGCCTGATGCGCTGATCATGTCCGACCCAGGTATTATTATGCTGGTACGTGAAAAGTGGCCAGATTTACCCATTCACTTATCAGTACAAGCGAATGCAGTAAACTGGGCTACAGTTAAGTTCTGGCAAAAACAAGGTCTTACGCGCGTGATTTTATCTCGCGAGCTTTCTCTGGATGAAATTGAAGAAATTAAACAGCGTTGTCCTGAAATGGAAATCGAAGTTTTTGTACATGGTGCGCTGTGCATTGCCTATTCCGGACGATGCTTACTTTCGGGCTATATGACTCATCGAGATTCTAACCAAGGGGCTTGTACAAATTCTTGTCGCTGGAAGTATCAAACTCACGAAGCAGAACAAACAGATGAAGGTGAAATCGTTCCCAGTTCACCCATAATTCAAACTTTTGAGCCGCAAGCAGAAAAAAGTGCCGAAGATGCGATCTCCCCACTCTACCTATTACAAGAGAAAGGTCGCCCTGGCGAATACATGCCCGCCTATGAGGATGAGCATGGCACCTACATCATGAATTCAAAAGATTTACGTGCGGTTCAGCATGTTAAACGTTTGATCGATATTGGTGTTGAGTCGCTTAAAATCGAAGGCCGTACTAAGTCGTATTATTATGCGGCTAGAACTGCACAAGTCTACCGCCAGGCTATTGATGATGCCGAAGCGGGTAAAGACTTTGAAATGGGGTTAATGGATCAATTAGAAGGCATGGCAAATAGAGGATTTACAGAGGGCTTCTATCGCCGTCATGTTCCCAGCGAATATCAGAACTACGAAACTGGCAACTCTACCTCAACCAAACAACTCTTCGTTGCAGATGTGAGTAAAGCTATTTTAAGCGAGCAAAAACTCACTCTTGAAGCAAAGAACAAGTTCACAGTAGGTGATGATGTTACTTTGCTCACACCTGCCGGAAATATTTCTTTTAAAGTCGGCCAGTTATATAACAGTAAAAATAACAGTCCGATGGAAGCAGCACTAGGCTCTCGCTATCAGGTTGATTTAGTCATTCCAGAGCTATCTCAACTTGATATCTCTCAAGCAGCACTGGAAAAAGGCCTACTTGTAAGAGAATTAATTGATTAGCTTTTGCCTACTTGTAGGCCGGGCTATAGCCCGACCTACGGCATAAGCTCGTAACAACCAACACCCGCCCTCGAATATTTTTCACCTTGCACGTATCCTCCAACTTTTTATTTCAAACTGAAATTCAGGCATAATACTGCTCAGCACACATTTACAAACTGCTCTAGAGTGAGACCAACGCATGCAAGAATTTTCAATCCTGGCCCCAGACGACTGGCACTTACATTTTCGAGATGGCGAGATGCTCAACGAAACCGTTCCCGCCACGGCCCGCTGCTTTAAACGCGCGATTGTTATGCCAAATCTCGTTCCACCGATTATTAATACTGACATGGCACTAGCTTATAAAGCACGTATTCAGAAGGCAATCCCAAGCGAGCAGAACTTCACGCCCTTGATGACCCTGTATTTGACTGACAACACTCACCCTGATGATATCATCGAAGCCTCGAAAGCAGGCATTGTCGCGGCTAAGCTTTACCCAGCCGGTGCAACGACTAACTCCGACGCCGCCGTATCTTCGCTGGAAGGTTTATTTCCTGTGTTACAAACAATGAGCGATGTAAACATGCCCTTACTTGTTCATGGAGAAGTCACTGATAGCCATATCGATATTTTTGACCGGGAAAAAGTATTCATTGAACAAAAGCTTTCCCTCATTGCCGATAAATTTAAAGATTTGAAAATAGTTTTTGAACATATCACGACCTCTGATGCAGCTCAGTTTGTACTTGGCGCTTCCGAAAACATTGCAGCCACCGTTACCCCGCAGCATTTGTTATTGAACCGCAACGACTTACTGGTTGGCGGCATTCGCCCTCACAATTTCTGCTTACCAGTATTGAAACGTAATACCCACCAAACAGCTTTGAGAGATGCCGTTGCTTCAGGCTCAAATAAATTTTTCCTGGGCACAGATTCGGCTCCCCATGAAAAATACAAAAAAGAATCGGCTTGTGGCTGTGCAGGTTGTTACAGCGCATGGAGCGCGATTGAACTGTATGCTCAGGTATTTGATGAACTTGGCGAACTTGATAAACTAGAAGGCTTTGCTAGTCATTACGGACCTGATTTTTATGGCCTGCCGCGCAACGATACTCGTATTACCCTAGAACGCCAGGAGTGGACTATCCCTGAAGAATGCAGTTTACCCAATGGCGAAACTATCGTGCCATTTTATGCTGGATCAAAAATCAACTGGCGCTTAAAAAGTTCTTCACAAAAATAAACATTCCAGAACTTAAAGCATTCATTTTACTGGCCGATTTATATAAAACCGGTCAGTAAAATAATTATTGTAGATACGCATATGCCGTCTAAACTTAAGCAGATATACGCTCAATTCTCAGAATATTGCTTTAAGGTTTTTAAATGAAGTTTGAATATGCTTGGCTCCTTTTTTTACAAGTCCTATCAACGCTCTGGTTGGTAATTGCCCCCCCCATTCCCAACTATATTATCGCGCCATTAGTTTTTATGACGATGATTGTAGGCTTTATGGTTTGGCAGCGTATTCAAAATTCTTTAATCCCTCACGACCAAACGCCTAGGGCAAAACGTGCTGCGCAAGAGAAGCAGAACCAAATTTCAATTCTGAAGCAAATTGAAACACTGCAGCAAACGCGAATGAGTGAAATCGCTGAGCTTACTGAAAAAGCAAAAGGAATTACCGAGTCTCATGTTCAAGACTCAGCATTCATTGCTAACACGCTAACTAAGTCTACTAGCCTTGCCAAACAATTATCCCGATCCATGGATAACAGCCTCGAGCCCAGCCAACAAGAAAATCTGGATAATTTTGGTGAAATTTCTACCACCGCACTAAATCATTTACTACAAAAATTTGAAGGTATCCAAGAAGCCTCCCTCACCTTAAACAAGAACTTTGACCAAATTGATGCAAGTTTCAAAGAAGTCGTTGAAAACCTTGATGAAATAAACAAAATCAACTCCCAAACCAACCTGCTTGCATTAAACGCAGCCATTGAAGCGGCACGTGCGGGCGATGCAGGAAGAGGTTTCAGCGTAGTTGCCGATGAAGTTCGCGCACTTTCCGTTAGAACCGATGAGTTTAACGAGCGCATTAGTGCTAAATTAGCAGACACTGAAACAATGTTTAAGCAATCTGTAGAATCATTAGACATTGCGACACAAGCCGATTTAACGCAAACACTTCAAGCCCAAGATGACTTAAAAGCATTATGGGAAGTATTAAAACCAGAAAACCCTGAACACAACCCAAATGTAGGCTTAATCGCTGACCTTCAGCTGGAGCTAACACAACTCAATAATAATGCCCAAAATGAACAGCATAAAAATGACAATCTACAAGCATTTTCGACATCTGCGGCTAGAAAATCTCATGCATTTACTCAGCGTTTTACCCCTTTACTAGCTGATTTTGCAGCACTTTATCACTGTGAAGATGAAAAACAGCGCGCGTACTTAAAAAATAACCTTAGTGAGAACATCCATGCATTGAAATAAGCGCGTAAATAAAAAGACTGCGGCGTTAACAAATGGTAACATTGCCGACATTAAAGAAGCGCCAGCTTCAGTTACTATAAATGAATTAGTATTAATAGTTTGGATCGAGTTTTCTCAAAGATGAATACCCCCTTAGAATGATTAGCGTTACCTTTCAGCCGTTTTAAACACGCAGCCAGCCCCTACTGCGGTTTCCAAGAAAAGGTTTATTTTAAGCTTATCTCGATTTTTTTATTTACTCTTGACCTTCGAGCACTATGCCTAATTTACGCTACTTAATGTTATATGCTTCAAAAAAGTCACTTTTTAAAACCACTTTATTAACTGCCGTATGCCTGCTATTTATTGCA
>Ga0105348_1002829_pt1 | contig 10017 bp, 6 predicted proteins | sample EN8Hudsemesocosm_2_FD_83504 | JGI IMG/M metagenome (GOLD analysis project Ga0105348, IMG submission 83504) | Methane-oxidizing microbial communities from mesocosms in the Hudson Canyon - EN8C Hudson Canyon | ecosystem: Environmental > Aquatic > Marine > Cold seeps | place: Hudson Canyon...
CGCCTTTAGGAACGCTTAGCGGCATGCATATGCAAATAGAAAAATATCAGAACCAAAAACTAGATTTTGTTAGTGAATAATGAGAAGTTAGTTATGTAAGATAGAAAAAAGGGCTGCATCTGAGGCCCTTTTTTTATGATGATAGTGAATTATTCGTCAACTTCTATTGGACGTTATTTTTATCAGGTTCTAGATAATAGCTTGAGTTCTGGTTGGAGTGTTTTTGTGGTCCATTTTTACTATTTCGATATGTAGGGCCTGCACTTTCACATTGCCCTTATCGCTCTCTACAACGATATTAACTTTCGCAGTACCGTTCTCAAAAATTGTATTGATACTGAAAATGCCTACATTAGTTGATTTATTTATCATAAAAATGTAATCAATGAGTATTACAGTTGATGTGTCGGTAACTTCTCCTAAGATACTGAACTCACGTAGATTATTTTCTGTATTGGCTTCGTTAATATGTTCTTTAAACTCTTGGCTGATATCTGATTTAACGTCAGAAATATCCCATGAATATGAAAGATCACGAATGAAGTTGGTAGCAAAGTCCTGATGGAGTGAGTTGAAGTTATTTTGGCTGCTATTAACTGTAGCAAACATTACCATGCAAATGCCAAATAGAGAGCCCATAAGCATTAGTGTGATTTTAATGAACTTCATGGTAGTAGTCCTATATGTCGATAGTTAACAAGGTGTGGCGTACTGATCGTAGGTAATACTCACCACTGCTTGGTATATTTAACGCCCCACATCAGCAGTGACATGCCTGTTTCAATATCCAATCCAGCATAAGGGTTGGTTGCCAAATTTAATAAGCTGTCGGTATTGGCGTTAATGCTGGTGTTAGCAGGGATGTCACGTGATGATTCCAGATATGCTACGTAGAAATCCATGGTGGACTCAGGGTCCCATTTATATTCTGCACCAGCACCAAAAAGAATCGTGTCTGATAATCCCGCATTTGACTGGGCGTAGGCATCGTCAATGGAGTCTGGTCGATTTTCCATACCAAATCGCAACTTGAGTCGATCATTGACCTTATATTCAACGCCAACGCCTAAGCTCCATGTTGACTTAAAGTGCTGCTGTGATTTTGCGAGGTTTGGTCGGAAAATGTCAAAACGCAATATCATGGCTGCCGCAAATGCTTCAATGTCTCGATCAGTATGAATTTCGAACTGATCCCATACCGACCAATCAACCCAGTGGGCATCGATATTAATTTTCCAGCGTGGGTGCGGCTTTAGGCTAATACCGATATCGAATTTTTGTGGAAAGGTAAATTCCAGACTTGCTTTGGCACGCTCTCTTGCTAAGCCGTGTGGTGTATTGAACTGATCAGCATTTAACGCGCCGTAAATTGATTGCCTATATTGACGGTAGTAGTTGTACCAATCTGCATTGAATTGCATATCCATGGTGCCGACCATCTTAACGTTGGATTCACTCTGATAATTAACACCAAGTGTTATCCAGTCAGTGGCATCCCATAGCACACCTACAGTCCAGTGCGTCGATAGTTTGTCTTCCAGATCTATCGTGACGGTACCAGGCTCATCAAAGGGGCCAATATTTCCGCCGCAAGGATTATATATAAATGATAATGCAAAACCGTGGCGATCATCTGGGGGGCCGCAAAGCGCATCTTGTATCATTTCATTAATCCCTGGAAGCATGTTGGGGCTAAGTGCGCGCTTTCTTGTGTAGAGGCCATGGTGGTTAAGCCCAATGGATAGACCTATTGAAAGGCGGTCATTTACTTCATAGGCAACGGTTGGTGAAAGATAGGTAAAGCGCTGCATTACGTTACGTAAGGCGGTGTATTTCATAGGGTCATCATTTTCCACATCACCACCACCCGCCATTTGAAAGTAGGCTGCATTGGCAAACGTAAATTTTGAGCCTGGTGGATTTATAGAAAAACCCCAACCAGGTAGGGCGCCGATGGGGATTGGTAGGATTTTAGGGATGACTTTACCTCCATGGCCCGGGACGTATAAAACGCCCTGTTGTTCGTTATGATCATCCCAGGTGCCATTAACTATCGGGTTTCGTTCTCTGTCATCGGACGCGAATATTCTATAGTCATCTGGTGCTGTCCATTTCGTATGAACTTTCGAATAAACAAAGGTTGTGGCTACGCTAAGGTGCCTACCTTTCAGTCGGGTAAGTCCTGCAGGATTGTAATGAATGGAATGAACTTTCGGCGGATCTGCGGTAACCGCGTTGCCCATAGATAATGCTGACCCGTCAATCATCAGATTGTTGGTCAGTTGGGCAGAGGTTGTGTAGGGCAACACTAAGCCAGCTAGCATAATAAAATGCCAGAAAAATCTGCGTTGTGTGAAATGCATTAATTACCGTAGTTATTGTTATGTATATATTTTTTATATTCTCGTTAATTTAAAGATATTGTTTCTTAAACTACGAAAGAAATACTTTTAAATTAACGAGAATATGGATCTCTGTGTGAATATAAACAAACCGTATCATCGCGTTTTAAACCATCGTAGTGTCATTAAGCGTCAGCAGGACTGCTAGAAGCAAAAAATTACATAGGACATCGATATGTACAGAGAAAATTAATTTGATCAGATTCTATATTTTGGATAAGGAGGTGGATGCATCTTTTTGATGCTGCATGTTTAAGCTTTAGATTCATGTCAGGAAAAGACAATAGCAGGGTGTGCTTTGATATTTTAAATTGTATAGCTATAAGGTAAGAGCTATTAGCTAGGTGTTAATCGTGTAAGTAAGTCATTGATTGATGGCGGTTTTGGATAATATGCGCAATATGGTTTTCAAATATTATTGATACACATGATTAGCTCTAACGTAGATTCATTATTTTGCAATTTTCCAATGTCGTGCTTTCCAAGTACCTGAGGTTAAAAAATGAGTGTTATAAAAAAAGTATTAGTGTTCGGGCTTGCTGCCTCCTTGGCAGGCTGTGGGGCAATAACCAGTTTTAAACCAATGCAAAGTATTAAGCAATCTGCTGCCAAAGCGGTGGTAGCTGCGTACGGAGCAGATTTAAGTCCCAAGGCAGAGCTGCGTGCAAGTACAGATCATGAACGTGATGAGAAAGCGAAAGAGGAATTGGGCTATATTCTAGGTTCACAGGCGTATCTAGCTGGGATCGGGAGTATTCGGTTAAATGAATTTCGCTATGGTATGGGCAATTTGGCCAAATTGGCACACCGTTCAGATTCCGACAAGTTTTTTGATTATGGTGAACCTGGTGTGAAATTTAATGAGTGGACCTACCTTAAAAAATTGCCACAACCTGACCTGAAAATTGGCATAACCCCCAATGTTGACACGCTCTATGGTGGGGTATTCTTTAATCTAGCTAAGGAGCCGATAGTATTAGTTGTTCCCAAAGTTAACCGTTACTTTTCTGTTCAAATTGTCGACGCCAATTTAAGTAATGTGGCCTATTTAGGAACACGTGCGTCTAATGGTAAATCAGGAAAATATGCATTAGTTGGCCCACAATGGATGGGTACCTTGCCTGAAGAGCTAGAGCTGATACGTATTCCTACCAACGAGGGAAAATTGGCGGTACGTATTCGAATAGATGGCCCAGAAGAAGAGTCTTTATTGAATGAGCTACAGGGAAAGTTTGATTCTATTCCGTTATCCAGTTATTTGGATCCAGCGAAAGCAAGAGCTTATGATGATTTCCCTGCGCCACTTGAAGGCGGGGAATTAACTGAGTACCGTCAGATTGTAGAGCTTGCGCAACGCAATCCACCCGCTACCATGGCACAGCGAGCTGCTTGGGAAAGTTACCAATATATTGGAATGTCGTTAACAGAACCGTTTAATTCAGACAATATTGACCCTGCCATCCGACGCGGTATGGGGCGTGCGATCAAATCAGTCCATGATATTGTGGCTTGGAAAGTTAAATTCCGCGGCTATAAATCCGCATCCAATTGGAATGTAGATTTGAAAGGAGGGACTTATGGTGCCGATTATTTAGCCAGAGCGGAGGGGGCAGTTCAGGGCTATATTGTTCATGATGCGGATGAAGCGATGTATTTTCATACCTATCATGATGGCGATAAAAACGTACTGCACGGTGATAATGCTTATACCCTTCATTTCGAACCAGAGTATTTGCCGCCGGTAGATGAGTTTTGGTCAATCACCGTATATGGTAATGACTATAATATTATCGCTAACTCAATCGATCGTTATGCTATCAGTAACCGAACCAAAGGTCTTAAGTATAACGTGGATGGATCTTTAACGATTCAGGTCCAAGCAACAAAACCTGAAAACGGTACGTCCAACTGGTTGCCAACACCTGAGGGAGATCAGTTCAGGTTAAATCTTCGTATGTATGGCCCTCGTGCTGTTTTGCGGAGTGCTGATTCAGTAGAGAAATATATTCCGCCGGTAATTTTGGCAAAAAATAATTAATAATCGTCGAAATATTTGAAGGTTACTTAACAATTGAAATGACTAATGGGTGAAACTGTTCACAGATAATGTGGTAAATCAGTTTCATCTTTAATTTTGTATTTCTGGTTATATATAAGATTGCTTGGCTAATTTCTGTAATTCGAGCATATATTATGCATGTTTTTTGATGAATTCTTTAGGCGTTAGACCAGTTACAACTTTGAAAAATCGTATAAAGCTCGTATAAGAACTAAAGCCTAATAAATCCGATATACTTTCGATAGTATGTTCGCCTTGTTTTAAATAATGAGAGGCTAAGTCAAAACGTGCTTTATTCAATAGTTCTTGAAAGCTAACCCCATGTTCTTTTAATTTACGTTGTAACGTTCGATCGCTCATGTATAGGCGTTTGGCCATCGCGCTAACGGTAGGCTTTCCCTCCGGGAGCATGAAGCTAATGTTTCGAAATATATTCTTAATAAGTTGATTCGTAGTATCGGTGGGTAATTGCTGCTTAATATAGTTAGCCAGGTACTGCTCCATATGTAGCGCTAAGGTTAAGTTGGGCGTCTTAAAGGGTTGTTTGACGGAATCAAGGGCGAAAACGACTGCATTGCGGTTTTGTTCAAAGTGTAACGGGCATTGAAACGTTTGGTTAAACGCTTCTATATGCTTTGGTTTTTTGCGTTTAAGCTCGATACGAAGGGGTATTATAGGAGGGGTGGATGCCAGTGATAGCAGGTGTGTCATGCGTGACATGGCGGCATCAATTCCTTCGTCACCTATGTAAATTCCTGAGACTGCTGGTTGGATTTCAATAATAAATGTATCGCTGATATGTGTGCTCAATGTTATGCCCGTTGTTGCAGCGCTTATGTATTTAATATATTTATCCACTGCATCGAGCAGATTCTCACTGGCACCTCCCAGTATGGTTAGTGTATTCGCGGTATTGTTTACATGACGAGTTGCTCGAAGGCTTATGGCGTCGTTTCCTGTGGTTTTAGTAACGTGTGCCCATAATTGTGCGATCTTTAAAACATCGACTCTTAACTCAGGGTTACTACGAACATCTTGAGATATCTCGAATTGGTTGAATAGCTCAGAAGCGTCAAGATTAGCTTCCATTAAAGCGTCATAAATAGCGCTGACCCATGCAGCGTTGGTGGTATAGGTAATTGTAGAGTCTTCAGTCACAGTTAAAAAAGTCCTTTCAATACAGCTGATTAAGTTATTAGAAGTAAACGATTCCTTCATTATAAGAAAATTTAGTCAATAAATAGCCGCCTGTCAGCAAATGACAATGGCGCGATTTGTGACATATCTGTCGTTGGTTGAGACAGGGTACTTATTGCGTTTATGCCAATATTTAAACATTGTCATTATTCACAAAATATAAAAACTAATACGCGCACAGAAATTAAGTGTAGTTGAAAGGCGTAGTTAAAGGTGTTGTTGAAAAGTGTGGTTAACCAACAGGTGTTCCATGTATAGAAAAGATTCGGATAAAGCAGTAGCTAGTATCTCGGTTGCTACGGGAAAAGCCATTTACTACACGTTAAATAAGCTGGGATGTAAGGCAAGCTTTTATGATATCTGTGACCGTTATGGTGTATCAGAACGGTTGTTTAATAATGATCAGAACCGAATACCACTTGATGCAGTACTTGATTTTGCACATAAGCAAGCAATTCAACTTCAAGACCCAATGCTCGGTCTTAAGATAGGGAAGGTACTTAATCTTAAAAAATTACCTGGGTCCATGGATTTATTGTTTGTAGCGCATGATGTGAAGCAGGCTTTTGAAATGTTCAATCGTTATACCCAAGTATTTTCCGATGTTGGTCGATTTGAACTGGTGAGGGACAGTTATAAATGCAGAATGGTTTTTAATCCGAATTCTGATAATCCCTATATTAATTATCTTTTAGACGGGATTATGATGGTCTTGTTTAAGTATATGAGAAATCTTGGTGTCAATATATTCACATCAGTACATTTGTCAACCAAATGCCCTGAAGAATATCACACTCAATATGAGCGTGAATTTAACATGCCTGTATTCTTTAATAACCAGAAATCATGGTTTGAAGTGATACCTGATTCCTTATCTCAGTCACTTGATGACTGCCAAAACCCAAGTTTTAAGTATTTTTCGGAAGCTGAAAAAATACTGTCTCATTCTACTGGTGAGTCGAGTGTGGATGAACAGATTGTTTTTATTCTCCATAAGATGATATCTACAAGGCAGGTATCGGTTGAGCGAATGGCAGGTGTGTTGAGTATGAATGTTCGTACATTGCAGCGTCGATTAAAAGAAAAAAATATGACCTATAAAAAACTTCTTGAATCTGCGAGGCAGTCGCTGGCTATTGAATACTTGGTTTACGATGAACTAACGATTGAGCAGATTAGCAAACAACTTGGATATACAGATACATCAAATTTTTACCGCGCATTCAAAAATTGGACCGGTATGAGGCCGGTTGAATACCGTAATGCCTATCAAACTGCGATTTAGCAGCTATTCGAAGTTGAAATTATATTAATATTAATGAGAGCGTTGTCGTTATGAATACTAATGGCGTTGAAAAGAAAAAGAATTATTTTAGAAATATATTGATAACCGTAATGGCGATTTCTGTTTTAGGTGGAGTATTTTACTACGCTACTTTAGCGGGCATGTATAAAGGTGCGGGTAAGCTACTTGTGGCTAAATGGGTTGTTGAATGGAAATTAAATTACCCTAATCAAGTTACCACTAATGATTGTTCGGCGACGTGGTCTCCACCAGTCAATGGTCAGGTGCCTTATATGTTACCTCTTTATCCTGAGGTAGAAGCTGCATATTGGATGTTACCAATGAGCCTAGATCCAGAGGTTTATCAGCGGCCAGTGGCATATCGTCTACAGGGCCAATTTCCTTATGCGCGATATATGAGCTTTCATACCTATGATGCTATTACGGGTGATTACGTAGTGACGGTGAAAGATGTTGATATTGTGCCAGACACTGGCTCGGTGAATCCTTTCCATAAGGGTGTATCGCGAGATAGTGATAATCGTCAATATACCCTTTGGTTGGCACCTGAGGGGGCGTCTTTGCCACAACTCGAAGAGAGCGATAATGTGTTACGTATTCCAAAAGACGTTATCTTTGCTCCCTCAGTTCTACGTGTATATCGGCCCGACGAAGAAAAGGGTATGGATGGAGGAGTGAGTCTGCCTCAAGTTATGGTGTTTGATGCTCAATCGGGGAGTCCAGTTAATAAATGTGCTCCACTGCGACTAATTGCCCCTAATTCTTTGGAGAACGGTGGTGATAAACGTCGTTTCGATCGAAGCCTGACTGTTAGTAAAAATATTCGTCACTATCGTTCTAATGGCGCCGGGTTTTATCCGAATGCTCACAACGCATATTTGGTATCTGAATTCGATCGCGACCTTGGTGACTTCGCGGTACTTAAATGGAAGTCGCCAACAACACCAAATACCAAATATGGTGGTGGCCAATTTAGCCAGGAGGAAGAATTAAGGTATTGGTCTTTCTGTCTAGGTGGTGAGAATGCCACTAACACCAGTCATTGCCTGGTGGATGATGAGGCTTTAGTTGATAGTAAAGGTTATGTGCGAGCAGTACTTGGGCCAAAAGATGATGAGCTAATGACGTTAGCGAAGAACGCAGGCATTAACTATATACCTTGGGGGATACACTATCGCCCTCTGACTATTCTAAGACATATGAAAGGTGAGCGAGAATTTGAAAACAGTGTTGAGCTTGTACCTGATGTTGATATTAATACCCCTCTTGATCAACAAGGGGGCGAGTTATTTATCGGTGGATATTCACCATCGGGTTACTATTGCTCTGAAGCTGAATTTAAAAAGAACTTTTGCAATATTGATAAATTTGAGCATCCTGGCGCTAAGTCAAAAGATACTGAATTTGTCCAGACTGATCGGTTTTAGTAATGTGAATTATCGAAATTTGATTTGGTAAAAGACAAACATTACTGTCAATCAATACACCCCTTTTATATTAGTGCGTGGTTCTAAATTTTAAATAGTCACACTGTTACTAGCCGTACTCCGAAGATTTTTATGCGCCGGGCTAATGTTCGGCATTTTTTATGAATACGTTGTATGGGTGGGTATAGTTAGGCTATTTTACGTTTAGCTGATGTCTTCTTTTTACTCGCGCCTGAGGCTTTAGTGCCAGATGTGCTTTTTCGGCGTTTATAGCTGCCTTTTTTCTTAAAACTCGGTTTAGCCGATTTGATGCCTTCGAGGCTGGTGGGTAACGATACTTTGCTTTCTTCGATCAGGGTATTAAGTGACTCCAGCATAGGTGTCATGAAGTTTGTGTAACTTGCTTCGCGTTGGCTGATGGCATTCAGTTGTGTTTCCCAATGTGCTGTCATATCGGGCTGGGTTGCTGCATCAGGTAGCGCTTGAATTAATCCTTTGCCGGCTTCAGTTGCGCGTATATTTTTGCCTTCTCGTTTTAAAAAACTACGATTGAACAGTAACTCAATAATTCCTGCTCGGGTGGCTTCTGTACCCAAACCATCGGTTTCTTTCAGTATTTTAAGCAGTTCTTTATTTTGTACAAATCGAGCAATACCTGTCATGGCTGCTAATAAGGTGGCGTCGGTAAAGTGTTTGGGTGGCTGGGTTAGCTTTTCGACCAGCTCACCGGTACGGCAATGCAATGAATCGCCTTTTTTTAAGGCTGGAAGCTGTTGTTGGATGTCCTCTTGTGCTTCTTTATCTGCGTTATTTTTTTTTGCAGCAGGGTAGAGGGTCTTCCAGCCTGGGGTCAGAATTCGTTTAGCTTTTGCGATAAAGTTGCCGCCTGCAATAATCAGCTCAACAGTGGTGTCTTCATATTCATGTGTAGGATAAAACTGTGCGATATATTGACGCGCAATAAGTTCATAAATATTTTGTTCGGGTTTACTGAGCCGGCTGCTATCGCTTTTCTTGGCTGTTGGCACTATCGCATGGTGTGCGCTGACCTTGCTGTCGTTCCAGGCTTTGCTTTTGCGGGAGCGATCAGCATGAGCAATGGCATCCTGTAGTTTTTCGTAATTGTTGTGAGTAGCATCAAATACAGATGGTACGTTAGCTAATTGCTCAACAGGGAGGTAGCGACAGTCCGATCTTGGGTAGGTGATGAGCTTGTGTTTTTCATACAAGCTCTGGCAAGTGTCCAGTACTTGTTTGGCGCTCATGCTAAAGCGCTTTGCTGCGTCTATTTGCAGTGCGGAAAGGTTGTAGGGTAGAGGGGCGGCTTGTGACTTTTTCTTTTTCTCTACCTTCGTTACGGTCGCCGCTTTATTAGTAACGCGCTTAACCACATTCTCTGCCAGTGCTTTATTTAATACCCGGCCCTCTTCATCCATATGGGGTTGGCAGGCCTCACTGGGCTTCCAAAGGGCGCTGAAGTTAACATTTCTGCTTTTATCATTGTCGATTAAATGTGCTTTAACTTGGTAGAAAGGTTTTGAAACGAAATTATCGATTGCGGCATCGCGTTGTACTACTAAGCCTAAAAGGGGTGTCTGCACTCGGCCTACGGATAGCAATCCGTCA
>Ga0105348_1002830_pt1 | contig 10016 bp, 8 predicted proteins | sample EN8Hudsemesocosm_2_FD_83504 | JGI IMG/M metagenome (GOLD analysis project Ga0105348, IMG submission 83504) | Methane-oxidizing microbial communities from mesocosms in the Hudson Canyon - EN8C Hudson Canyon | ecosystem: Environmental > Aquatic > Marine > Cold seeps | place: Hudson Canyon...
CATTATGCCTAAACCTCATATCAAAGTTTTGCTATCAATGTGACACCTGTAGGGTTACAATGAATATATGATAAAAAACTTCATTCATAAAGGTCTTCGAAAGTTTTATGCTTCAGGCAGCACTGCGGGGATACAAAAAAATCACGAAAAGAAACTACGTCTTATTCTAGCTAATTTAGATCAAGCGGAAGTGTCAGATGATATGGATCTTCCTGGCTTGTTTATGCACCAACTTAAAGGTGATAGAAAAGATACTTGGTCTGTCAGAGTAAGCGGAAATTGGCGAATAACATATAGATTTACTGGACGTGATGTTGAGATAGTAAATTATGAGGATTACCACTAATGGCTATGTTTAACCCCGCTCATCCGGGAGAAATATTAAAAGAGTTAGTGATCGACTCTTTAGAGTTAACGATCACAGATGTTGCAAAACACCTTGATATAAGTCGCAAAACTTTATCTAAAGTTTTAAACTCCAAGGGTTCTGTAACCCCTGAAATGGCGGTGCGTCTTGAGTTAGCTTTTGGTAAACCATCAGCAGATCATTGGCTTCGTCTACAGAATGCGCATGACTTATGGCAAACAAGACTAGAGCAAGAGTCACTACATGTTTCGCCGTATAATTTTCAAATAGCATAATTCCGCTTAGCAAAGCGCTGGCCTTCGGCTTTAGGAGTTAATCATGAGTATTGATGAAGATAAAATAGATGAAGCTGCATTAGCTTTAATGTATCTCACATTGCATGAACACTATCGAGCATGGAAACAAATCGATTGGGAAGTAACTAATAGATTACACGAAAAAGGTTTGATTTGTGATCCTGTCGGTAAAGCCAAATCTGTCGTTTTGACAGACGAAGGACTTAAGCAATCTGAAATGTTGTTTAATAAACTATTTACAAAGAAATAAATAGTCGATTTGATTCTTGTATCAACTTTGAATTGTGGCAAAAGTCATTGAACTAATCTAAGTGATGATTATAATACCTAGGTTAATTACTTATGAATCTGTGTGGCATATAGACCTTTACTTTGCCACTTACCAGAATTCCATCTTAGAATATTGCTTGTTCCACGTAAGACTTCATCAATGCTTGCCCCAATGTAGATGCCAATTAATCCCCAGGATAGGTAAATACCAAAATACCAAGCTAAAGGTAGAGCAACAAACCACATGCTGGTAAAACCTATGATGGAAGTAAACCTAGCATCACCACAAGCGCGCAAAGAAGCACCAACTATTAGGTTAAGAGAACGGCCAATTTCACTAAAAATAGAAACGAGTAGAACAGTGCTACCTAAAAGCCAAATTTCTTGATTATCGGTGAATACTTGAAAAAGAAGTTGAGAAAAACTTACTATGAAGATGAGGAATATAACTATACCTATTAAACCAATTTTCACTCCTTTTATTAGTTCTTTTTGTGCATTAATATATTCATTTGCACCAATCAAATACGCTACTTTTAGTTGAACACCTGCACTGATAGCAAAACCATAAAGAATGCCTATATAGATGATGTTAAAACAATATATTCTTGTTGCTAGTGAGGTAGCGCCCATTAAAACAACCATAGTTGTCATTAATAATTGTACAAGCTGCCAAGATAAAGGTTCAATAACAGAAGGCGTTGCTATTTTGATTATAGGACGGCCATACCCCTTAACAGTTAACCAAGATGTAGGAAAAATTACTGAAATCTTAAAGTTGTATCGGATAATGATTACGTTAAATAGTAAACTAGAAAACCAAGCGATTATAGAAGCTATAGCTATGCCTTGTATTCCTAATGCAGGAGCGCCAAACTTACCATCAATTAGAATATAGTTACCGATAATGTTGACTATAGACATTAATGTAGTAGACCACATATTCCACTTAGTTTTACCTTGAGAAGCTAATATTGAATTAGTGGCAAAACGTAAAGCAAGTATCCAAGTACCTAAGCCTAATGTTGATAAATATACTTGCGACATATCAGCAATCTCGCCTGATAAACCCATCCATGATGAAAAAGCGCTAGCACCCCAAAAAAATACATTTGCCATGATAACGCCTGCAACCAACAGTAAAAGAATTAAAATTCCATAGGTGCCTGCAACATTTTTGTGATCTTTTGCTCCTATTCTTTGTCCGGCGATACTGTTACCGGCTTGATGAAATGTACTATAAAAAGCAAAGCCTATGCCCAATATAGGTAGCATTGCACCGGCGGCAGCGGCAGCGTTATCTGATATTTTGCTTAAAAACCAAGCATCGGTTACGTTGACCATAAAAATAAAAAACAGATCGATAAAAATTGGCCAGGTTAGGCTTAATAAACTTGAATCAGCAATAGTTTTGTTTTTTTTGATCAAGGGTTACTCAATAGATAGGACAATAGCAAAAGAGCTGTGATTATTATCATAGATAACCATTTTACTTTGTCTATATCACTTTGTATAAGGTTCTTGGTTCACAATCGTGTATCTTCCAATATGGCATACAATTTAGTTTTTATAGTGTACCGTAAGTGACTCTTTATAATGATTTTCCAACTTTTTTTCAGTTATTCATTGTACCGGGTAATTATTAAACATTTTTTGTAATAATTTTCTATGTTACATAGGTTACAGGTTTAACATGCATAACCTAGTAGGGTGTTAACATAATTACAAAATCTACAAAGCCATTTATTAAAGACATATTGTCTTAGGTTTTGATCAAAATGAAAAGCTAGACGGTGATATTGCAATGAAGTTATCAATAAAAATCGGTTATGGTATTGGACAAATGGCAGATGGCATAAAGGCCGTATCTTTTAGTACATTTCTATTTTTCTATTACAATCAAGTCTTAGGCTTGTCAGGCAGCCTTGCTGGAATTGCAGCTTTACTCGCTTTGGTTGTCGATGCCGTTACTGATCCTATGGTGGGACAGGTTTCTGATCAATTAAAATCTAAATGGGGCAGGCGCCATCCATTTATGTTGGCAGGAGCGCTTACTTTTGGTGTTGCTTTTTATACCTTGTTTAGTCCTCCTGTAGGGTTAACTGAAATGGGTTTATTCGCTTGGATGCTGTCTTGGGCAATCGCCGTAAGGTTAGCCTTAACTTTGTTCTATGTGCCGCATTTATCTTTAGGTGCTGAAATGGTGAAAGATTATCACCAGAGAACTACGTTGATCAGCTATCGAGTTTTTTTTAGTTACTTAGCGGGTGTTTTACTCACAATTATTGCGTTTATTGTTTTTTTTCCAAAATCAGAAGCATTCCCTAATGGCATGTTAAATGGGGATAGTTATTCTGGTTTTGCTCTATTCGCTAGTGTTGTCGCGACAATTGCTATGTTGTGGTCAATTTATATTACCAAATCTGAAATTCCTCATTTGTCAGATCCTATAGACAATCCTCAGGCTAAACACCCTCTATTAGCGTTTATTACTGTTTTTTCTACTTTGAAATTAAAGTCATTTAGGATTTTGTTTTTTACTAAACTAGTTTTTATGACAATGGCAGGTATAACACAAACACTAATTATTTATGTTGCTAGTTATCTCTATGGATTTTCAACAGAGCAGTTAGCAATTTTAGTTGTCGCTCAACTAGCATCATTACCGTTTGCACCTTATATTGCCAAAAAGTTTTCTGTTCATTTTGATAAAACTAAAACGCTCACTGTTACTATATTGATAGCAGCTTTTATTGCCTACACCCCTATAATTATGTATTTAGGCAATGTTTTTCAACCCTTAGAGATATCGACTAAATTGGCATTGGTGTTTGCTTGTTCAGGTATTTCTCAGGCATTTTTCGTAGCATACATTATTGTATTTGATTCAATGCTTTCAGATACAATTGACGAACATGAGTTGGCTACAGGTAGAAGGGAAGAAGGTTTATTTTTTGCGGCACGTTCCCTTGCCTTAAAAGCGAGTTTTGGTTTCGGTGCTTTTTTCGCTGGTATTGCGCTTGATGTGATTAAATTTCCAAAGGGTGCTGCTGTTGCTGATATACCGCCAGAAGCCTTTACAAACTTAGCTATTTTTGCAGGGCCTATAACATTATTGTTAACTTTATCTACTATCTTGATATCAAGAAAATATGATTTACACCAAGATAAACATATTGAAATTAGAAAAGCGATCATGGCTAAGTAAGCTCACAAACTTTGTTAATATAGATGAGCATGTAAAGTGATTTACATGCTCATTTTTTTAAGCTGAATTTAGGTTGATTCATTGCTTATTTAGTAAAAGCTAACAGGCGTAAGGCTCTAGTTTATTGTTCTAGGTTGAATATAGGCCATCTATATCCATGTAGCTGAAGTATTGATTGCACAGCGCCCAGCAGCAGAAGTATGTTCAGGATAGATTTTCATTACCATTTACTCCGGCATTATCTAAGTGCTACAGCTATTATCGTCCTTGCTAAAATCAATACACAGTTTATAAGTCTTTAACTTCACACTAAGCGCTCAATATCTTATATTGGTTGATTCTATTGTGACAGGGAGGAAGTCAGCTCTGAACTAGTACAGCAAAGCTACAATGCATAAAGTGTTGTGACGGTTATTCGTGTTCAAATTATGTTTTGCTATTTCGAATATCGTTTATAAATTTTTCAATCTCATTAAAAGCATCTTTTGCTTCATCTAGTTCAGGTTCAAAGGTATGCCAAACATGCATCATATTTGCCCACATCTGTAGTTTTACAGAGCTTCCAGCTTGCCGTGCTTTATTCGTATATCTTCTAGAATCATCTTCTAAACATTCAGTATTACTTGCATGGATAAGGGTTGGTGCAAGGTCTGATAAATCGCCAAAAATGGGTGATATTTTAGGGTCAGTCAAGGGAACTTTATTGGCTATTCGTCCGCCAATAAACAGTTTAGTTTTTGACAAATTAAGTAAAGGCTTAACGCCTGCTTGCAACATGGCATCTTTAGTTAAATTTTTATGCATGCTTGGCCCTGAAATAGTACTATCTGTGACCGGAGATAAACAAATAGCAGCGGTAGGTGTTGGCAAATTTTCATCTCTGATCCAAGCGAGTAATGCTAAGCAAAGATTTCCTCCGGCAGAGTCACCAGCAATGTAAATTTCTTTGGCATTATTTTTTTCGGTCAGAGCAGACTTTAATAAACCTAAATAGGCCGATTTACAATCGTCTAAACTGGCTAATCGTGGGTTTTCTGGCTGTAATCTATAGTCAACGGCAAAAACAACACCTTTGGTGATTTCTGAAAATTTATTGGTAATGAGCCGATGACTTTTCGGGCTACCTAAATAAAAAGCGCCGCCATGAATGTATAAAACCCGTATTGAAGGGTCGGCATTAGGAAAAGCTATCCATTCGCCTTTTACACCATTAAGTTGCCCTTGAGTAATTGTAGCTGGAATATCAATTCTGGTTCCGCCATTATCCATTTTTTCTCTTGCTTTAAGTAATAACTCCTCTTTACTTAATTTATCTAGGGATGGATCAGGCGTGGTAAAAATCTTCTCTAGTTCAGAGTGAATAGGGGAGGCAGGCTTATCAGAAAATAGTGGTTCTATTGTTTGATCATATTGGGATAAGTCAGCTTTTTTAATTGAGAACAATATATAAAAATATATGGAAGTGATAAAAATGACGATGACAATACCGCTAAATATAAACATTGAAGGTTTCCAATAAATAACGAAAGAATAAAGATAGATAGAATTTATCAATGTTAAATTTATTCTTATGTAACTTGTGTTACATCTTTGATGATAATTAGTGGATTTACTTACTGTAGAAGGAAATTATCATTTTGATAGTTGACATACTAAAGTACAAAACAAATGGTTGATTTTTTGATGTGTTACCCACGTAACAAGTTGTTAGTTGAAAACTTGGTAGCTTAGTTAATAGAAAATTTAGATGTTTTATAAATCGTTTATTAAATGGTTTAAAAGCTTTGACCTAACAAAAGCAATAACAGCTATAAACCAATAGATAAATATAATAATGTACTTCAGGGGAAATCATTAAATGGCTATAAATAATTTGAATAAGAAGTTCTTTACTAAAATGACGCCAATCGCTTCATCAGTATTACTATATTGTGCGGCATTTCAAGGACAAGTGTTGGCTGAAGAAGTCGTTCAAACAGAAACTAAATCGTCTATTGAAGTTATTCAAGTAACTTCAACCAAAAGAGTCACAAGCTTGATGGAAACCGGGCAGGCGGTTAGTGCCTTTACTGAAGAAGGGATGAAAGAAAAAGGTATTGAGAATGCTCAAGATCTTGTTCAATATACCCCTTCATTAGTGATGACCAGTAGTAAAATAGCCATTCGTGGTATTGGTCGACCAACTATTTCATTAGGGTCAGATCCTGGTGTTGGCGTATACAGTGATGGTGTTTATAGCTCAGAAAATGGGATTTTTTCAAATTGTAATTTTTGTGATATAGAGCGAATCGAAGTACTTCGTGGGCCACAAGGCACACTTTATGGTCGCAACGCTGTAGGTGGCGCAATTAACTTGATCAGTAAAGAGCCTGATACCGACTTTGGCGGTTACTCAAGCCTAGATTATGGCAGCGATGGTTATTCCATGATGCAAGCCCAAGTTACAGGGGCTTTATCGGAAACCTTCTCTGCAATAGCTACAGTGTCAAAAATGTACAAAGATGGTATTCAAGAAAATATAGGTAAGAGTGAGTTACTTGATTCACGTGATAGCTTATATTATTCAACTACACTAAAAGCCGATTGGTCAGATACTTGGACAAGTTCACTACGTTATGCTCGTATGGAACGTGATGGTAAACCAAGTAATGGTTATGGTATTGATCCTTACCCAACCGACTTTGTAAATGGTTTTTTTGGTGTTACCAATATTCCAGGCTTTTTTCCTGGTTCAAATGGTCTTAACTGGTTTGCTGGTTATCAAGGTGAAAATCCGGCTATTAATGATATTAGCAAAGTAAATATTGATAGTACGCCAAGCAAACATAGTGTCTCTGAACGGTTATCATTTATTAATATTGCTGAATTTAATGATTTAGAGCTTAAATATACCTTTGGCTACTCCAAATTTGATTATTTAAAACAAACCGACGCTGACCAATCAAATGCACGTTTAGGAGCGGTTAATTATTCAGAAATATTTAGGCAACTTACTCTCTATGGTTTTGGCGCTGATGGTACAGGGCATTATCTACCTAATCCATTAACGGGGCAGCCATTAACAATGGCTTCAGAATTACAGTTTAATTTTGAACAAAGCAGTGAAAGCATGTCACACGAGCTGATTTTAACATCAAACTATGAGAGCAGCCTTAATTTCATTGCGGGCTTATATTATTACAACAATAAAGAATCACAATACTCAGATTATGCAGAATATGGTTTTGGTTTTATGCACGGTGACCCCATTGCGGCAGCATATAAACCATTAGGGGTGGAATTAGATTCAGGAACTTACCTTGGCTACCCCGGTTTAGAGCTTGGTTTATATCAATGGATTTCTTTAGCAAGTGGTGGATTGCCTTTTGCTGAAACCGATGATGGCGGTGGCTTCTTATACTATGGCCAGAATGATTTAGAAACCACTTCAACAGCAGTTTTTGGTCAAGTTGAATACGATGCAAGTGATGAACTTACGTTAACTGCTGGGCTTCGTTATTCAAATGATGAGAAAAAAGGTGGCGATAACATTTTTGCTTACTTGTCTGTACCTGATTTTACCCATGAGTTAAAAGATGATTGGAGTAAAGTGACTTGGCGTTTACAAGCTGATTGGCAAATGGATGATGATACATTGCTATACGCTTATGTAGCGACAGGTTATCGCTCTGGTGGCTTTAATTTAGGGGCTGCCTCAATGGACGATATTTCAGTTGTTGATCCAGAAGAGTTACTTTCATATGAGATTGGTTATAAGAAAAGAATGTTAGATGGCAGAATGAACCTAACTGCTACCGGTTATTATTATGATTATAGTGACTTACAAGTGTTTTCTTCAGAAGTAAATAACGGTGTAACAACTACTCATTATAGTAATGCAGCAGAAGCAACTGTCTTAGGAGCTGAATTTGAATTACAAGCACTGGTGACAGATGATTTAATAGTCGATGTAAGTTATTCATATGCTAATTCAGAGTATGGGAAATATGAAGCAAGAGACTCTGTAGCTTGTGCTATTTATGGTCCTGGAAATGGAGATTGTGCCATTCAAGATTTATCAGGTAATCAATTAAACTTGGCTCCAGAACATAAAGTTAGTGTGTCAGCCGTGCAATACTTTTATTTTGATGACTTGGGTGAAGTTAGCTTAATGGCGGGCTACTCATATATTGGTGATCAGTATGGTCGTTCGTTCAATCGTGAAGATTGGGACAAGATTGATTCCTACGATACCATTGACGCACGTATGACTTGGACAAGTCCTGAAGATACTTTTGCTATAAGTTTATGGGCTAAGAATATCAGCGATGATAGACACATGATAACTGCAGGTGCACCTTCAACGACGACACGTTTGAGAACTGGCGAAGTTACCGACCCAAGGTCATACGGTATTAAAGTTCAATATAACTTCTAACTCTTAAAATTTGAAATAAGCCCTCTGCTGAGGGCTTATTTGTTTATATCTAAGTGATTTTACTTGTCATATAAAGGAATACTCATGCTGAAATGGTTTCTTTTACTTACTGCTGTTTTTGGATTTGGCTATTCCATTTACAACTACTACATGAAAACCACTACCGATGTTAAAGCACCAACCTCTGGTGATTACTCTAAGGGCAATGTGGTAATGGAGCATAAGAGCGAAGCGTTAACTCGAACCTTCACTTATTTTAAACCAGAAAATCTAATCAGTGATCCTGCGCTTGTTTTTGTATTGCATGGTTCAAGAGGCACAGGTGATAAAGTTCGTTTTCAATCTGGTTACCAGTACGATTACTTAGCAGAGAAAACGGGTGAATTTATCACTGTTTACCCTAATGGTTATCAGAATCATTGGAATGATTGTCGTGCTAGTGCGAGTTATGCCGCGAATACTGAGAACATCGATGATGTAGCATTTTTTGAAGAAATGATTAACTATTTTGTTGAAAAACATCAAATAAATCGAGAGCGAGTTTTTGTCACTGGATTTTCTAACGGTGGTCAAATGGTTTACCGGTTAGCTTTTGAAGTGCCAACTGGTTTTACTGCCTTTGCAGCAATTGCAGCCAACTTACCCATTGAAGAAAACTTATCTTGTAAAAAGAGTCAGCAAGGCGTTTCCATTGCAATACTTAATGGCACTGAAGATCCAATTAATCCCTACCATGGTGGTGTGGTTAATGTATATGGAAATAAAAGTAGAGGCAGTGTTATTTCTAGTTTATCAACAATTGAGTACTGGGCAACACTTGCTAACTTAACTGTAAAAAGTGAAATTAATTTGGCAAATAGCAATGATGGAACTGCTGTTATTAAAACAATTTGGACAAACTCAGCTAGCCAAGAAAGTAAACCTAACCAAGTTCGATTGTATACTTTAAAAGGCTCTGGTCATGTAATGCCATCTAAAGTGGTCAACTTTGCCAGAATATTAGGAGAAAATTCGACAAGTATCGAAGGCGCAGCAGAAGTCTGGTCATTTTTTCAAGACGTAAGTAAATTAAATGCAAAGAATAAGGAAAATAATGAAATTAATTAATACAGTAAGTGTGGTAAAAAATATAATTTGTAGCTTTTTACTGATATCTGTTTCTTTTGTTAGCTTGGCAAGTCAACCAATTACTCCTAAACCAGATCCTGTTGAGGAATTAAGTCCGGGTGTGCTTTATGGTTTTTTACCATGGACATCTTTACCCGATAGCTTAAATTTAGTTGGAAAACCACCAAAAAGTGATTCAAGTGAACTGGCTTTTGATCAAGAGAGAAATAAAGAAATGCTCTTATTGAAAGGAAGTAAACGCTGGGAAATAGCCGTTTCTGATTCAAACCTTAAATTCCCGCATGCGGCTGGCACTTTTTCATGTGCTTTGGGCTTTGATATAACTGAACA
>Ga0105348_1002836_pt1 | contig 10002 bp, 9 predicted proteins | sample EN8Hudsemesocosm_2_FD_83504 | JGI IMG/M metagenome (GOLD analysis project Ga0105348, IMG submission 83504) | Methane-oxidizing microbial communities from mesocosms in the Hudson Canyon - EN8C Hudson Canyon | ecosystem: Environmental > Aquatic > Marine > Cold seeps | place: Hudson Canyon...
ACTTTTTTCTGAACCCGCAATAGGATGCCCAAGCACGAGCTGCGGCGGTACAAAACCCCACACCTGCTCCGCTGCTTTAACCACACTACCCTTAACGCTAGCACCGTCTGTAACAGTAACGTCAGGCGAAACACAGGAATGAATAGCTCGCAGAGTATCTTCAACCGCCAGAGTAGGCACTGCAACAAAAATAACATCGCCAGCACCCAGCTCAGCGGCAACGTCCTCAAGCGAGGTAAAAGCTCTGTCAACCACAGCCAAGGCCAAGGCCTCTTCACAAGTTTCTTGGCGCCGAGCAATACCAATCACTTCGCGCGCGCCAGATCGCTGCTTTAAAGCCGCGGCCAAACTGCCACCAATCAGGCCAATACCGACTACGACAAGTTTATTAATCATAATGAAATTACTGCGCCCAGCTGACTAAAGTACGGCCTTAGGGTAAGAACCTAAGACTCTCAACTCTGCCGCTCTAGAACCCACTTCTTGCAGCGCAAGCTCCACCTGATCATCATTTTGATGACCACTGAAGTCCACAAAAAATACGTAATTCCAAGTACCGCTGCGAGAAGGCCGAGTCTCAACCCGAGTTAAATCCACCTGATGACGATGGAAGGGCTCCAGCACATTATGCAGCGCCCCCGGCTCATTCCGCATGGAAACTACAACTGAGGTTTTGTCTGCCGCCGTCGCCGCCACATCTTGAGTGCCAATGATCAGAAAGCGTGTTGAATTATCGGGCTGATCTTCAATTTTTTCGGCAAGCACTTCAAGGCCGTACATATCGGCGGCCATTTCGCCTGCAATCGCCGCTGCATTCCACTCGCCCTGCAAGCGCTTAGCGGCTTCTGCGTTACTATTTACAGCAATGCGCTCTACGCCAGGGTAGTGAGCATCCAACCACTTACGGCACTGCGCCAATGATTGCGCGTGAGAATATATCCTGGAAATGCTATCGACTTTTGTTATGTTCGATATCATCAAATTTTGATGAATACGCAATTCCACCTCACCACAAATTTGGAGATTGGAACCCATAAAATTATCGAGCGTGTGATTCACAACACCCTCAGTAGAATTTTCTACCGGCACCACGCCATAATTTACAGCGCCCGCTTCAACTTCACGAAACACTTCGTCAATGGCTGACATCGGAATGGTAACCGCAGAATGGCCAAAGTGTTTAATCGCCGCCTGCTGTGTAAATGTACCCTCTGGACCCAAAAACGCCACCTTGATGGGCTTTTCCAAAGCCAGACAAGCGGACATAATTTCGCGAAACAAACGCGCCACTTCCTCATCGTCAAGAGGGCCATCATTGCGCTCCATCGCGCGGCGCAGCACTTCAGCTTCGCGCTCGGGACGATAGTAAACAACGTCACTAGAGTCGTCGGCTTTTTTAACTTCTGCAACTGTTTGCGCACACCCAGCGCGCTCGCTAATAAGCTTGCCGATTTCCGCGTCGATCGAGTCTATGCGATCACGCAGTGCCAACAATTTAGGATTTACCGCCATAACACTTTCCATCTACTGTTCTTTTGTTCGCGGAATTTATTCCGCTTCAGATTCGCCCGTATCTTCTGCTTTAGAATCACCCGCATCTTCTACTGAAGAGGCTGTGTCGGCATCTTGTGCAGTGCCATCTTCGTCGTCCACATAGCCTTCGCCAGTATCAACGGTCTCTTCAATACGCTGCACACCAATAAGGTGCTCACCCTCTTTAACCTTAATAACCCGCACACCCTGAGTGTTACGACCCAACACTGACAGCTCATCAACCCGCGTGCGAACCAGTGTGCCCTGATCGGAAATCAACATGATTTCACCACCGTCAAAAACCTGCACACCGCCAACCAACTCACCGTTGCGATCAGTGGTTTGCATACCAATAACACCTTGAGAACCACGACCTTTGGTTGGGAAATCCTCAACCTTGGTGCGCTTGCCATAGCCATTCGCAGTTACGGTCAACACTTGGCCACCCTCTTCAGGCACCACCATTGAGATAACCTTAAAGCCTTCGGCCAAACGAATACCCCTCACGCCGCGAGAGATGCGACCCATGGAGCGAACGTCAGACTCCTTGAAGCGCGCGGCTTTACCGCTGGACGACAGTAGGATCACATCGCAACTGCCATCGGTAATCGCCGTACCCACTAAGTTATCACCTTCGTCGAGCTCAATAGCCCGCAAACCAACGCTGCGAGGCCGTGCAAATTGACTCAGGGTTGTTTTCTTGACGGTGCCATTAGAGGTCGCCATAAAGATGAAATGCTCATCATCGTATTCTTTAACGGGAAGGATTGACGTAATTCGCTCACCCTCACCCAAAGGCAACAAATTAACCACAGGGCGACCACGGGACTGGCGACCCGCCACTGGAATTTGATATACCTTCAACCAATACACCTTGCCGGCGTTGGTAAAACACAAAATGGTATCGTGAGTGTTGGCCACCAACAGATGCTCAACAAAGTCTTCGTCTTTAACGGCTGTGGCTGACTTGCCCATGCCACCGCGGCGCTGCGCCTGATAATCGGTGAGAGGCTGACTTTTGGCATAACCGCCATGACTGATGGTTACAACACGATCTTCTTCCGTAATTAGATCTTCGATCGTTAAATCCATTTGCGAGGTGACAATCTCAGTGCGGCGCTCATCGCCGTAGTTTTCAATCACCTGCTCTAGCTCTTCGCGGATCAATTCCATCAGGCGTACAGCATTGCCCAAGATTTCCAGGAATTCAGCAATTTGCTGTACCTTTTCCTGGTACTCAGCCAACAACTTGTCATGTTCCATACCGGTTAGACGATGCAAGCGTAATTCAAGAATTGCCTGAGCTTGAGTACCCGACAGGTAGTATTTGCCATCGCGAATACCAAACTCTTCACCCAAACCCTCTGGGCGACAAGCGTCGCTGCCTGCACGCTCTAAAAATTGTGCAATATCCCCACTTTCCCAGCCTTTTGCCAACAAAGCCTCTTTAGCTTCAGCGGGTGAGCTGGAATTTTTAATCAGGGCGATCACAGGGTCAATATTGGCAATAGCGACAGCCAAACCTTCCAGAATATGCCCTCGCTCGCGGGCCTTACGCAGCAGGTAAACTGTACGGCGAGTAACTACCTCACGGCGATGCAGAATGAAATACTCCAGCATCTGCTTCAGATTCAAGATCTTTGGCTGACCATCGACAAGGGCAACTACGTTAATACCAAACACCGCTTGAAGCTGTGTCTGCGAGTAAAGGTTATTCAGGATAACCTCACCCACTTCGCCACGCTTAAGCTCAATAACCACACGCATGCCATCTTTGTCTGACTCGTCGCGCAGCTCAGAAATACCTTCAATTTTCTTTTCTTTTACCAATTCCGCAATTTTCTCAATCAGTCGAGCCTTGTTCAACTGATACGGAAGTTCGGTAATAATAATGGTTTCTTTGTTGGTTTTATCATTGCGCTCTATCGCCGCCTTGGCCCGCACATAAATACGACCTCGGCCGGTGCGGTAGGCCTGGATAATGCCTGCGCGACCGTTAATGATACCGGCTGTGGGGAAATCGGGACCTGGAATATATTCCATCAGGTCGTCAATACTCAGCTCGGGGTTATCAATGAGTGCCAAACAGCCTTTAACCACTTCGCTGAGATTGTGGGGCGGAATGTTGGTGGCCATGCCGACCGCAATACCGGAAGAACCATTCACCAGTAAGGTAGGAATACGTGTGGGCATCACCGCCGGAATCATTTCCGTACCGTCGTAGTTGGGTACGTAATCAACCGTTTCTTTGTCTAAGTCAGCGAGGATGTCGTGGGCAATTTTCTTCATGCGGATTTCGGTGTAACGCATAGCAGCCGCGCTATCGCCGTCAACCGAGCCGAAGTTACCCTGGCCGTCTACCAGCATATAACGCATGGAAAAGTCTTGCGCCATACGAACAATGGTGTCGTAAACAGCGGTATCGCCGTGCGGGTGATATTTACCGATAACATCACCAACCACACGAGCAGATTTCTTATAAGATTTGTTCCAATCGTTACCGAGCACACTCATGGCAAATAACACGCGGCGGTGCACCGGTTTGAGCCCGTCTCTAACATCGGGGAGGGCCCGACCAACAATCACGCTCATGGCGTAATCAAGGTATGATTGCTTCAGCTCGTCTTCAATATTAACCGGTACAATTTCTTTCGCTAGCTCGCCCATGGAGTTCGGTATTCCTTAATATCGTGAGGGGCGAATACTACCATGAAATCAACGGCATAGGCACGCCCCCCCTGCTCTTGTCCGGGGAATCTCGCTATACTCCCCAACTGAACCACAAGATTCGCCCACAAAGGGCCTGAAGCGGTCAAATTACCAACAGACCGTATAGAATTTAAGCGAGGAAAAGCATGTCTAACCTAATTACTGTTGATCTCATTATTACCGCGCGCTGGATGGTGCCAGTTATTCCTGCGGAAACTGTCTTAACAGACCATTCAGTACTTATTAATGAGGGTGAAATTGTCGCCATTATGCCGAGCGCAGACGTGGACTCTAGCTATGTCCTCAGTGAAAACGGTAAGCGCTGGGATCTAAAAGATCACATATTGATTCCCGGCCTTATCAACAGCCACGGCCATACGCCAATGAGCCTTCTCAAGGGCTATGCCGATGACAAGGCGCTGAAAACTTGGCTTGAAGATCACATCTGGCCAGCCGAAGGCCAACATGTATCAGCCCAATTTGTCGAAGACGGCACCAAGCTTTCCATGGCTGAAATGATTAAAAATGGCACAACCTGTTTTGCCGATATGTATTTTTTCCCAGAGGTATCTGCCAAAGCTTGTGAGTCAGCCGGCATGCGTGCGCAAATTACTATTCCAGTAATGGACTTCCCTACGGCCTGGGCCTCAGGGCCGGAAGAATATTTCAGCAAGGGCGAGGTAGTATTAGACACCTTCAAAGACAGTGAGCTGGTTACTATTGGTTTTGGGCCACACGCCCCTTACACCGTGTCAGATGGCCCCATAAAAGACATCGTGAGGTTGGCAGAAAAATGGCAGGCCCCCATCCAAATTCACCTGCACGAGACGGCCTTTGAGGTGGAGGAAGCCATTAAAACTCTAGGGCAACGCCCAACGGAGCGCCTACGTGATTTGGGCCTATTAACGCCCAGCACTCAGTGCGTGCACATGACCGAAATTGACGATACTGACATTGCCATCCTTCAAGAGAGCGGCGCGCACGTTGTGCACTGCCCTGAGTCCAATTTAAAACTGGCGAGTGGGTTTTGTCCGGTCGATAAACTGCAATCGAGCGGCATCAACGTTGCACTGGGCACTGACGGCTCGGCCAGTAACAACGACCTCGACATGCTGGGCGAAATGCGCACCGCTGCAATGTTGGCTAAGGCTGTGTCAAAAAATGCCGAAGCACTTAGCGCTCACAAGGCACTAGAGATGGCCACAATGAATGGCGCCAAGGCCCTTGGTATTAGTCACCTAGTGGGCAGCCTAGAAGTGGGCAAACAAGCCGATCTGTGTGCCATCGCCATGAGCGACTTGGCTCTTCAGCCCATATACCACCCCATTTCCCAACTTGTTTACTGCAACAACAGCCATAACGTCAGCCACGTTTGGGTGAACGGCAAGGCTTTACTTGCTGATCGCACACTGCAAACTCTTGACGAGCAGGAAGTGACCGCTAGCGCAGTAAGGTGGGGCGAGGCTATCAGTGCCAGTGCCAACAACGACTAATACGCTCAACTTGAATCGAGAAGACTATGCAAAACACGAACACTGAGTCAGTGAACGCCAATGTCGACAGCGCCGAGGTGGCAAAGTTTGAAGCTTTGGCTAGCCGCTGGTGGGACCGCAATAGCGAGTTTAAACCGCTGCACGAGATTAACCCCTTGCGAGCCAATTACATTGACAGCCGCTCCCCTGTGGCTGGCCGCGCTTTGCTTGACGTTGGTTGTGGCGGCGGTATTCTCACTGAGTCAATGGCTCAGCGCGGCGCAATTGCTACGGGCATCGACATGGGCGAGGCGCCTCTGGCGGTTGGGCGTTTACACGCTTTAGAAAGTGAGCTTGAGGTCAACTATCAACAGAGTACGGCGGAAAGTTTTGCGGAGCAGCACGCCGAGTCATTCGATATTGTGACCTGTCTTGAAATGCTGGAACATGTGCCGGACCCCGGCTCGGTAATTCAAGCTTGTGCAGCAATGACGAAACCGGGCGGCGACATTTATTTTTCTACGATTAATCGCAACCCAAAGGCCTATGCTTTTGCCATTTTAGGTGCGGAATATTTGCTTAAGATGCTGCCCAAGGGCACTCATGAGTACAGCAAGTTCATTCGCCCTTCGGAGTTAGGCAATTGGATTCGCGGCGCGGGGCTAGAGTTAGTTGATATTACGGGGATGACTTACAACCCAATTACTGGCAATTACAAACTCAACCCTAATGATGTGTCGGTTAATTATTTGATCCACACTCGGAAGCCTGCATGAAGCGCTTGAAGGCGGTGCTGTTTGATTTGGACGGCACGCTGCTGGATACGGCGCCCGACTTTGTTCTGACTCTTAATGAAATGCTCGCTCGTCACGATAAGCCTAGTATAGCGGCTGAGCGAATTCGCAATACTGTGTCACAGGGAGCTCGAGCGCTGATAACTCTGGGCTTTGACCTGGAGGAAGACGATAAGGGCTTTGATGTTTTGCGCCAGGAGTTGCTGGATTCATACGCCGCAAATTTGTCAGCTAAAAGCCAGTTGTTCCCTGGCATTTACGATCTGCTCTCTCGCTTAAGCGACCATAATGTTGCTTGGGGGGTGGCGACAAATAAACCTGAGAGATTTACTACTCCTTTGATGGCAGCTCTGTCGCTTCCTTCTGAACCCTATGTTGTCATTTGCCCTGATCATGTGAGTGCTCCGAAGCCTGACGCGGAGTCTCTGCTTATGGCTTGTGAGGCGGCCGGCTGTTCTGTGGATGAGGCGATCTATGTGGGTGACCATTTGCGGGATATTGAATGTGGGGCGAATGCGGGAATGGATACTGTTGCGGCGGCTTATGGTTATATTGCTGAGGATGATTGTGCTGGGTCTTGGGGAGCTACATATTTGGTTGAGTCTGCTGGGGATATTTGGGCGATTATTGAAGGGCGAATTTAGGGGGCAGGCTCTTTACTTGGGTATTTGGTGAGACCCCGGCCCGGCAGTGCCTTGTGTGCTGTTGCGCCCGAACGCACGCCTTTCCCTTCTGACCAAGCCGCTGCGGAACTCGCATGGAGACGCTCAAACAGTCCTCGCTCAAAGACCTTGGCCAGAAGGGAAAGGCTAAGTGACGCGTTCTGAATGGGCGCAACAGCACACAAGGCACTACCGAACCTACCAATTCATTTCATTTTAAATTTTTGTTTCTGGCGATTTTGCTGTGTTCGGCTTGAAGGGAACCGGTAATGTTGGCGGCGCTGTCGAGCAGAGCATTCAATTCGAAATTGAATGCTCTGCATCAAAAATTTATTTCTAAATTTGTGGCCTTAGCCTTGGAACTGTATGCCGTTGTCTTGGAGGGAATCTGGGCCCATTAGATATAGGTAAAGTGGCATTAGTTCTGCGGCTTCTTTTACTGTCGCTGGGTTTTCGGCGGGGAATGCGGCGGCTCGCATTCGGGTGCGCGTTGCGCCTGGGTTGATGCTGTTGCACCTTATGTTTGTTACTTCTTCAAATTCGTCGGCGAGTATTTGCATTAGGTTTTCGGTGGCGGCCTTGGAGACGGAGTATGCTCCCCAGTAGGCTCGACCTTTGTAACCAACGCTGGAGCCGGTAAATGCAATTGACGCTGTCTCTGCGCGCTGCATTAGTGGTGACAGGGCTTTTGTCATGAGGAAGGGAGCGGTTACGTTGACTTGTAATATTCTCTGCCAGGTATCAGCGCTGTAATTTTCAAGAGGAGTTCGCTCGCCTAGTTCGGCGGCGTTGTGCAGTATACCGTCCAGCCGACCGAAGGCATCGTCGAGGCTGTTGCACATGTCTTGGTAATCTTTTTCTACGGCTCCTTCGAAGTTTATTGGGTAGATGGCCGCTTGGGGGTGACCGGCGGCTTCAATTTCATCGTAAACTTGTTCGAGTTTTTCGGTGGTGCGGCCAAGCAACACGATGGTTGCGCCGTAGGCGGCGTAGGTGAGGGCTGCTTCTCGGCCTATCCCGGAGCCGGCGCCAGTGACGGCGATAATTTTGCCTTCCAGTAATTTCGTGGAGGGTTTGTAGGCGGACTGATCAAATACTGTAGGGCTTGTCACGGGCAATTCCATAGTTTATTAACAAGAATCTAAAACTCATATCTTGAATTGTATTGCCTTAATGCATCGGCGTCGACTCAAAGGTACAGATCAATTCTTTAAATTCTTTGAAAGAAGTTGCGTGGGTCTAGGCAGGCCTGACCAAAAAGAGGGCTGTGTATTCGGACGCAATAAATTAGGAGGCTATGCCAAGCTGGGGTCTGCCGCTAACGAATATCTTCTGAAGCCTGATCTTCCGCCATATCTACGGCGTATGAGAAGTCTTTCCAACAGCGTGTTACAAGCCCTTTTTTCAGGCTCACATATACATGTTTGCTGTCGGTCTGGGTTCTTCGTGATTGATAGAGGAACAGAATGCGGAGTCGTTTCTGCTTTATTGTATCGAAGGCGTAGGTTAGAAGTTCTTCGCCGTCATCGCTCATGGAACGATTGGTGGGTTCTCCTAGGTTTGCGTGCAACCAGGCTAGGCTGGTTTTACCTGGCTTTATCTGTGCAAGAACGCTGCTTGGCACCAACTTGCCTGCACCACCAAAACTCACGTCGCGCTTGTGATCTACAAAGCTGCAAGCGGCCAAGGACAACACGGCCATTAGTAGAGCGCCGCGGCCAAGAAAACTTAGAATTCTGTTTAAGGAGGGACGCATCTACCTAACTACGCCGCGATGTTAGTTTGCTGATGTGTTTGCATGAGCGCCATCAATGACGCTTCGGCCCGTGATAAGCCACAGCGCTTGGCGACATCGTCTGCATCTAAACCTGCGTTCAACAGTAAGCTCGCCTGCGCATAGGGCACTTCATCAAGCTCGGTTACGGCAGCTTGCTCAGCTTTGGTCTCCATAAGTTCTTGCTTGCGAGATGTGTCGAGCAGGGAGCGCTCTAAAGATAACAGACGCTTACCCATACCCATTGATCCACTGTTAGCAACTTGCATGTCGTGGCTGAGACGGCGATAGAGTTTTTCAGTTAAGGCGGCCTGACGACGCACTCGGAACATGGCATACAGAGCGGCAGAAACCGCTATCCAGCTGATTGCCACACTGCCAATTAAAGCTATATCCATCAATGCCATTACCGCCTAACCTCTCATTGCGTTAACCCACAGAACTAAACTTCTAAATCAGCCCACTCTGTATCGGTTAACAATTTATCAAGTTCAATTAATATCAGTAGCTCGCCATTTTTGTGGCACACGCCCTGAATGAATTTCGCACTTTCATCATTGCCTACATTTGGCGCTGTTTCGATTTCAGACTGACGCAAATAGACAACCTCAGCGACACTGTCTACCAAAATTCCCACTACGTGGTTATCGGCTTCAATGATGACAATACGACTATTATCGGTCAGTTCTCCCGACTGCAAACCAAAGCGATGGCGAGTATCAATGACTGTTACAACATTACCGCGCAAATTAATAATGCCCAACACATAGGGTGGCGCACCTGGAACTGGAGCAATCTCTGAATAGCGCAGCACTTCCTGCACTTGCATCACATTAATGCCGTAGGTTTCACCCGCAAGCTTGAAGGTGACCCACTGCAACATGGGATCTTCGCCAGATTTACTTTTTACTGAAGTGGTTGCCATAACCTCTTTTCCTCGTTAGGACAGGCGTCAAAAAACAAACGTAACTACTCCTAACTATAGTTAAGTGCAGCTTCTATGCCAGTGTATCGACTACTTGTCATTAATTCTTAATAAAATGCGCATTTTAAGGCGA